>Ga0180438_10003121_pt1 | contig 25605 bp, 46 predicted proteins | sample SS_ome_12_FD_132455 | JGI IMG/M metagenome (GOLD analysis project Ga0180438, IMG submission 132455) | Hypersaline lake sediment archaeal communities from the Salton Sea, California, USA - SS_3_D_2 metaG | ecosystem: Environmental > Aquatic > Non-marine Saline and Alkaline > Hypersaline >... | reverse complement strand
CGGCCTGGACCTTTGACAATGGCACAACGGCCGAGGGCCTGTTTGTCACCAACGGACCCGTGGACGGCACCCACGTGGTCAACAAGAGCTACGTCGACAGTCTCGTGTCGGGCCTCACCTGGAAAGATCCCGCATCTGTCCTGAACATGCTGGACGACAGCGACCAGGGCGGTTCCGACCCGGTAGGACCTTCCGCAGGCGACACCTATGTCGTGAACAACTGGTCGACGCAGACCGATGGCGACATCGTGGAGTACAGCGGTTCGGCGTGGGTCGTTATCGTCACCAACTCCGGTGGCGCTCCCCCTGCTGGCACACGCGTTGTCGTGAGCGGAACCTCCGGAACAACTCCGAGCGGGTCCTTTGGAGCGCAGGCGAAAAAGATCGGCACGTACAACTCTGGCTGGACCTTCACCTCTCCTTCCGACGGATGGGCGCTCCTCATCGTGGGCGAGAGCTCCATCTATGAGAACGCGGGCTACACCTATGACGCCGGCAGCTGGGTCCAGTTCACCGGAGCCGGCCAGATCACCGCAGGTGTCGGCCTGACCAAGAGCGGGAACACCATCAACATTGGCACCGGTTCGACCGGTGACCTGAACGGCATCAACCGAACGTCCACCGATATCTCGCTCGCCTACAGCTCGACCTTCTTCAAGCTCACGTCGAACCAGCTGGACCTGGTGTCCAACTCCATCGGCGCGACGGAGATCGACGAGACCGATTCCTACACCTGGACCACCGGAACCCACGACTTCCAGAACGGTCTTCAGACGGACACCATCAGCGAGTCCACAGGGAACACGGGTGTCACCGTCGACAGCTGTCTTATCAAGGACGGCGTCGCGGATGCGTCCTCGCGGGTCGTGAGCCTCGAAACGAGCTCGGCGGCCTACTCTGTACGCGATGTCCTGTACCTCAACGGTTCGGGCAAGATGGCGAAAGCCCAGGCCAACTCCAGCAGCGCGGGTTACGTGTATGGTGTCGCGAAGGAAGCGTCGACCGCAGCAGACCAGAGCCGACAGGTCTTCTTGGGCGGGGGCTACAGCCTCGATGACGCGGACTGGATCAACGTGAACACGCAAACTACCCTCGGATACAGTGTCGGCAACCGGGTGTACGTGAGCAAGGTCACGGCCGGAACCGTCCACAACAGTGTGAGCGGTTTCGTCGCCGGCGACTGGGTTCAGTGCCTCGGCGTGATCATGGACACCACGAACCAGGGCAGCGGCTACGTGGCCATCAAGATGGAGATCGGAGAGCCTGTGCTGCTCTCATAGCAAAACCTCGGGATGAAGGAGACGTCGTATGTCCCAGGCTTTACCGCCAGAAGTAAAAGCAAGGATTGATTCAGCTAAGAAGGAGGCGGAAGCGCGAGCCGCAGAAGTGATGAACAAGGCGGGGGTGCCCCCCGGTGTGGTACCTGGACCTTCTCGCAAGATGGAGATTCCAGACCATATCGGGGCGGCATCCCAACCTATTCCAGCTCGGCCGCCGACTCCGCAACCGCCTACATCGGCCCCCGCCACAGAGGGCATCAAGGTCGTAGGCGCGGCTGAAGGCGCGGAGATTCATCTCCTCCAGTTCAGCCTGCACCTGACCAAGAAGGACCTTGAGAGCTGCGCCCTGAGGAAGGAGCTGGCCGAGAAGGACGCAAAGATTGCTGAGCTTGAGCGAGAGCATCTTCAGAGACGACTGGCCGAGCAGCAGGAGACCCTGGCTAAGACGAAGGAAAAACTGCAGATTCCTGACGGCTGGAGCTTCTCAAGACGCGTAGACGGGTCCTACGTCGCAGAGAGACCAAGGCCGTAGTCACCTCAAGCGAGGTCATAGATGAAACTCCTGGCAAAGGATCTCTCTACAGGCGTCACCAACGCCTTGACGAAGATCGATGTCGACGACTCCACTGGGGACATGACAACTCTCGGAGTGGTCAACGGCATCGGCATGGAGCTGCCGTCGCAGGGGACGCGCCCCACTAACCTGAGCAAGGGCGTCTGGGTCAACACCTCCAACGAGCTCCGCTTCTACGATGGTGCCAGCGACTACGAAGTCGCACACTCCGGCACCGCCCTCGCAGGGGACGTCACCGGCACTCTCGGTGCTACTGTCGTGGGTGACGATACGCACAACCACTCCAACACGACGCTCACAGGTGTCCCGGGCAACGGCATCGACACCTCCGCCATCCATTCCGGCGACTCCACTGGCGGCGATCTGAGCGGCACCTATCCCACCAACCTGACCGTGGTCAAGATCCAGGGCAACGATGTGCTCTCAGGCACGCCCAGCGACGGCCAGGTTCTCACATGGGTGAACGCCAACACGCGTTGGGAGGCCACAGACCCGTCAGGCGGAGCTACCTACTACCAGATCGCCGACAGCTCCATGACTCACACGGCCATCCAAGCCATGCTGGATGACGCGGACACCTATGTGGTGTACCTGAAGCCCGGGAACTACACCAGTGTCACGGCTGGACTCTCCGTTCCTGACGGAAAGAGCCTCATCGGACTTGAGAATGAGTATGAGGCGAACAACCAGGTCAACCTCAACTCCATGGGGACCACTGGTTACATTACTATGGGGCGGGACTCATACCTTAAAAACGTGACAATAACGATTACTGGGGGAACATTTACCTCGGGTTACGCGGTGTATTCTAACCTCGACCCCTGTGTAGCCGAGAACGTGCGTATTTACTGCGCGGCAGGAAATGACGCGTGGGGATTCTCTGGAAAGTTCCGCGACATCAACCGCTGCATCGTCTACGGGATGCGAGGCATCACCGCTGAGAATGCCTCACCTTCTGCTGGATTCCTCACTATTCGAAATTGCTCTCTTGATGGAGCAAACTTCGTAGACGGAGGCGGCTACGGTATTAGACTCGGGACCAGTGCTGACTACGCCAAGATCTCCAACGTCTACATCAATGACTACTGCCGTGGAGCCCTCTCCATGAGCGAGTGCTCCGATGTTCAGATAGACAACCTTTATGTGGACACTTGCGCCTTCCACGCCACGACTTACTCCGCGATAGAACTTACGAATTCTATCCGCTGCCAATTCAACAATGTCATGATCTATCAGAGCAGCACCTCGGCTGGTGATGGCGTTTCTTTCGATGTTAACGCAGGGTGTGATTACCTGACTGTTCGTGGGCTGACCATTATCAACTCTGGGTACATTGCAATTTCTCATTACAACGGCACCTCTAACTCTTCCCATAACTGTGTGTATGAAGGAGTCCGCATTTACAATACGGACAATGTGGGAGTCAGTATAAGTGGTGGAACTTATGCTCTGAAGGGTATGGTTCTCTCTGACATCCATGTGTACTCTGCGGGGACTAGAGGATTTCAGCTTGGTAACCTCGACGGTCTTTCAGCCTCTAATCTGGCGGCTGAGGGTTGCGGTTATCGCGGCATACAAGCCAGCACGCTGGTGAATTCTCAACTGACGGGTCTTAACACCCACAACAATACGGACGATGGTATTAACCTCACTGCCGACAATACATCGGTCACCGGGGTCAACACGACTGGTAATACCGGCCAGGGGTTCGAATGGGTCACCGGCGCTGACTATGCCCTGTTGTCTGCTGTGAATGCTGAAGGAAACGGCGGCACTGGAGTTCTGACAGGCAATGCTTCCTCTGCGACGTGTAAGGTCACGGGGGTCAACTCCCATAACAATACGACCGCAGATGAGAACATCGGCACGAACTGGACCGTGGATGTGACCCCCTCCTACAACCTCGTGGGAGATGTCAGCGGTCCGCTCACGGCCACGGTGGTTGCGAACGACTCTCACAACCACACAGCAACCACGATCACTCTTGCTTCTACAGGCCTCACTGACCAGAGCAGTCTCCTTAGAAACACCAGCAGTATTAAAGATCTAGGAGACGTGTACTCTTCGATGTCACCTGGAGTTGATCAGGTCCTACAGTGGGACAACGTCAACAGTCGATGGGATGCCGCAAGTATACCGGCGATCCCGACCACTATCGCTTCTCTGAACGACACTGACATCACGTCTCCGGCTGAGGGTCAGATCCTTGCGTGGGACGGCTCGAACTCTTGGGACAACATATATCCTGGAATGGTCAACGAGAGCGGGAATAGAACCTACGTCATTCTTGCTGCCGGGACATCTACGGCCGACATCAATACGGCCCTGACCAACTACGACGTGGTGTATCTGGAACCGGGCACCTATACGTACACCGGAACGTCTACGTACTACACAGTTCCTGCCGGGAAGTCTCTGATTGGAATCGGAGTAGACGAGAAGTCCGCAGGAACCAACAGGGTGCTTATCAACATCACTGGTGCCCCTACGGGTAACTACGTGATGAAGGTGAACAACGGCCACGTGGAGAACATCAAGTTCCAGGTAGGAGGTGGAGGACCAAGTCTCGCTGGCAAGTATATTATCGAGGGAGACAGCACAAACAGCTTCAACTCAGTGAGAAACTGTTACTTCATCAACAGCGTAACGGCCAACACTGGAGTCGCCCTTTATGGACGATTCGAGAGCATCAGCAAAATCTGTGTGACGGGGTGGGACGGTATTAACCTCACAGGGACCGTGAGTGCTTATGGTGGCCGTCACATCATCGAAGACTTCTACATTCAGAACTCCCCGACTTACGGAATCTACCTCTCGGGCACCAGTATCGACGACTACACTATTCGTGACGGGTTTATCACGTCTACCGCTGCCTCCTATGGCATTCGCTCAGTAGGAGGAAACGATAGGCTGAGCATTTCGGATCTTCAGATTGATAATGTAGATATAGGTATCTACCACAACGACGCCACCAACTACTCCTACGACTGGATTGTAAAGAACGTCAGAATCGATTCGGTGGACAATGACGGGATCTATGCGGACCACGCGTCTACGTGGTCCTTTGACTCCATTCATATCGAAGACCCTGCTGACAGGGGAATTGATTGGGCAACTACGACAGCTAGCTGCTCCTTCAACAATATCTATGTATATAGCTCTGGATCTTGGGGCATCTCCATCATCGGAGGTAACCAGCACTCTGTGACTAACTGCAAGTTCTACGACTGTGTAGGAGGTCTCTCGATCTATGGAAACTATCAGAACGTCTCGAACCTCACGGCCTATAGGACTAGCACGAGTGGTGCCTCTTATGGTGTGTATATCGGCTGCGGATATTCCACAGTTAGCGGTATCACGGTCTACCAGCACTTTATAGGCGTATACTGCAATGGCAACTTTGACCACAGCACCGTTTCCAACATAAGTTGCCGTGCGTGTTCGAATATCGGATTCCAATCTGATGGAGACTACTCGAACTTCTCTAACATTAGAACCTCAACCTCCGGCCAACACGGAATATATTTCAATATAGCCTCGTATGCCACAGCTTCTGGACTGTCGTCTTACGATGATGGAAGCTCTACCTCCTACCACGGCATCTACATCAATCAGTGTGACCATGGCTCATTCAGCTCTCTTAACTCAGACTCCGCTGGGGGTTATGGGATCTATATCTACAATAGTGACCAGTGTACGTTCGCCTCCATTCGGCAGAGGGCCGCTGGCTCTGATGGGATCCGCGTTTACTCTGGACAGTTGTGTAGGTTCTCGGCGGTTAACGCCAATGACAACACCAGTGGTATAGGTATGTACTTCGCCACCAGTCCCAGTGGCCATGGAGTGTCAGGGTTTACTGGCCACAACAATAGCGGAGATGACTTCAAGGGCGATAGTGTGGGGACGTATGATTGTCAGCTTGTAGGTTATCTGGTCGATGGTTCAGGTTCCTTTGGACCTGGATGGTCAGAAGCCGGCGGCGATATCCTTTAACAGGAGAATAGAAATATGCCTTTGCAACCAACCACTCCCGAGACGCGGGAGGTCAAGACCGTCGAAGAGAAGACGGCAACTCACCTTCACGTCACTGAACTCAGGATCTTCATCAACCCCAACGACTCCACGGCGACTCGTATCGAAGTGCTGTGGGCCGAGGGGTACATGGATGGAGAGACCTTTGTCCAGATCGGGGTCAAACGAGCGGATCTTTCTGGCGAAGACGTTCTCACCAAGATCGGGGAGACCACGGACGGCACCACCAGCGTCTACAACAACGTGAAACAGCGCGTGTGGGCGATGCTTCAGACAGAGGGCCTGGTGCCTGCCGGCAGCGTCTCTTAGTTGACTAGACCTTCTTCTTTGCCATGGTTTCCGTACGACGTCTCCTTCGGGAGGACCGGCCGAAATCCTTCGGGACTAGGCCGGTTTTTTATTGTCCTCAGCTTCTCATCGTTATACTTGGGTGGAGGAAAACAATGGACTTCGCCCAAACACTATTGATGTTCATCCTGGTCACGATGACCGCCGTCTTGGGTTTTGTCGCCAAGATGACCTACGATATGCGCTACGACCTGAGGAAGCTTTGCGGGCGCGTGAAGAGTATCGAGACAGAGGTGGAAGAGGTTCGCGAGGATCTAGCTGCTCACCGGTTGCTTGATCACGCGGGGTAGCCCAGGGGGTCGCGCATGCAGTGTCGCTTCTTTTCACGAGGCAAATGTCGTCACGCCGTGAGCCCCTTCCATAACAGCCACGTCCCAGGCAAGAACACCTGCCCACCCTGCGAAGATTGCCAGCACTTTGCTCCCGTCAAGAAGTCCAGGTAAAAACATGGCGGCGAGCCATGGAGCTCTCGACAGTCTGCAATACTTATGACAGGTTTGCCTTCATTCTTGCGTATCGCATCATATAGGTGACAACTCTAGGAGTGATCATGGGCTCAAGGTGGAACGGAAAATCGATGACGTCGGGCGATCTTCGCCGCAGGATCATTAACATCGCCAAGCCGAAGCCCAAGAAGAAAAAGAAAGTGAGCAAGCGATGCAAGAAGTCTTCTTCAGAACCTTCGCAGACGAACTGAGCAAGATCGCGGCCGACATGGCCTGCGACACCCCGGGCAAGAAGAAGCGCAGCAAGGGGAGAGGCAAGGGGCTTGCCGTTGGCAAGGGGAAGGGTCCCCTGGGCATCCCCAAGAAGGCCAACGCCATCAAGGAGAAGATCGAAGCTGCACGGCGTGATCCCTCCACCAAGGCCAACCCCAAGGACACAGGTCCCAAGGGTTCCGGCACGAAGGACCCCCGCTTCAAGGCCATGAAGTTTCGCAAGAGTGCCGCAGAGCTCCTCGACATCATCAAGGAGGCGATGCGCCGCAACATGGTCACGTCCAAGATGAAGCCGAGGAAGGTCATCGACCCCAACAAGCCTCCCGCCCCTGTCCGCGTGAAGGGCGAGGCGCGCCAGTTCTTCGCCGACATCTCGAAGAGAGGCCAATGACATTCTTCGAAGCATTCGCTGATGAGATGAGCAAGCTGGGGCGGTCCTACAGGATCGATCCCGGCCTCAAGCCATCCAAGGTGGAGAAGGCTACGCGGCTCAAAGGTATCGCTGACTGGATCGCCAAGAAACTCAGCGGTGGCCGCTTGTCAGACTCGACCATGAAGATTCCCGCGAGAAAGAAGCGAAGAGAGACTGTCAAGGTAGGGTCAGCCTTTGTCCACTTCGAGAAGAGGTGGCCCAAGGACCAGGACCCCGACCACAACGATAAGGATGCGCGCTCCGACGAAGGCGGCAGCGGTGCACCTCTGTCGTGGCGCAAGCGCCGGGGGAAAGATCGGACGTACATCAGCAAGCGGCGCAGAGAGTAAAAGAAAGGGGGGCACAGAGCCCCCCTTCACTCACCCTAGAGCGACCTTGAGCTTCTTCTCCAGCTCCTCGATCCTCTTGTCCTTCCTCTTGACCGTCTCTTCGAGTTGGGATATCTGCTCGATGAAGGCGGCGTTCTCCGTCCTTGCATCGAGCAGTCTCTCGTAGAGCTCGCTGATCTTGTCGACCGTCTTCTCCTCGGCCTTTGGTGCCGGGGCGGTCTTCCTCTTGGGAGCAGGCGTGGCCTTGGGCTCCGGCGAGGGTTTCGGTTCCGGTTCAGGTGCGGGCTTCGGTTCGGGCGCGGAGGCAGCCCCCGGCTTGACATACTCGATCTGCCGGGGTACGTCCACCGTGTGGCTTTTGACGATGATGGCCATCTTCATCGCCTGGTCCTCGGTCAGGGTGTCGAGGATGTACCCTACGTACTTCCCGATCGTGTTGTACGACGGCACGTGGACATCGAGCTTCTTCAGTCCGAAGCGCTTCTCCAGCTTTCTCTGAAGCGCTCTGATCTCGTTGCGCTCCAGGGCTCCCCGGGGACCCTTCCCCATCTTGTAGGTGCGGACCTCCTCCAGCAAGAACTCCAGCACTGCTCCCTTGGGCAGCAGACAGAGCCCCGCTTTGGTCCTATGGACGGGGATGACGACTCCGTCGCTCGCGATCTCGAAAGCCTTGGTGGGGTACTTCCGGATCCAGGCCGTTTTGTTATCCAACACTGCCTCCTTCTCTTTGGGTTCGGGTTCGGGCTTGTGCACGGGCTGCGGAGCGGCCTCTGCCTTTGGCGCGGGTTTCGGTCCTCTCTTCTTTTTCTTCTTCATTGGCTTGCTCTTCCTCTTTATTGGCGTCTCGACGATGTAGCGGCGAATGTCGATACCTCTCGACCTCGCCTCCTCCACTAGCGCACCGAAGCCCCCCTTCGCTACTACGAAGGGTATTCCCCATAGCTTCGCCGCCTCCTTGAAGGCAGTCGACGGCCCGTGACTTATGTAGTCACGGAAGACCAGGATGAGATGCGGCTGACTCCCTGCAGTGAAGGAGATCGACCCCCTCTGCAGCATCGCCTTCGCCGTGTCCGCATCTAGATGTTCCACCGAACAGAGCACCTGGTCCTTCGGAACATTGCCGTTCTTGCCACCAACAACGAGGAGCCGAAAATCCTCGGCTGTCGGCTTGTTCTTTTTGGCCATACTTTTTCCTCCATTAGGCCGGTAAAAACAACAGTCTCAGAGCATTCGAGGACGTAATGTCCTGCTCCACTATTCTTATAACCGAATTTATTTCTTTATTTCTTTATCGTCATCTCTATAATCTGAAGATGTACGTCCCATACAAGGAAAGACAGAGCCGGATCCCGGTGACCACTCGCAGAGTTGTCATGCAGCGCTGCGAGGGTCGTTGTGAGCGGTGCGGCGGAAAGGTGCCGGTATTCCTACATCACCGACACTACAGGACTCTCGGCGAGGAGCAGCCAGAGGACCTCCAGGCGCTGTGCAAGGAGTGCCACGGCTCTGCCCATAGAGATGAGCACGGGCTGTGGTGGAACGATCCCGAGGAGATGATCATTTTCTGGTACGGAGACCCCTATGGCGGCTAAGAACTTTCTCGCGTGGAATTGGGACGGCCCCAGATCGAAGCATACCCCCCTCGACAAGCTAGAGGCTATCGCCGATGTCTTCTTCGGCGGCCACATCATCATGACACGGAGGGGCGGCAAGTGGACTGTGATGCTCGGCGAAGTCGATCTTGAGGAAAAGGTGAACGAAGAGCTGGCGAACGCCCCCACGGGCCTCAGCCTGCCCGATACCATCGCCGAGGCCCTAAGAAGGGCGGCACCTTTGTCAGAAGAAGAGTGATAGGACTGTTTTTCCCGCAGAAAGGAGACATCGATGTTGAGCCCAGTTAAGAAGAAATGGATTCGTTGGCAAAAGCTGGGCGGGAATCGATGGAGGTTGGAGTGTGAGGGACGCTGCCTTGTGATCGTGAAACACAAGGACGGAACGGCGTCTCTCGAAACGGTTTCCTTCGTTGGAGACCCGGTTCTCGGCACGTACGAGAGCTGGGAGGAGGCGAAGGAGGCTGCGGGAACGATACTGGAGTAGGGCTGCTGCCCTGCTCCTTTTTACTTTTTAGGAGCAGGGGCAATGAGTTGTTTTGGAGACGGGACGCCGCGCGAAAAGATGCGGAACTGGCTGATCATGGAGAAAGAGGATGCGGGAATGTCGTGGCCAGAATTCATGGTGGCGCTTTCCCAGGTTCTTGCCTCCTTTGCCGAGGAGATGGCTTTTGACTTCGAGCAGGAGGCTGAGGTATGAAGAGGACACAGAGAACCGAAGAAGATATGGCTAAGCAGCGCGCCAAGACGCAGAAGAGCTGCTACTACTGCGGCCGTCGCGAGGATGTGGGCGATCACTCTGGTTGTGAGACCAAATGGGCGCTGGAGAAGATCGAGCGGCTAACCATAGAGTGCAAGAAGCTGCGGGAGAAGGCCAGCTTCTACGAGCGAGACTGGCGGCAGGCGAAGCATGAATTCGGAAACACCACGAGCAAACTCAGGGACGATCTGCGCAAGATCCGCGAAGAGCACGCCGACAACCTTGCCGCCGCTTCTCGCTACCGCGAGGCGCTGGAATACTATTCCAACCCGAACAATTTTGACTGTTTCAAACAGATCGAAGGAGACCCCATCGATATAACTTATGTCGCCCGTGACGCCCTGGCCGCGCAGGGCGGGGAGAAAGACACCGCAAGCAGCGGGGCCATAGCGTCCAGGCGAGCGTGGACAAAGATTGTTGGTGACGAAAGCGATGGCGTTGAGGCGGGGCCAATTGACGGGCTGAACCCGCAGGGCGGGGAGGTGAAGGAATGAGTAAGGTGATCTGTAACAAGGCAGACCCATTGGTGTGCCCAGGATGTCTTCACGCTATACCTCACGAGCGGCAACAGCAAGGTATGCACCTATGCACGGAATGGGCCGAGTGCTGGATAAAGGGCACATCTTGCGCGTCCGTAAGGTGCGTCAAGGTCAAAAGCAACAACCCGCAGGGCGGGGAGGTGAGCAAAAAATGCGATAAGTGCGGCGAACACATTATCCGAATTTCATTCGGCAAAGAACTCCACATGATAGATATGGGCGTATCGGATGGGTGTGAAATGGAGGCCGACGATGACCGATGAACTGAAACCCTGCCCGTTCTGCGGTGCCCTTGGTGAGGCGTTCTCATACCAGCTGCATGGCTGTTCGACGCCGTCGAAGGATTGTCCGCTGGGCGGCCTGCTCATGAGCCCAGAAGAGTGGAACCGCCGCGCCCTGCCTGTGGAAGTGGTGAGGGTGCTGGAGGCAGTGTACAGCCTTGGGGAGAAATTCACTATCCGAGATTTCCTCGTGCTCGGCGACAAGGAAAAGAACCAACTTCTAGAGTATGCCATGTGTGGCGCTTTGGATCTTGTCAGGGATGGCATCTGGACGCCGGGGGAGAAGTAGGAGGAGTGATGCATCTAACCCAAAAGCATTCCTTTGCGGAATGGATGGCCTACCGATGTCGAGTGCTTGGTGCGGCATTATCGGTGCCTCCGGAATTCTTTGTTGAAAAGCTATCCCGGCTTGAAGTCATGAATATGCACCTTACGGACGCACAGCTTCGGACGGAGATGGTGGATTATTTAGCAGGCGTACAATCTGAATATATTCGTAGCCGTTTGAATGGCTGGCAATATGGAGGCCAACGATGAGTGATGAGCTGAACGACTACAGCGGCATCTCGTTTACAGAGTATCACCCCGCCACACCCGACCAGCCCGTGATGGTCGGTGCCAAGCACGTTGCATCTGGGGCATACGCAGTCACCGAGGTAAAGCCGGGCGGGTCGATTTTTAAGGCGAAGGCGCGGCTGGCCAAGGGGCTGCAAAAGATGGCGCGGGTTGTGGATGAGAAGGAGGACGCATGAAAAACGAAAAGCCAATTTTGTTCACCGGCGACATGGTCAAAGCCGTGCTGGACGGCAGGAAAACGCAGACCAGGCGGGTAGTTAAAAGAGGGGTGAGAGTCGAGTATGCGGAGCCTGTTATAGATGACGGGACTGGGGCATTCTATCACCTTGGCGACGATGAGATTAAGTGCCCCTACGGCCAGCCAGGAGACCGCCTGTGGGTGAGGGAGACGTGGCAGATCGCCCATATCTATGTAGACCCTGAGACGGGCTACGGAGAGGACGGAGAAATATATCCTGGCCGAATCCCTGCCGAGCATCCCGGAAAGCCGTGGGACGTTGTTTACGCCGCGAACATGGACGACATGACGATGTGCCCAGAGGACAGATTCATCAGGCGATACCGCCCCTCCATCCACATGCCACGCTGGGCCTCCCGCATCAACCTCACCGTTACCGACGTGCGGGTGGAGCGGGTGCAGGAGATTAGCTCAAGGGATGCCTGGGCCGAAGGGTGCAGGTGTAAATGTCTGAGTCCTGTCCCTCAGTGCGCTGGCAATGCAGTAGCCTTTCAATCCATCTGGGACTCCATCAACCTCAAGCGCGGATACGGGTGGGATGTCAACCCGTGGGCCTGGGTCGTGACGTTTGAGAAGGATGACGCATGAAACCCCCGTTTTGTATCAACTACTGAAGGAGGCCCCACGGCTGAGGTCCGAGCTTGCTACCCTCAAGGCCGAGATGGTCCGCTACCTTGGAACCCTGGTCAAGGTATGGGATCTCATTGATGGCGTTAGTGAGCAGAACCAATCAAATTGGGATCAGGACCTTGCCAAAGAACACGACCAAGTATTGATCGATGTGTGGAGTGTTGTGTGCGATTGCGAAGACGAGATCAACGCTGCGAGGGAGGCCCTGGCCGCGCAGGGCGGGGAGGTGACATGGAAGGGCAGGAAGGTCATCACCGAGAGAGAGATATGGCCGAAATGGACTGCCCCCTCCCGAAGGAGGATGGGTGCGCCGAGAAGTTTCGCGATAGCCTGCAGGGCGGGGAGGAGGAGGAGTGATGAACAAGATAACGCCGACGTGTGAAACTTGTGAGTGGTATGTGTCTGGCCTATGCTCAAGAAGTTTTACCAGCACCTACCTCTGCTGTGAGGAGAGGCAGTGGTCATGGGTGCTTAGTGTAATATTGTGTAAGTGTGGCAGGACTGGGCGCTACTGGCGACAGAAACTAACCAATGAGGAGATCATAGAGTTATGCCGCCACAGGGAGGAGAAGGAGACCGACGATGAGTGATGACTGCAAGCACTGGACCTCAGAATCTACAGAATGCTACCTATCTAGAATGAGTTTCGATTTTGTCCGCCAGATCGAGAGCATCATGAAGGAGACCGGCGTATCGCTAGATGACTTGGCGGCTGCCCTTGGTGTCCCCAAAGAAGATGCAATCGATACCCTTGGGAATGGGGACACGCTAACGCTTGATTCAATGGCTAGGATCGCAATGGCCCTTGGCATTGACCTGACAATAATCGCACATAAGCACGACAGGTCATTCGGGTCTGGCCCATTATTTTCAGAGGTATTCCGTATGTGCTGGGAGCACTGCGGAAGGCCGAGCGACCTATACGAAGTGCAGGATTTCTCCGGAGTGAGGAGGATCAAATGAAGGTAGGCTACACGCTGTGCGTTTTGGGGTTAGGCCTCTCTTTCCTAACGATTCCATTGGCCAACCGCCCCGAAGCGGGACTTGTGGCGCTCCTAAGTCTCACAGCACTCATAGCCGGTGGCTTGTCTCTGAGCGCTGCCTCGCGGCAGAAGAAGAAGAAGAGCCTCGATGTGGCAGAAGAATAGTGACGCGGCATATTAGGATTGCCGCAAGACTTTCGTCTGACGCATTTTTAGGAGACGTTCAGTATGTCCGAGTTCCTGAACATCCAGGATCCCAGAGAGGTGGCCGGGGAGGAGACCACCCACGACGCCGAGGAAGCCCCGCAGCTGTTCGACATGGGCAGCGCCGGGATGATGTCCCAACAGGACATCAACCGAAAGTTCGAGGCCATGATGAAGGAGAAGGGGACGGCCGGCGCGATGCTCGTCGCGATCACCGACGATGAGACCAAGCGGAAGGTTGTCCACATGTCTTTCAATGAGCCCACCGAGGAGGAGCTCAAGGCCGCCATGAACCTCGTGAAGAGGCGCGTTGCTCTTTGCGAGGACAACGAGAATCACACAGAGCACTGGCACGAGCACGCGGCCAAGGTGACCCGTGCCGCCGAGAAACGCGGGGCCAAGATCGTGGCGTACACCGTCAATGCTCACGTGGTGTACGAGAACGACGAGGGCACGCCAACCAACCTCACTGTGGGGGCGGTTGCTGGGGGCATTGTTGGCATCGAGAAGTGCCTGGTGCCTCACGCCGTCTCTAACGTGGAGCTGATCGCGAAGGAGATGGACATCTCTTTCGAGGAGGCCCTGCAAGCCTTCACGGCCAAGATTCTGGCTACGCATCACGAGGAGGCCATCAGCAAGAAGGTCCTCGCCCATACGGCGTCGAAGATGATGGTAGAGCTCGAAGAGGCGGGCCAGTCGCCAGAGGACAATCCGGCCCTGTCTCAGGTCCTTGCCATGCTCATGCGGGACGAGTTCAAGAAGAGGATGGAGGACGAGGGCGGCCTTGCGGGAGCCCTTCAGAATCTGCTCAAGAACACCAAAGAGTGAGGACTCGGGGCGCTTCCACTTCGGTGGGGCGCTCCTTTTTTAAGGAGAGTAAGATGACCAACAGAATTCTGGCAGACCGGGTGATCGAAAGCGGGGCGTTGTTTGCTGGCACGTGGTCCCTTGAGCGTGTGGGGCACGAGCAATGGGTGATGCGGGGCACCGAGGAGAACCTGCCGGCCCTCTTCGACATTCTCGGCAGCTACGCCTTCCCGGGGGATGGCAAGCAGACCATCGAGCTCACGACGGACATGAAGCTCGTTATCCATCCGACCGTTGAGCATGTGCAGCTCAGAATCTATGATAAGGAGCGGATGGAGTCTCTTCTGAAGCGGGACGACCGCAAGCTGGTGATCTCGCCGGAGTCCATCAAGAGCGTCCACGAATGGCTGAAGGAAGCCTTCAAGGGCGGTGTCGTGCAGCTCTCGTATCTCGCGGACACCATGTCCATCTTTGGCGAAGAGGAAGAGAAGGAGGGGTCGGATGAATAGGTGTCGCCACTGCGGCTGGGCCATGCACCAGATTTGCCGTAATCCAGACTGCCCCAGTCGGCAGAAGACACCGCCGAAGGAGGCCGTTAAGGAGTAGTCCATGAACGTGAGTCCTTTGTGCGAGTGTAAGTTCGAGCTATCCAGTCCGCCTGTTGAGGGGCACCATACAGTCTGCGGCATGAAGGCGGACTGGGTCGTCATCAACAAGACCAGGGGGCGCAGCTACAGCGCCTGTTCCATGTGTGTAGGAAAGTTGGAGTCTGGCTGCACGTATTCGATCTTTCCCGCGCGGGACTATTCTCTCCACGCGGGCGGACATGATCTGCGGGCTGACCACTCCAAGAGTTGTCAGGAGGAGAGATGATCAACTGCTTTTACTGCGGGGGAGAGACGGAGCCGCAGCTGTCCATCAGCGCGATCCGAGAGACGGGCAAGACCACCACCAGCTTCTACACCTGTCCTGCGTGTCCCGACCGGGCGCACCCAATGCAAGAGCATACCGAGCCCCACGCCGACTGGGGAGGTCACGCGGAGCGCGTAGCTATTGCCGAGAAGGTGGGCAGCGAGCTCGGCGACGGAGAGTTCTACAAGAAGGGGGCCTTCGGCTTCATCCGCGAGAACGGGGCGGTCGTGGCCCTCCTGATCTTCGAAGGGCGCGAGCCAGAGGTCAAGCCCGTGTGTGACGGGTTCGGTACTTTAGACATGGAGGTGAGCATTGAACAGGACGAGGAAGAGCAAGGCTAGGCATCACGTGTACAAGGATCACTGCGTGATCTGCGGGGTCGTCTGCGACGCATCTAACCTGGAAGAGTGGGCAGAGCTTCTCTGCAACAAGCGCACGGTGCGCGCCTGTACGAAGCATGCAGGAGTGGTGGAGGAGTTCGAACACCAGATGGAGAACAAGGATGAATGAAGAAATCTCTGAGGGGATGGACGAAGCTGTGCGTTTCCTCATCATCAAAAGTGGCCCCACAGTGGCGGTCGAGCGTGTCGCAAATGGTTTTATCGTGCGAATGCGTAGAATTAAGAAGGTGCCTGTGCCTTCTCACCACGAGCCCATGGAGCCATGGGCCGAGTCTCACAGGCCACCATTGTTCGAGCAGGCTCCGTACGAGGAGAAGTTTGTATGTCATACCGTCGGAGAGATGCTCTCTCGGGTGAAGGAGCATTTCGAGGACCTAGAGAAGGAAGAATAGCTATGATACCCAGCATCTGCAGATGTGGCATAGCCTGTAGGTTCTGGTTGGGCGACGTCGCTGTGTGCCCACGCTGCAGAGTGATCTACATGGTCACGCCCAAAGGGCTCAAGATCATCGACGGCCAGCCGTCTGATCTCCTCATCGAGGAGGTAGAGAACTTCATGCGTGACGCGCTGGCGGTCTTCGCCCCAGAGCTCGCAGAGGATCCCAATCAAGGCACCTTCCCTTTTCTCGACAACACAGCGATGCCTCCGCTGGCACCAGACCCGGAGCCGCTGCCTGAACCGAAACAACCTTGCCTGGAATCAACGTGCGACCAGTGTGGGTCGCCTATCGCAGAGAAATGCGGCTCAGTCTGCAAGAACTGCGGCTGGATCAAACCCTGTTCTTTGGAGTAGAGAGTTATGTCGGACATCATGGACCAGTATGAGCTCTTCTGGAAGAAGAGCGACGTCGAGGAGCGCTACATGTGCAAGAAGTGCGGGAAGCACACCGACCTCGTGAGCGGCGAGGAAGGGCTGAAGGAGTGGGACGCGACCCACAAGGGCTGCGACGACCACCACGCGCCTATTCCTCAGGAAGAGGGCGATGAGCCTGTCGTGGCCGAAGAGCCCGAGCCCGAGGAAGAGGAGGACGATCTCGTCGACGAGGAAGAAGAAGAGGACGACGAGGAGGAAGAGGACGACGAGGAGGAAGAGGACGACGAGGAGGAAGAGGACGAGGGATAAACCCTTTGTCTTCTGTCATAAGACCTGTGTGAAAGCATAGGTCTTATTTTTTAACAGAAGGAGACGTCATGGAAAACACAGGGATCGTCTGGCCCGCCTTTCTGCCCAATCAGATCTTGATGGGCAACCCGAAGTCCAACGTGGCGATCATCTGCGGCTGGACCAAGCGCGACCTCATGAAGAAGCGCCTGGAGGAGATCGATCCTCTCATCATGGACAGGATCGCCGGCATCGGCCAGCTCTACACCGCCGAGCGCGGTGTCGATGTGCTGATCCGAAATCTTTTAGCCAACCCACGCATCGACACGGTCCTGTTCTGCGGCAGGGACATTTCGAGGGCTAGCATAGGCGCTCTTGCCTTTCTCCAGAACATGGACCCGCTGCGCCAGGGCTTCACAGCCTCCGGCCAGAAGTACACGTCGGATCACAACGACCGTGTCCGTATCTGGGGCGACGTGCCTGTCGAGGCTATCGACAGCGTGCGTGCGAGAACCAACTGGGTCTACAATGTTGACGAGCACTGTCGGACCGACGCAGCCTGCATCGTCGAAACGGTGAAAGAGTATGATCGTGGTGGCCCTATCGACATCCATGAGCCGCAGATCTTTCCACCCCCGCGTCCCGACGTGGACATCTTTCCAGCCCCCAACAGCGTGCAGGTCCTGCGGGCCAAGACCGTTGCCGATGGGTGGCTGGAGCTGCTCCATTACATCATGACCTACGGAAAGCGTGTGCCCACACATTACGATCAGGACACCATGGAGATCGTGGACTTGGTCATGGTCATCACGGCGCAGCCCCCTCACCCCACGGAGGAGGAGACCCCGCACTTCCTGCCTTTCTCTTACGAGCATCTCGTCAAGTACCAGAAGGAGCTGTTGAGCAGCGACAAAAAGAGCGATGTGTCGTATACGTATGGCAATCTCATGCGAGCCCACTTCGGGCAGGATCAGGTGGTCCGCGTAATGAAGAAGCTGGCCAAGGATCGAGGAACCCGCAGCGCGGTCATCTCTCTATGGGACGCCAACAGTCCTATGAAGGGCTCTCCCTGCCTCAATCACATCTGGTTCAGAATTCTCGAAGGGAAGCTCAACATGACGGCCACCATCAGAAGCAACGACATGTTCCAGGCATGGCCTGAAAACGCGTACGGGCTGCGTGCTCTCCAAGAGCATGTGCGGTGCGGCGTCCTGAAGTACGAGGGAGAGTTCCAGGACACGGACAGCTTGGCCCTGGGTGACCTAGTGATCGTGTCACAGAGCGCCCACATCTACGAGGACTGCTGGGGTCCGGCGAAGGAGCTCGTCGAGAAGCATCGTAGATACCGCGAGTGGTGGGACGAGAAGGGCCAGTGGGTTTTCGAGGACACAACGCCTGGGCGCTGCAAGGCAATACTGCTGGCTCCCTCCGGCGAGACGCTACAGGAGTTCGAAGGCACGCCCACCACCATTCGCGCGAAGATTGCCAAGAAGGGGCTCATCTCGGACATAGGTCACGCCTTGTACGTGGGACAAATGCTGGGACAGACTCCCTCGGGCCGGGAAGGAGGAAGAAAATGACCTACGACTCGACAGAGGACACGCACAAGCACCAGGAGCGAGTGGCCGAGCTCGTGCACCAGGTGCGGGAAGATCTGGGACGCCGGGCCGCCCTCCATGACGAGAGCAAGCTCCGGCCGCCCGAGAAGGCAATCTTCGACGAGTTCACGCCGAAGCTGAAGACTGCCGAATATGGCAGCAAAGAGTACAAGGGCTTCCTCAAAGAGATGAGGGTAGCCCTTGAGCACCACTACATGCACAACAGACACCATCCGGAGGCCTTCGAGGCCGGGGTGGCGTCTATGAACCTGCTGGACCTCATTGAGATGCTGGCCGACTGGAAGGCTGCCGGAGAGCGTATGGCTGACGGTGGCAATCTCGGCAGGAGCATCCTGGTCAACGCCGATCGTTTCGGCATGTCCGGGTGGCTCAAGGACTGCCTGCTCCACACGGCCGAGGACCTCGGCTGGTGGGACGGCACACTCGAAAAGGAGAAAGAGGGTGAAGTACAGCACGAAGGAAGGGATCGCAGAAGCGATCAAGACCCTGAAGGGGTTTGACGAGCTGAGGAATCTCAGGCGAGAAGCCTATCGCAGCCGGAAGGAGCAGCTCAACGGGTTCGTGGTCTTTGGTCGCTGGTGGCTGGACTCGTGCGGCAACTGCATGGGCCTGGACCAGCCGATCCAGGGCCTCGATCCTGTGCTGACGAAGGACGAGTTCTTCGAGGCAACGGGCCAGGACATGCTGTTCGGCTCCAGATCAGGTATCAGCATCCCCCAGGACGGGGAGGTCTGCGCGGTATGCGGCCATCAGTGGTCCACTGTGAACATCCATGACTGCTACAGAGACCGCCATCAGGTCTACCACGTCCGGTGCTACAAGATCAAACGATCCACGGACGTGCAGGAGCAATTCCAGACCGCGTTCAAATTGGCGGGAGCGTGGCCGGCCACCTTCGAGCCCATCGAGAACGGGTACGCGCCGGGCTTCACGCTGTACTACACCAACTGGTTCATCGTGACGACGCCTCTGGCCCAATTCAAGGTGGGATGGCGCAAGCGAGTGATCCACCTTGAGGTCCTGGACCCGGAGATCGACATCGCGTCGCTGTTCCCGGACGAGAAGACCACCAAGTGGTACAACGGGATCCACTGCTGGGGCCTCCTGACACTGTCAGAGTACGTCTCGGAGATTTCGAGTCAGCTGGTCGAGCAGAAACGCGACAGGCTCTGGCCCAAACGTGTGGAACGTCGTGAGCGGTGGGTCCGTGAAGCCGAGGAGCGACTGCGTAAAAGAGAGGGGGCCGTACGTGTCGCGGATCAAGGCGGCAGCGATTAGGCTGCAAGACGGCCGTGTGTTCACTGGCAGGATGCACGGCGACATCATCCAGGGCTTTCCGGGCAAGGTTAAGCGAGGAGATACGGTTCGGGGCACGAACGGCTTCGTGACCGACGAGGATCGCTTCGTGAGCCGCCGGGAGGCCCTGGGCATCGCCAAGGCCGCAGGACAGGTCCCTGAGAGCCTCAAGGAGCTCTTCAGTGAAGACCTGATGCGGCACGACCCAGACTACTACAAGGAGGGCAGCTGATGAGCGGCGAGTGGCCTGAAGTATGTTCGACCTGTGAGTACGACTGCCACCCCAGATGGCTCTACTGCCCGAGGTGCGGCGCAGACATGGGGGGCGGCATCAGGGCGAGCCTCTTCTCGCAGCTCCTGAAGCGCCTGCGTCTCGTGGAGGAACGCTTCACGAAAGGCGTCAAGGACAACATGCGAGTTAATACGGTCCACCTGAGGCTGTTTCCTGACGGGAGCGGCATGGTAGACGCGGAGTGGAGCAAGTACAAGAAGGACGCATGCCTCGAAGAGAACCTGCTGCACACCATCTTCTCCGAAGAGAGCGCCCTCTTCGAGTTCTCGAATATCGAGGAGCTCTCGGCATGGCTCGACAAGATGATACCCGAGGAGGAGCCCCATGATGATAAAGACGGGCGATAGGATCGAGTGGGATCCCGAAGCCCACGACCACACGCGGTACTTCTCCAGCAAAGGCATGGGGAATACCGGAAAGATCTACGGAATCCTGCCGAAGGGTTTCGCGCACGTGAGCGAAAGGGTGCCGCAGTGTCGGAGAGAGGACGCGTCGATCTTGTTGGTCGAGGTGGACAACGACACGGCGCGTCTGGGCTTCCGTGCTGACTTTAAGGATCTCCAGTTCCCAGACGGCGAGGAGGACGACGGAATGTCTCTTCTCGACGATCTGTGGGACGAGGAGACGACGGAGTTGGTGAATGACCTCATGACATGAAAGGGGGCGTATGTTTGAAGGCAGCCAGTTCGACACACGCGCCCATAAGTCAGGTCGTTTGGGTGAAGAGTTCTGTAAGGAGCAGTTCGGAATCACGGAACCTCACTACGAGATCAAGAGCTTCGATCGGACACGAGCATCGTTCGTCGTCCAGACATGGCAGCTCTTGGATCAGCTCTATAAGCAGTACGTCATCGTAGGCTACAAGCGGAACTATCGCACGATCTCTCGCGGCCCCAACAAAGGAAAGAGGCGGCCGGCCGAGACGATCCAGAAGGCCTACGAGCGCAAGCTGCAGGTGTGGGTGCTGCGAGGGTATGAGATCCTTCGCGGCGTACTGAACTATGAGCTGAAGGTCTACTGTACTGCGAAGGGCGGGGACCTGCTGAAGTATGGCAAGTGGGGCATCGTCTGGAGAGTGCCGGTCAAGGTTCTGCCTACCGAGGTGTACGAAGACACCGATAGGTACATCTTGTACTGTGCTCCAGGCGACAGCCCTGAGTGGACTGGGGAGTTCACCAATATTCAAGATGGACTATTTGCTAGAAATAAAGATAAAATAGACGACGATGAAGAAGAGGTTCCGTTCTAGCCCTTGTAGCTCAGCGGCAGAGCAGCGGTCTTGTAAACCGCAGGTCGTCCGTTCGAATCGGACCGGGGGCTTCATCATCCGGAGCGTAGCGCAGCCTGGTTAGCGCGCCTGCCTTGGGAGCAGGAAGTCGGTGGTTCGAATCCACTCGCTCCGATTATCTGGGCCTGTAGCTCAGTTGGGAGAGCACCTGGTTTGCAACCAGGATGTCGTCGGTTCGAGTCCGATCGGGTCCACCAGGTCTTTTGAAAGGAGACGTCGTATGCAGTTCGAGGAAGTGAAACTGACAGGCACCGTCAAGGGGTGGCGGACGCCCACTAGGGAGGAGTGGGCCGAGATCAACGCAGCGCAGGTCGTTTTCCACAAGGAGGATGGCCAGCCTGCGTTGCTGGAGGATCAGGATCCAGACATGACCATCGTCGAGACTACCCACGGCAAGTTCTATCTCGTGTCTCAGAGCTACAATGGACACGGAATGCTGACCTGCCTTCGACCCCGAGAAGATCTGAAGAGTCTTGGCTACGCCAATGGTTGGGCTTCGACGCCTGATGTCGTTGTGTCGTGTCGTGCAGCAAGCTCTCGTGGAGAGCTACACGAACGCACCAGCGAGGAGGTGCGGTCGTGTGTCACGGAGTACACGTGTCGCACCTGCAAGTACAAGTACAAAGTAGATAGCTCGGACTGACCAATCAGCCCCGTAGTTCAACTGGATAGAACAACGGATTTTGGGTCCGTAGGTTTTCGGTTCGAGTCCGAACGGGGCTTCTACAGGAGGTGACCCATGGCTCACGGAGAGAACGCCGAAAAGTGGGGCAAGCGCGGCAAAGAATACTGGAAGAGCCGGCTGCACCGATACGGTGAGGTCCTCGGCAGATACACCAAGATCAGAACGCACCGCAAGGAGCGGCGCGAAGGAAAGATTCTCATACTAAAGGAGATGTCGAATGAGTGCAGTGAACATTCCACAGCCGATGTTTGATCGCGTGATCGTGGAACCCTTCATGGAGCGCGGCGTCACGGAGGGGGGCATCCATCTTCCCGACTCGGCTCGCAAGGTGACCAATTCTGGTCTTGTGGTGGGCGTGGGGCCGGGCAAGCCTATCGAAAGCCCCGGATCCGCGACCATGCTCTCGCCGGAGAGTCCTGAGGGGCCGCTGCAGCGGCCGACCTACCCGATGAGCACAGAGGTGGGCGATACGGTCTACTTCGCGGAGTACACAGGCCACCAGATCTCTGTGGGCGAGCGCAGCTACATGGTGATCCGAGAGGAGGAGCTCCTCGCCATCGAAAAACTCCCGAAACAGGAGGGATAGCCTCATGGACGAGCATCTACTCGACGCACGTGGCAACATGATCCTGAGCGCTGTCGTTCGTCTCAAGTGCCCCCTGTGTGGCATCCTCAGTGATCTGCACGTGGAAGGTGGCAGCTTCATGTGCTACACGTGCGCTCAGACGGGATCCGTCAACCAGCTCGCTGATGGCGAAAAGGTTTGGACTACGAGACAGGCCCCTGGGCAGAAGGTGAAGATGATCATGGCCGACAGGGACGTTCTCAAAGAGCTACAGACGTTTCCTCTGCCCCATGTGCTCAATCGGCTGGCCGCAGCCCGGGTGCAGGACATGGTGGACGAGGAGTTCGTAGAGTCCACACTTCGCACGAGAGAGGACGCCGAGATAGGCCGCCTGTTCGCCGAGGCTTCCCAAGACGCCAAGGCCGGCAACGGGCTTGCGCCAGACGAGGTGATCAGACTGCTCAACGGGTTTAGAGACCGCCCAGAGGCGGTGAAGGTCAGTCCCGTGAAGCAGCGCACGCCGGAGGAGCACGTAGCTCTTTTCGGCGAGGGTCCTTCTCGCTCAAGCCAGGATCCGGCGACGAAGAAGAAACTCACGCTGGAGGCGTTGGCTGAGTTGGCTGACGAGCTTCCCGACTAGACCGAACACAGCATCGAAACCTGTCATAAGACCTCTGCAAAGAGGTCTTATTTTTTAGGAGGACGTATGGACTGGGACCCAAAGCAGAGTGATATCGAGTGGGTGAAGAATCTGATCCGCTCACTCAAGGAAGGGGGCACTTGGGCTGTCCCTTGCGCCATGTCAATTTTTACATTTTACCACAGTGAGCAAGAGTACGTGCTGGTGGGCGATCCCTCTGACGCGACAAACCGGAAGACGGTCAAGATCCTCGGCATGCTCGGCTGGAAGGAGCGTATGAATGACGGAGAGAATTCTGAAGGTAGGGGAGACCTTTGAGGACGCCGCCCGACGCCTTCATGCAGAGAACAAGCTTCTGCACGAAGCCCTGGGCAGCCACGAAGGACCCGAGGGTGAGGCCCCGTACGAGAAGCGTGAGAAGATTATGATGAAGCTGATGAAGCTCTGGGTGGTTCAACTAGAGCCGGCGATGGACGGCCCCAGGATGTTGGCAGAGGACGCCCTCAGGACCAGGGGGATCCCTACCGTGGAGTGGAATAGCAGCGGCATGATCCTAATACCGCCCGGCCGTCCAGGCCATTTCACGGAGAGCCTTATCGCCCCCATGGCATTCGACCTCATCAAGGAGACTATCGAAGCTGGACGCAAGTATCGGGTCGAGCAAGATTTTCCGTACGGCTTGAGAGGATGAGACGTGACGAAACCCAGTGATTTGTGGAGCAACAATACGGTCCAGTTCATGCGGCTGTTAGCCGAGCTCCGGGCTCTAGGCGTACACCAGTTCCTGCGAGAGGCAGAGTGGCAGGCGCTGGAGGCATCGATGGATCTGGAGCGAGAGAAGATCATGGAGCTCTTCGACCGCGCCGAGAACTTCTGGGAAAGGGTCAAGGACAAGGGCTACGCCTTCATCGTGAACATGCGGTGGGGCGAAACCGAGCCGCCGAAGGATCGGCCTGTGACGGAACATACCTTCTTCTCGCTGGAGGAGTGCAACGCTTTCGCCGAAGCAGTGATCGTAGGTGACGGGTGGCTCTCCGGCGAGCAGGTGGTCGAGTGCGAGAAGCACAAGGAACATTGGTATCCGATCGACGAAGAATGTGAGCTATGCAGAGAGGAGGAGGAATGATCTCGCTTATTCGAAACAGTGTGAAGGTGGAATTCGAGAACATCGGAGAGGGTCGCTGCGGGGACTACGACCCGGACGATCCAGACGACGTCAATCTTCTTCGGTTCTCTGTCTACTACCTGTGCGACGAGATAGCGTGGGTGCCTGTCGACGACGCCAGCTATTGCACCCAGCTTCCAGCGAACACGTCGCGTGAGATCCTGGAGCAGGCGACTCGGCGCATCATGGATGAGGTCGAGGACGCCGTCAGATCCGGCGACAGCGTCAAGAAGATGTGCGAGGAGCTTTCGTGGATGAGCCCCGACTGGTTCAAGGAGGAGGAGGATGACTGAAGCGCAGGTCAGGGCACTGAAGCCCGGAGACACGGTGAAGTGGAACGATCCCGACGGCTCGCTCTGTTCCCGTGTTCTCAAGATCAAACAGATCGTGATCCTGGAAGAACCAGGTACGCCCTGGGAGGGAGACACGATCATTTCCATCGAGGTAGAAGACGGCAGCTACGTAGAAGTGTACGCCGAGGAATTGGAGTAAAGCATGGACGCAGAGGAAGAAAAAGGATCGCACGCAACCAAGCTGGACGCGATCATGCCGCCGTGCCCTAAGTGCGGCAGGAAGGACTACTGGTACAACGGCGTTCCCTTGCACGGATATTGCTATGGACCAGAGGACAAGAAACACGAGGAGGTAAAGGTTCTGGTGCCCGCGCCTCACAATCCCTATTTGTCAAAGGAAGTTGTAGAGACGATGCTCGGCATCTCGCGCCCAAAGATCGAAAAGGGCGTTACGGTGTACAGCCGAGACGCAAAGAAGAAGGGCAAGACTACTGGAGGCGGTTATCGCTGCCAGATGTCGGGCTGCATGGGGATGCGGCTGGGTGTTAAGTGGGAAGACGGCAAGGCGACCTTTCCTTGTACGAAAGGGATGCTGCGTCGCAAGAAGAGCTGGAGGATTCTATGAAGAGGCTGAGAGGCGTCGAGAACGGGCAGGTACTCTTGGAAGTCGGCGAGTGCGACTGCGGCTACCATTTCGGGGTCGACGCCACCTATCTTGATGGCGTGGTCGATGCTGACTTCACGTTCAACTGCCCCAACTGCGGCGAGGAGATCGATACCGCCAAGCTTTTCCCCGAGGATGACAAAGCGCCGAATGAGCTCACCCCTCCAGATCGAGCGAGATGTCAAGCCGAGATCACGCCCGGGTCTTTCATGACACTGGGTCCGCGAACCCCAGAGAGGTGCAAGAACAAGCCGTCGTGCATCATCACGGAGAATCAGCCGGGCGAGGACGGCAAGATCGGCAGCATGTCGCTGTGTGAGGACTGTCTGAAGGTTTTTCT
>Ga0180438_10003120_pt1 | contig 25612 bp, 25 predicted proteins | sample SS_ome_12_FD_132455 | JGI IMG/M metagenome (GOLD analysis project Ga0180438, IMG submission 132455) | Hypersaline lake sediment archaeal communities from the Salton Sea, California, USA - SS_3_D_2 metaG | ecosystem: Environmental > Aquatic > Non-marine Saline and Alkaline > Hypersaline >... | reverse complement strand
GCAGCTATCTGTTCAAACGTCCTCTCATTGTTTTAAGCATTAATGTTTCCACACGCGTGCATAATCAAGTAGGCTCCATGATTGAGACAGCAACACGCAAGTGACAGTTCCATTCCCTCTTTCCCTTCATGAAGCGTGTGAGCGAAGATATTTGATTTCTGTGGTTCAACGGCAATTACTGAATCCACTTGCAAATATTAGTTTTGAGGCTTATAATAGCTTATTATTAGGTTTGGAGCTTATTCATATGTATGCGGTGATTACGGGAGATCTGGTAAAGTCTCAAATATTTATAAAAAATAGAAGGGAAGTTCTGGATATACTCAACTCAGTGCTTGGAGAGCTGAATACCAATCTGGGTGATGCTGATCTATGGGTCTCAAATATATACAGAGGGGATTCATTTCAAATCGTGACGAAGGATACGGAGCAGGCCCTGCGCATCGCTCTGTACATACGGGCCCGGTTGATGCAGTGCGACGTCGCGGGCATATCCCTGGAGGCGAGAGTCGCAGTGGGGATCGGTGACATCGAATACCTGGACAGAAACAGCATTGCCTCAAGCGACGGCGAAGCATTCAGGCTGTCTGGAAGGTCGCTTGAGGAAATAGCGGCATACAGAAGGCTCATCATAAAAACATCGAATGAGACGCTGAACCAGGTACTGGAGGTGCTGTCGGCGTTGATAGACGCGGTCTCGTCGAGATGGTCTCGGGAGCAAGCGGCTGCGATCTCACGCTGGATATTCGGCGCCACACAGGCGGCCATGGCAGAAACCATGGATATCTCCCAGTCAGCGATTCAGCAGAGGCTGCAGCGTGCCGGCCACTATGCGCTCGACACCTGCTTGAAGCATTTCAAGTCAATTATCAGTAATTATAAGGTATAGACCGAATAAATCTCGATTATAAGGCTCAAGACGTATGGATATGCACATCCTGCTGAGATTGCTGATTGTTCACTTCGTTGCAAGCGCAGCACTGTACAGAAAAATTTTCCCGGGTACAGGCCCCGGTCCGCTGATCAGATTGCGCTGGGCGCTTATTTCTTCTGTGATCTATGCATCCCTGCTGTTCGCTGGGCTTGCTGCATGGCATGCATTCTGGGTCATTCCGGGTTTTTTTGTTCTATTTGCTGCTGCCAGTTACCTCGCCCTGCTGATAAAAACCGCCTGGGTGAGGCTGCTCTTTTTCCAGCTGTTCTTACTCTCAGCTGTTGTCTTGCTGTGGATGTACATGTCGGAAACAGCCTTCGCTGTATTGGATACCGGGCTCCTTTCGTTTTGGCGCTCTGAAAAGCTCCTTCTTGTACTGCTCGGTTTTTTCGTGTTGATCTGGCCTGCAGGGCATATCATCGGGCTCCTGACAGAGCCATTTCGCAGGCAGTTGAACGACGATGAGATGTCGGAAGGGCTCGCACGGGCCGGGATCTGGATCGGGTGCATCGAGCGCACCATCATTTACATATTCGTTCTCAGCAACTTTGTCACCGCTATCGCATTCCTGGTGACCGCAAAGTCCATCTTCAGGTTCGGAGAGGTCGGTAAGCCCGGAAACCGCAAGGAGGCCGAATACATCCTGATCGGCACCCTGATGAGTTTCGCGGTCGCAATGGTGGTCGGATACATCATAAGATACTGCATCAGCTCACTAGAGTAATCTCTCATCGACATGGGAACCTGAACCGTTCTTCGGCTGGTCTGAGTCAGTGATCACCGAACGTGCGACGTGAGTCCAACAGGATTCAGTGATCCTGTACATCATTCAGGAGTTCTGAAACGAGAACGAAGTGATATCCCCTGGCCTGGAAGTGGGAGATGAACTCCGGCAGGATGTGGATGATCTTGTCGGTTTTTCTACCGGTGCCGAGATGGCTGATTGCAATCGCACCGTTAAAGCCGTTTGGGTCGATTTCCTCCCACCGTTTGAGTCTGGTGAGCATCTCCTGAGAGCTGAAATAAAAAGGATTTCTCTGAAGGACGAGGTCGGCTGTTTTTTTCTCTTTTACCCAAACCATCCTCTTTTTCACGTAGTCAAAAAAGTCGAGGGGACCTTCCCTGTTCGCGGACCAGAGCACGTGGTTGGGATAGCCTGCTCGCGCAGCAGTGACGAGAATTCGGTGGTCTATTGCGCCGTATGGGGCACGCCAGAATGGCTCAAGCTCAATCCCTGTTTCTCTTTGAAAATGATCTTTCACCCGTGCAAACTCCCTTTCGATGGCTACCTCCTCAAGCACATTGTCAGAGATAAAGGAAAGCTCGAGCCGTTTTCTTTTTGAGGTTTCGTAAAGCGAGTACTTGAGATTGTAGTGAGACCACGTGTGATTTCCGAACTCACACCCGATCTGGCTCAGCTTGCTCAGATACAATAGGTTTCTTTCGCTGAAGAGAGAACCGTAAGAGTCGGAAGACATTTCATTTGAGATGAAGATGGTCGCCCGAACACCGAACCGTTTCATGATGGTCGTCACATAGGGCAGGTCCTCTCCGGTCCCAAGATCGAAGGTGAGGGCGACCTCTCTGAATGTGGTGTTTCCTCTTGTGATGTTCCTGTATTCTGACTCGAGCGCATCCACCGAGCTGATATTTTTCTGTACCTCTTCTGAGAGGTCAAAGTCAAGGATATGCCCGTTTTCTATCTTCATTTTACTGAAGGTGTCCTGATACTCCCTGAGTTTCTGTTTGTACTCGGTTTCACTTTCTTCAAGCCGGGCTATCTCGCTATTCAGCACATCCATGCTGCCCCTGTACTGCAGGATCTCTTTCCTGAGGGTTTCAATGGAGTTCTGGAGAAAGAGAAAGTAAAACGCGGTGAAAAAAACACCTGCTGCTGAAAGCATGAGAACGAGAACAGAAATCGACCGTCTGGCAAATATCCGGACCTGCGTCCCCCTGTAATCCCTTTTGCTCAGCTCGTATATATAGCTGTAAATTTCCTCGTGATCCTGTCCCGTATACTGTATCAGGTCCTGGTTCTGAGGCTGTTCCATTAGAAGATGATGCCATTTAAAGATTCTTTTTCTTTATCTCGAGTATTTTCCTTTTTACAGGGAGCCATTTTTTATTGTACTGATCGGCAAGCTGATACACCTCGAAATCTCTTCTCTTTCTGACGGCACGAACCGGTGTCAGGTATTCTGCATTCTTGAACCCTCTGATCATGACTCCAAGTACGCTCGATATATGTCGGTTGAAGAATATCCTGTAGACGGTTGAGAGCAGGATGATTATGCCGATCACCATGGAATAGACGAGCATATTGATGAAGGCCACGGTTTTTTTCATGTCCTTGTTGCTGAAATATACGTCATACCCCATGACAGCGGTGTGGTAATAGTCATCACCGAAAAACTCTTCCTCAAAGGACCGCTTTGTGACCGTGCTGTATACGCTCACACCATCTTTTTCAATTATGAGCACGGATTCGACTCCGCTGAGCAATTGTTTGAATTCCGGCTCCCCCGTATTCAACAGATAGTTCGCAAGGATTTTTTCCACGGAAAGAAACCGTGGCTGGATTACACTCCCCCTGCCCACGAAACTGAAGCCCATGAGCGCCACCACGATTACGGTGACCGCAAGTGACACGGCCCGTGCGACGTATTTAGGAGTCATTCTATATTTTGTTCGGATCTTTCCGAACATTTTCAGTGTTCGCATGAATCGAAGCGTGCGAGCGACTCTCAGGACCTTGACGACTTTCAGGAAGCTGATGCTCCCGAGGACTGCAAAGAGACCTGCCTCTCCGGAAAAAAAGGTCATCCAGATGAGGGGACCGGAGTTGAGCACCAAGAGCGGAATAGAGCTGAAGAAGTCAATGGTTCCCCCTTCGGTTCCCAGGTAGTCTGCGACGCCTCTCCGCCTCGCGGACAGGAACAGGCGCGCCAAAAACTCGATGCTGAAGATCAGGTCGAAGCAGAACCCTGCGATCAGGACATATTGCCGAATCCGGACGGAAAAATCAGCAAAGGTTGCATACTCTTCGAAGAGTGTTTCCATCATCACCAGCAGTATGAGAAAAACGACCAACCCTTCTATGATTCTTCCGAGGTAGCTCTTTTCGTTCATGGCCGCGCCCCCATTTTCTGTCACCGTGTGATGAGAATGTCGATGAAGTCCATCGGGAATCTCATGACCGGATGCTGAATCGGTATGTAGATCTCTGTATGATTTTCGGCATAATGGAACAGTTCTCTTACGGTTATGAAACCGTCCCCGTTTCTGTCCGCACTGCGTACGGTCAGACCCTGGATGAGAAAGTAGGTGAATATCCCGTGTCCGAGAGAATGGTCTTCCCAGGATTCCTCGTACTGGGATGCTGCGGTCATCACCGGAAAGATGAGCACATCCAGGTCCCCGCTTCCACCGCTTCCCCTCGGGCTGAGAGTGTCGAGGGACTTCGGAGTGAGTGAGGTCATTGTGACTGGCCTGTTGATGAGCCCTCCGCTGTAGCAGGAGTCCACTATGAACACCCCCTTCTGGGTTCTTGCGGTCTTGAAGAGGGTACCCAGCTCGTCATCTGTGAGGAACGTTGCGGGGTCTGACGGCACGCAGTCCACCGGCACGATCGCCTCATCATAGCCATCCTCCTCATCGCCGGAGAGGTCGATGAGGGTGAATCCATGCCCGGAGAAGTATACCAGAACCAGGTCTTTGGCGCCTGCCTGACTCATGATACTGTTCAGAGCATTTTCGATGCCTGCCTTTGTAGCGGCAGGACCGAGCAGCTTTGTGATTTCACTGGCATCCCATCCATTGTCCAAAAGAGATGACTCCATGGAGTTTGCATCGTCCTCACAGTAATTGAGGTTGTTTACCAAAGGATTTGTGTCATAGTTTATCCCAATGATCAGGGCATAGAAATCCATGTCAGAGTTTTCGGGGACAAGAGAACAGCCGAGAAGGAACAACAGGAGGATCATTGGGAAAAACAGGATAGCCCTCAATTTCATATACCTTATTGCTCCCGTGGTTTTTATGATTTCTCTCTCAGAAAAAGATGACGGATGATTGAAATCCTGACTGTCTCGAACAGCCGATAGTCTCTCACGAAGCTGTGCATATAGCTGACTTGTATCCCGTTTACGAGGAATCGGGGAAAATACACTCCTGCAGCTGCTGAGGAGATGAGGTAAGTCTTGCCGAAAAGACCCGAAAAAGCGTGGGCTCCGCCTACTCCACCGAGCAGAAACCAGGTCAAAGACCGTCCCTGGAGGGCGATGCCGATGTGCGGTATAATGGACAGTGAAAAATAGGAATCGTAGTAGTAATAGTTGTTGTAGTTGGACCTGAAGCTGTACAGAAAGCCCAGCTCCACCCCGTAAAAGATCTTTCCCCTGGATTGAAACACGGGTACCAAAGACAGTCCCGCAGTTGGAACAGCTTTTAGGTCGAAACTTTCACTCGAGTAGTCCAGAAGCGAGCCCCCCCCAGAAAGAGTTCCGTCGATCCTGAAATTCTCAGCAAGAATGGGGGCAGAATGAGCACCGAGCAGAATCAGAATATAGAAAAGAATACGGATTTTCATGGTTATCATAAGTGTAATGCATCCAACCTGAAACTGCGAGTGAAATTTACCGAGCACTCATATGCTGTTTTAGGAGGTCGACTGCCTCCTGAGCGGTCTTTGCACCGAGGATTTTTCTCGAGTTCATCGAAATATCCAGAGATCTCCCGATGAGTTGTGCGGTGATTCCCGGCAGGTTTTCCATCACGACCACCGGTTTTCCGTACGTCCAGGCCATGGCGATCTCGCTGAGAGTACCGCTTTCACCTGAGACGGCAATCAGGGCATCAGAGGCGCAGGCAATAATCATGTTGCGGGCATACCCCAATCCTGATGCAAGCACGATGTCCGTGTGTGGATTTGCATCGCTTTTCTGTGTGCCCGGAATCACACCGATGATACGTCCAGAATCAGGGCCGGCCTCTTCCCGTGCGCCCTTGCAGGCTGCCTCCATCACTCCTCCAAGCCCTCCGCAGATGAGCGAGTATCCTGCGCGGATGATTTCCCTTCCGACTTCATAGGCGACTGCCAGCGCTGGTTCTACTGGCTTGGACGAACCTATTATACCGATTAGTGTTTTCATCTTTCCTCCCCTGGTTTCTAAAAAATTGCAGGATAATAAATTATATGTATATTGACTAAATTGTCAAAAAATGTTATCTTACTTTGGGAAGTTTTTTATTGGCATGCCGTTCAAGGAAACTCTTCTGTGTCTTTTAACTATTTCAGGTAGCACATTTCCTTTAATTTTTTATCTCTGTACATGGTAAGAAAAATATCACGAAAGGAGCAAAAGATTTTACAGATGTATAAGGTAGGGTCAAAAGTAGTGTATCCTCTTCACGGTGTCGGTGTGATCAACAGCATTGAGGATAAAACCGTTTTAGGAGCCACAAGGTCCTACTATATTATCAAACTCGCCATATCCGATATGACTGTGATGATACCAACAGAAAGATCCGACCAACTCGGCTTGAGGCTCATTGTTACTGATCATGATGTGCGCAAAGCTCTTCGAATCGTCAACAGCGAAATAACGGATATGGATGAGGACTGGAAGACCAGATATCAGCACAATTTTGAAAAGATTAAAAGCGGATCCATATTCGATGTGGCTGAGGTTGTACGCAATCTGTTTCATAGAAACAAAATAAAAGAGCTCTCCATTATGGAGAAAAAGTTGTATGAAAATGCTTACAGACTCCTGGTAGACGAAATTTCCTATGTCAAGGACATGGAAAAAGAAGATGTGCAGAATCTGGTGTCCGAAAAGCTCGAAAACGCAAAATAGTACTCACAGCTCAGGTTTTCGTATCGGGTGCAAATAAGGCTCTCCAGTTGTGCTCGAACCATTGAGAGGAACTCACATCAGGCTGGTGAGCGTTACAGCATTTTTGCATTACTGAAACTCGTGAATGCGAGCGGCTTGTAAACTGTGTGTAACTACCCGTAATATTTGACCCTTCCTCAGTAACATGTGTTCTGATTGTATTTACCATTATGTACAGACGGCTTTTGCAATTCCAACAGGGAGGATAATTTTGATTATTCGCATTATTTTCATTGTCATTGCGCTCGCCATTTCGATTGTGTTCGCCTTTGGGAGTGAGCAGTTCTACCTCTATCCAATTTCGGTGTTCATTCTTTCACTCATAATCGTCGCCTTTGAGATCTATATCAAGCGGTTTCAGAAGGAGAGTGTATCCAAGATTTTCAAAGGATTTATCATCGGATTGATCTTGGGCGCTGCTTTCAGCGCCATTGCCCGTTCCTTTGGACTTCAGTTGACTCCGTTCCACCGTGCAATCATCTATGTGTCAGCTCTTTATATTGGCATCTCTCTCATTTCGCAGCTCGATGTGGGTTTCGGATTCATGCCGACGGCTAGTCAGAAAGGCATCCCTCCTGAAAGCCTGAAGATAATCGACACGAGCGTGATCATTGATGGAAGGATCGCGGACATCATTGACACGAGATTCATCGAAGGTGTTCTCATCGTACCGAAGTTCGTGCTCGATGAGCTTCAGCAGATCGCTGATTCCTCAGACTCTGTAAAGAGATCCAGAGGAAGGCGAGGACTCGACGTGCTGAACAGGCTGAAAAAGGACAAGGAGACGCTTCTCAGAATCACAGATCAGGATTTTCCGGAAATTGCAGATGTTGATTCAAAGCTCGTGAAGCTGGCGAAAACCCTCGGTGCGAAGGTCATCACCAACGATTTTAATCTCTACAAAGTGGCGCAGATACAGGGAGTCCCGGTGCTCAATATAAACCTTCTTGCAAATGCACTAAAACCTGTTGTGCTCCCAGGGGAAAAGATGAAAATCGTGGTAATCAAAGAGGGAAAGGATCCGGGACAGGGGATCGGGTACCTTGATGACGGAACAATGGTGGTAGTCGATTCTGGAAAGAAGTATGTAGGGGATGAAATATTTGTTTCCGTGACCAGTGTGCTGCAAACACCTGCCGGAAGGATGATTTTCGCGAAATATGAGCACAGCTAAGCCCGGTACGCTCTATATCGTGAGTACTCCCATCGGAAACCTGAAAGATATCACCCTCAGAGCCCTTGATGTACTGAGAGAAGTCGATTTTGTGGCCTGCGAGGATACACGGGTCACTCTCAAGCTGCTGAATCGGTATGAGATAAAGAAACCGCTCATTTCGTACCACTCCAAGAGCACGGCGAGTGTGCAGGCGCGGTTGAGCAGGCTCCTTCTCGAGGGAAAGAACGTCGCCCTGGTGTCGGATAGCGGAACACCAGTCATTTCCGATCCCGGAAGCACGCTCATACGCCATTCAATAGAGATAGGCATTCAAACTGTTCCGATTCCAGGCCCTTCCTCTGTCCATACTGTCTTGATGGCCTCAGGTATTCCCCTTTCAGAATACACGTTTATCGGTTTTCTTTCCAGCAAGGCTTCCAGAAGGAAAAAAGCTCTTTCGGAGCTGAAGAAACACAAAACCGTTTTCATCTTCTTTGAATCTCCTCACAGGATAATCTCGTTTCTCGAAGATGTGATCGCCTCTCTTGGTCCAGTTCAGGGGTGCGTCGGAAAGGAGATGACAAAGATGTTCGAGAGGTTCTACAGAGGAGATATTGCAGAGATCCTCCGGAGGATGAGGGAGAACGGCGTAAAGGGGGAATACACGGTAATAATTGACAACAGGGAGAATATGGGGTATAAATAAGGTGCTGCCTGTATGGTTTAATTGCTTAAGATTATGGAACATGCATCCGATATATGTTATGTGAAAAGGAGTGGGGATAGATGACAATCGACAGAATAGGCCCTTTGAACAAGATCCTGGCATCAGGCAATGAGATGAAGGTAAAAAAGTCCGGTAAGACGTCTTCCAACGACAGAGTCGAACTTTCGGCTGAGGCCAAGAAGATGGCGGAGTTCACGCAGATCGAAGCAAAAGTGAAGGCAGCTTCGGATGTCAGGGAGGAATTGACTCCTCAGAGGATAAAGGAGTTGAGGGACAAGCTCGAAAACCCGGACGCCTATCTGACGAAAGAGGTTGCCGAGAAGATCGCAGAGAAGGTTGCTGAAAGTTTTGGGATTCGATAACATGGGCCACATTCTTTCCTGGTCTCTGTGCACACGTGCGGTGTGAACAGAAACGATCCATTGTAAGAAAAGGCGGAGGTTTTTCTCCGTCTTTTTTGTTGTGGAGGTACGGTGAGCTTTTTCGAGTTCACAATTCCAACGAGAATCGAATTCGGAATAGACGCGATTAACCGTCTGGGGCATTTCGTGAATGAACTGGGGAATCGCGTGCTTCTGATATCCGAAAACGCGCTGACCAGGGCAGGGGTGGTTCGCAATGTTGAGACGATTCTCAAGGGAAAGGGAATAGAATCGATTCTTTATGATGCAATCTTCCCCCATGCCGACTCAACCGTGGTGGATGAGATTTCTCTCATTGCCCGCAAATCCAGGGTAAATGTCGTGATTGGCCTGGGCGGTTCCAGGACTTGCAACATTGCCAAGCTTGTCGCCTTCCTGTGCGAGAACGAGGGCGATATCTCTGATTATATACACGGAAAGGACGGAAACGGGAAGAGGGTAGCGTATGTCGAGATACCGACGAGCTTCAGAGAAGTATTTTCCCTCACGCATTCCGCTTTTGTAAATGATGCGTATGATCGTGCAAATAAAGTGCTCACTCTCAATGGGCTGGGAACAAACATATTTATCGGTGATCCAGGTATCATGTCCATCCTGCCCCTGAAAACAGCGGTGTATGTGGCTCTGGACATTTTCACTCTCTCGATGGAGGGGTACATCTCACTCAAGGTAAATCCACTGGTTGAACCGGTTCTTCTCCGGGGCGTGGAGATCGTGTACTACGGCCTGTTGCACTACATCAAGAATCCCCACGATGTGACGGTGAGAGAGAAACTGTGCACTGCAGGACTGTTCACTGCCATTGCAAACACTATTACAGGTTTTGGCATCGGCTTCGCTCTCTCCATGGGAATGAATGGAAAGAAAAATGTTTCCAAGTCCATGGCGACATCGGTACTTCTTCCATATGTGATGGAGTATAACCTCTCGGTTGCCGCATCCCGGATTGCGAAGATAGGCCGGGTGATGGGAAGAGAAGTGAATGATCTTCCGGATACAGAAGGGGCCTCTCTGGCCATAAGGGCAATTCATGAATTCAAGGAAAATCTGGGCCTCGAAATTGTTCAGAGAATACGTCAGCTCGGGCTCGCAAAGGATGATCTTGCAGAAGTCGCTGAGGCCGCGATCCGCTTCGAGGACATCAACTCTGTTCCGAGAAAGGCGTCCTTCGAAAACCTCATGGAAATACTCGAAAAAGCCTACTAATCAGAAAATGGAAGGGAACAAAAGAGCCTGCAGTCAGCAAGAAAGAATCATCGAATCTTTTCTCCATATGTGTTGTACCAGAGGATGCTTTCCCTCACCCCTTCCTGTGTCGAATATGGGGGGCAATAGGAGAGTAACTGCTTTGCCTTCCCGATACTGAAACTGTAATCATTCCCTGCCTGTGCAACCCGGTATCGCGTGATCAGGGGTGGCTTTTTTGATTTGAAGCCATTGTACAGAGTTTCCGAAAGAGCGGAAATCAGGGAGAGTGCCCACACTGGAACAGAAATCCATGGAGGGCGCCTTCCCATCTGACCGGCGATAATCTTGAGAAACTCAATCCATGGAATGTCTTTTCCGTCGGTGATATTGAACACCTCCCCGAATGGACCCCGAGATTTGAGCGTTCTCTCGACTGCGGATACCAGATTTTTCACATAGCAGGGAGAGGTGAGAAACCGACCGCCGGCAGGAAAACCATACAGTCCTCTCTCGATTCCTCGCAACAGAGAGAGTGTAAAGTTTGTGTCCCATGGTCCATACACGTTCGATGGTCGCAACACGAACAGGTTTATCTCTTTTGCCTGCTCGCGTATCTTCCGCTCTGCAATCGTCTTGGTGATGCAATAGCTGTTGGGAAAAGGACGGCCTTCCTGTTCCTCTGTGGTGCTGCGGTGACCTCCGAATCCATAAACAACAGTTGAGCTCAGGTATATGAACCGCTCTACCCCGCATCGCATGGAGGCGTTGAGTATGTTCAATGTTCCGTCCACGTTTGTCCTGTAAAAATCTTGATCAAAGCCCCAGTCACTGGCCAGCGCAGCAGTATGGATAACCGCATCAAACCCCCTGACAAGAGGATCGAGCTGATCGCTCAATGAAGCCCGGAGGAGGTGGTAGCTTCCCCCTTCCAGGCGAAAGAGGTTGGATGTCTTTCTCACGATCCCCCATACATCATAGTCCCCGGTCTGCGAAAAATGTTTCAGCAGGTGCGACCCGATAAATCCGTTCGCGCCGCTCACGAGCAGTTTCATCCTCTTCTGTTCTCCCTTTTTAAAACCGGGGTTCTTTTTTCTGTGTGCTCCTATCTGATCGGCTTCTCGAAGATAGTGTAGGTCTTGGTCAATCTTCCGTTCATGAATTGTGCCATCAGGTATGCTTCACGGTTCCCCTCGAGCACCCATCCGATATCACAGTACTCATACCCCTTTTTCTGGGAGTACTGCTTCTGCTTCCACACCATGATTCCCCCAAAACCTATGTGACGGAACTTGTTCTTCACTCCAAGATAACCGAGACGGAATCCTTTGATGCTCCCCATGGTGAGGAACATCTTCATGAGCCTGAGGAATTCCCACCGGTGGCATCCCCTGATCGGGTGCATCTTTTCGGCGATGTTCGGTATACCTCCGAAGAATGCGGCAAGCTCCCCCTTTACGTACGCGAACATGGAGAGTCCCTTGTCCATGATCATCTTCATATCGTCCACAATGGCGAAGAACTCTTCCTCTTCAAAAGGTACAAATCCAAAATTGTCGTACCAGGCTTCGTTGTATACCTCTCGCATTTCCCGCCGCCGCTCTTTATAGGGGCGTGCATCCCACGGCTCAAGCGTGACGCCGTACCGCTTGATTGCCCGCTGGGCAACCCGCTCCATTTTTTCACCCATAGGATCGTTTACGCTCACCTCGAAGGAGACCACCTTCTGAATCGGTCTGAACCCCTCTGCAATCAGGAGTTCTTCATAGTATGGCTTGCTGTAGTGATAGTGCACAATGGGCCGTGAATCGAACCCGTCGGTGAGAATCCCGGGGGTTGCCTCATTCACCGGAAGATTCTGGGGACCCCGGATCGTGTCCATGCCTCTTTTTTTCAGCCATGATTCTGCTGCGCTCATAAGAGCGCCCGTGACCTCTCTGTTCTGGATCGACTCGAATTCACCGAAAAAGCCGACCCGGTCCCCCCAGCGTGTATTGTGATGGGCATTGGTAAACGCAAAACATCTCCCGACCGTCTTGCCGTGCCTTTGCGCGAGAAAGAAGGCGATGTCAGCATGGCGGTAAAAAAGATTGTTCGGTTCAAAAATTCCGTGAATACCCAGCAGTTTCATTCCAAGGTATTCATAATCAAAAAGTGGTATATACTGTGTCTCTCCCCTGTAATGTTCCCAGTGGAAGTTCACGAACTCCTTCAGGAGTTTTCTGTCCTCTCTGGTTTTGTTCGAAAAAGTGGTGATGACGGGTTCCGTGTGTGGCACACAACGCCTCCTGTTTCAGGTGGAATTGCTCCATTTTACACCATTTTTTTCTGATTGCACACTCGATTTTTATTCAGGGAATACAAACAGCGCTGCGATATATAAAAAAGAAGCGATGATACCGGTGACCGTAAGACCGAGGCAGGTTGCGGCGAGCACGGCCCCTGTCGACGCCACAACCGAAAGGTAACCGTTCACCGACCATGCCCAGGGAACAGAACCGACCCTCTTTGACCTGATCGTTTGGTCACGGCTCTGCGCATCCGAACCTCTCGATGAGGAGCCAGCAGATTGGCTGGAAAAGGTGGAGTTTTCCCCGGCAGTCCTGAGCCTTTCGATCGCGGATGGAAAGGGGATGCCCATTGCGATCCCTGCAGGAGCGAGCATGAGAAGTGAAATTATAAGTTTTACTGCCAGAGGCGCTGCAATCAGAAATCTGGTGAGCACGTTCAGACCGAGGAACAGAAGGGGGATGTATACGGGGATGAACAGAAGAGCGCAAAGACAGATCTTTTTGAAACGATGGAACACTCTATCCTGCAAAAGACTTCCGATTCCAGAAAAAATGAGAAGAAATGCGATGATCGCCGAGCTTGCGTAGAGAGGATTTTCGAAAAACCGGAGATATTTCCCGATGAGCACGATTTCTATACTCATATAGGCAATACCGATGAGGCTGAAGTACAGAAAGATTTTTCCCGGGATTTTTCCCCGGATATTCACCCTCTCCCGATGCGGCCGGATTCCGGAAAAGATGAGCGGCGCAATGATAAGAAAGAAGGAAAGGAGAGCTGTGAGCAAAAAGGTGAAAAAGAGTACCAGTTCGCCCCCTTCCACGACCAGCATCCACCGGCCCCCCATTACCCTGAGAAGAAAGGGAAGCGAGCCGATGCGGAAGAAAAATGAGAAGTACGGCTTGTCGTCCGTTGGTTTTCCGATGTTGAAGGGGTATGACTTTACGTAGCGGTTTCCCTGCGTGAGGATCCTCTTTGCGCCTTCGTAGTAGAGTTCCTCCTTCAGGATGTTATACCTGTTCGTTTCTTCTAAGGATATACCAGGGTAGTAAACCAGGTCGAAAAACATCTCCCTGCAAAAGTTTTTCACACTTTCCACTTCCTGCTCGCTGAAGGGCTTCCTTTTGAGCAGCACCGTTCCTGTTGCCCAGCTCCTGATTACGATCATGCACCGGGCAGGATCGGCGTTTTGAGTTTCAACTGCATATTTCGAAAGAGCCATCAGCTTGAGCAGTGTTCTGGGCGGAAAGCGAAGGAGAACGGTCGCAGAGAAGGTTCCTGTTTCACTCAGCTTTGTGAGGTACTCTTCAAATGCCTGCGCGGTGAGGATGTAGTTGGTTTCGGAAGAATAGATCCCGCCGATGGACGAAACAGTGCTGTCAGGTTCGGAAAATTCGATTATATCGTATTCCACGCGTGGTGCTGCCAGTACGCTGCGTGCACCTTTGGTAATAAGCCGTACTCTTTCCCACGACGGATGTGTGTTCTGAATATCGGACACCAGGGCAGCGAGTCGGGGATTATCCTCCGCCACCGTGATGCTGCGTGCGCCATGGAGCCGTGCACGAAGAATGCCGTTACCTCCGCCCAGACCTATGAGAAATGCTTCGGGTTCCTCGTGAAGAGTGTACACCGCTGACTGGGTCTGGTAATGAAGATACGCTTCGGATTCCTTTCTGTCCGGCAGGTCGATGGAAGAGATGCTGTCTCCGTCGAGGAAAAGACCGAGCTGCCGTGGAGGCAGTCCAGCAAAGGCGAGGCTGAGCCCCGGAGCCTTCCGTATCAGCGTACTTTTTACGACCTCCAGTGAGCCGAAAGGACTCAAATCTCGTTTGATTATCCTTGCATCAGGAAAATTGAGCGTGAGCATCAGACCCTTGTAGGGGAGCATCCGCAAGCTGCTGAAAGAAAAGAAAAAGAAACCCGCCAGGGCGAGAGCGAAAAGAAGGAGTGCATGGCGTGCTTCAGGTCGGATGCTGATTCCCAGTGCGATCGCGCCGATTGATGCACAGATGAGAGGGATCGCAAAGATCCGGTCAGGCGGGAGCAGGTAGAGAGCTGCGAGTATTGCCGCTACTCCGAATCCAGATCCGGTTAGGTTATAAAAATATACCTTCCCGGCCCTCTGAACGGTGAAGGCAATTACGATAAAGGAGGAGCCCGTTATGAACGGAACTGTGTAGAGAAAGAATCTGAGAAACATCCTGTAGAGCTGGTTTCGGTCCCAGAGTATTCTCAGTGGATCGAAGGATATTTGTTCAGAAAGAAAATATCCCATTCCGAGAAAAAAAATCATGAACACGGCGGTATACAATGAAATGATGTATTCTTTTCCCCGGATGAAGTCACGCAGGAGGTATGCTGCCGTTCCACCGGCGCCGAAACCCGTCATTGCGAGTGCGATGGCGGTTGAAGAAAAGTTACCGAATCCCTCGATCCTCAGTACCCTCATGAGCGAAATTTCGAGTGCAATGAGTGAAGAGGAAATGAAGAAGAGAGAGAAAAAGTGAATTTTTTTGGTGTGCATCGTCCTTGAAAGAAGGCCAGCTGGTATGAAACAGTCCAGCAACCCATGATCCTTTATATGAAGCCCAACTCTGCTGGCGAGGCTTTACGATGTATGTCGTAGGCCCGAAAATTTTACGGTGATATGGGTTTGTCGGAGGCCAGCTGTTTCATAACCTTCACCTAGTCCACCAGTTCCCGTGTAAGAGGGACAAAAATCACCGGGATGATGTCTTTTACCCGGATTTCATCATTTTTGTCTTTTTCGACCAGTTTCAGAATCTGAGTGAAATAGGGCTGGCCCACCGGAATACACATTCTCCCGCCTCGTTTCAGTTGTTGGATGAGTGGCGGCGGTATGTGGTCTGCGGCCGCGGTAACGATGATTGCATCGAAAGGCGCCTCCTCCGCCCAGCCAAAATATCCGTCAGCGAAACGGGATTTAATGTTTGTATAACCCAATGTGTCGAATACCCTTTGCGCTCGAAGGAGGAGAGGTTTGATGATTTCGACGCTATAGACGCTATCGGCAATCTGGGCAAGAATCGCCGCCTGGTATCCAGACCCTGTTCCTATTTCGAGCACACGGTCTTCCCCATCCAGCTCTAAGAGCTCGGTCATGAGCGCAACGATATAGGGCTGGGAAATTGTCTGCCCATAACCGATGGGCAGCGGAGTATTGCGATAGGCATTTTTCTTTTCCCTTTGAGGAACAAACTCCTCCCTTGGAACGGTGCGCATGCTTTGAATAACGGCCTGATCAACAATTCCTTCCGAAATGATGTGCCGCTGCACGAGCTTTTCTCTCTCTTCTTCATAGCCGGCCCGTGCAGAGGAATCGACAAAACAGAGAGTAAACACAATAAAAAAGAAGAATAGAGGATTTTTTCGCATATATTTATTACATAATACCTTTCAACCATTCTTCGTCAAGGGAAAAGAAAGTTTTGTATTAAATATTTGCCTTCCGGACAAACATGTGTAACTTAATAGTGATATTTTAACACTCTGTAGGGAATGAGCCGTCTCAGAGGAAAGAGAAATGAACGCAGTGGTGGTCGGAAGTGCAAACACCGATCTGATTATTCACGTCGAATGTCTTCCTGCCCTGGGTGATACAGAAGTCGGGAAAGGCTTTAAACACGTGGCAGGTGGAAAGGGAGCGAATCAGGCGGTTTGTCTGTCGCGACTTGGTGTCCAGACGCGCTTCATTGCGCGATTCGGAAAAGATGACTTCAGCTCACTTCTCATGGAGGATATTTCCAGGTGGGGCGTTTCGCTCTCCCATGCGGTCATCGACAACAAACGACACGGGGGGGTGGTATTCATCCTCGTGGACAGATCAGGAAATAATACGATGATCGCAGATCTCGGTGCAAACCTTTTTCTTGACGAGCACGACATAGAAAATGCCCGGGAGCTCTTTACAGATGCAGATGTGCTCATGCTGCAGTTTGAGGTTTCGGAGAACGCGAATAAAAAAGCCTGTGATCTTGCAAAGAAAAATGGAATGAAGGTGGTACTGAATCCTGCTCCCGTGAAAAAGTTCGATATTTCAATACTGAAGAATGTTGATGTGCTCACGCCGAATCTATTCGAGCTCAGCCGCATTCTCCAACTCGTCGAAGGAAAGAACGTTCTCTCACCGGAAGAAAAGGATACTGCAAAGATTGCGGAAGCTGCAGCGAAGCTCACGGAGCTTGGAATCAAACACGTACTCGTCACCCTCGGAGAGCGTGGCTGTGTGCATGCTGACAGCCGCGGGGTACAGATGTACGGGAGCTTTCGAGTCAAGCAAATCGATTCGACCGCAGCGGGTGACAGCTTTACCTCGGCTTTTGCGCTCAAGTATGCGGAGGGTGATGAAATTGAGAATGCAGTGAAGTTTGCCTCCGCGGCAGCCGCCATCACTGTGACGCGGGAGGGCGCAATTCCGTCTGTTCCCTCCAGGGATGAGGTGGAGGATTTTCTGAAGGAGCATACGATCAGAAAATTCGTATGACAGGCGGCACGACTTGTCGTATTTGGCTTGACCGCAGCAGATGCACGTTGTTATTTTTCAGAGTAAAAAAAGGGGAAACCTGGTGAATTTCGACGATTTACCAGGTTTTTTTGGAGGGCGAAACCAGGAAAAGGGGAGTGACGAAAAGTGATCAAGATAGAGAATGTCACCAAGATGTACGGACCAGCTGTCGCGGTGGACAACATCAGCTTCGAGGTTGCAAAAGGGGAGATACTGGGATTTCTCGGACCGAACGGGGCAGGGAAAACGACCACCATGAGGGTCATCACCGGTTTCTTTCCCCCGACCGATGGGAACGTGTTCGTGGAGGGGTACAGCATACTGACCGATCCGCTGGAAGTGAAGCGGAGGATCGGGTATGTTCCAGAGAATCCCTCGATGTATTCCGACATGAAGGTGCGTGATTATTTGAAGTTCATTGGTGCGATCAAGGGGATTCCCAAAGGGGACCTCGAACACAGTATCGAGAGAGCAGTTGAGCTCTGCGCTCTGAAAAGCGTGCTGGGAAAGCAAATCGGACAGCTTTCCAAGGGGTTTCAGCAGCGAGTGGCACTCGGGCAGGCGCTCATCAACGACCCGCCGGTGCTGGTGCTCGATGAGCCAACCTCTGGTCTCGACCCGAAGCAGATTCACGAGATCAGGCAGCTCATAAAATCGATGGCCGGCAAGAGAACGATCATCCTTTCCACGCACATACTGCCAGAAGTCTCAATGACGTGCAGCAAGGTGGTCATCATAAATGAGGGCGTTATTGTGGCGGTGGATACCACAGAAAACATCGGGAGGAACCTGGAGCGGTCGCACCAGGTCGAGCTCACTGTAGAAGGACCATCAGATAAAATCAAAGGGAGTATCTCAAAAATACGGGGAGTGAACGGGGTAAAACACAGCGGTAACCAGTACACCGTAGAAGTAGAGATGGGAACAGACGTACGGGCTGAGATTGCAAGAATGATTGTGAATGAAGGCTTTGGACTCCTGGAACTGAAGACCAGATCCCTGAGCCTCGAGGATGTGTTCCTCAGGCTCGTAACTGAAGAGGAGGGAGTGTAGAGACAATGAGGAACATCGTAGAAATCTACAAACGAGAGATCAAGTTCTACTTTTCGACCCCCATCGCGTATGTGGTGATGGTAATATTCACGGCAATTTTCGGATTTCTTTATTTCCGGAATCTGACGTATTATTCCGAGCTTTCATATCAGCTCATGCAGAACCCCTACTATGCACAGAGAATAGACCTGATACTGGGAGTTTTTGCGCCGCTGTTCAATTCGAACAGCATCATCCTGCTCATGGTCATACCGCCCATTTCCATGCGTTTATTTGCAGAAGAGAAGAAGTCGCGGACCATCGAGCTTCTCTTTACCTATCCAGTTACGGATATCCAGATCGTCATGGGCAAGTGGTTTGCGGCACTGACCATCATCCTTCTCATGCTCCTGCTTACCGCACCTGCTCCGTTTATGGCCTTTGGATTTGCAGAGACCGCGGAGTGGGGGCCGGTACTCGCCGGATATCTGGGACTTTTTCTCATGGGGGTCGCGTTTCTTTCGCTCGGTATCTTGATTTCGGCGCTTGCCGAGAACCAGATTGTGGCGATCATCATCTCTTATGGCGCCCTGCTCGGGTTCTGGTTTCTGGGATGGGTGATAGACCCAGACTCCGGCAAGCAGATAGGAAAGGTGCTCGGTGAATTGAGCATAATCGGGCATCTCTCGAACTTTGTCCGCGGCGTGATCAATACAAGAGACCTCGCCTACTACCTGCTTTTCATCTTCACCTCTGTATTTCTCACGCTCCGGGTCCTTGAGTCAAAGCGATGGAGGGGATAAGATGCTGAAAAAAATTGAAAAATACCTTTACATTGTTTCTCCCCTGCTGATCCTTGCGAGCCTTTTTTATTATTACATAACGAGAGAGTTTGGGATCTTCTCCATTATTACGCTCGTGGTCGGAATCGGAGTCGGGATTATTTTCTTCATACGGTTTTATGAGGACATAGTGAGAAAGATCACCAGGCGGAAGTTCCGATACGGGATAAACAGCGTCATCATTACGCTGGTGGTCCTCGCTCTGGTGGTGATCGTGTATCTCGTGCTCATGGATCACAACAAGGTTTTCGACCTTACCGCAACAAAGAGGTTCTCGCTTTCCGAACAGACAGAGAAGGTTCTAGGGCGGCTTTCGGCTCCAGTGAACGCCTATGCCTTCTACTCGAAGCAGATGGAAACTGGATCAATCCGAGAGCTCTTCAATGAGTATCAATATCTCTACAAGGATTTCGAGTTTCAGATCGTCGATCCTGACCTGAATCCGGGTCTTGTGAAAGAGCTCGGCGTGCAGGAGTACGGGGAGGTCATTCTCAGGTACGAAGAGAAGACGGAGAAGGCCAAGTCGAACAACGAAGAGGGGATCACAAATGCACTCATAAAGCTCACCCAGACCGAGGTGAAAAAATTGTATTTCATCACCGGACACGGAGAGCGCAGCCTGGAAGATTACAGCAACATGGGCTACGACAAAATAAAGGCTGCAATCGAGGCGGAGAACTTTGCCGTTGAGGAGTTGCTCCTCCTGAGAGCGGAAGAAGTGCCTGAAGATTGTGCACTTCTCGTCTCAGCAGGTCCGAAGAGCGACTACACGGAACACGAGATCGCGCTCATCGAGGGCTACATTCAGGGTACTGGAAGGGTGCTGTTTCTCCTGGATCCACCAGCCTCGAGCGAGCAGGACCTCACCAATATCGTGAATCTTCTGGGACGGTATGGGCTTGTCGCGGGAAATGATGTAATCGTTGACCCGCTCAGCAGAGTACTTTCTGGTGATTTTCTCATGCCGGTGGTGAACAGCTATACCTACAACAGGATCACAAAGGATTTCCGTTTTGCGACTATTTTTCGGGACATGAGGAGTATCGACACCAAACAGGACGTGGAAGCGAACATATTCACCAGAATCGTTGCGAATACCGCTGAAGCGAGCTGGGCTGAAAAAAGCCTGCAGGAACTCGCTCAAGGGGGCAAGATAAAATATGACGAAGGCATTGATCAAAAAGGACCGGTCCCGATAATGGCGTATTCCACCATTGACATACAATCTGGAGATGAGGGCGGAGAAGAAACCGGAGAGCAGGGGGGAAGCGAACAGCAGGCAATTGTGCTCGCCGTGGGTGATTCGGACTTCATCACCAACTCAATGTATCAGGCACAGGGGAACAAAGACCTGTTCCTCAACACGGTAAACTTTCTCACCGACCGGGGTGAGTTCATCACGGAGCGGCCCAAGGAGCAGGAGTCTGTATACCTCACGCTGACCGCTCAGCAGGGGAGAGTTGTGTTTTTTGTGTCCATGATCGTCATACCTCTCTTCATCATCATTGTTGGAATATATATTACGGTCCGGAGGAGAGTGAAAACATGAAGTTTTTCAGAAGCACACTCATTCTCGTCGCTGTTGCTGCGGTTGCAGGCTTTTCCTACTGGTACTTTGTGGTAAAGAAAGGGAAACAGAAAGAGGAAGCCGAGGAAAAAGCTGCATATCTTTTTGAAAAGACGGACAGAACGATCGATCGGATTATTCTCAAACAGAAGGGAAATCCCGCGATCGAACTCGAAAAAGAGGTCGTAATCGAGAAAGAGGAAGGGGAGGAGAAGAAGGTTGACAAATGGCACATTCTCTCACCGGTAAAAACCGGAGGTGATACGGTTGCATGCAACAATCTGGTGGATACTCTTTTGGAGAGTAAAAAGGAGGAGGTGGTCTGGGAAAGCCTCGATAAAAAGAGTGAGTACGGCCTTGATGATCCTGAACTCTCTTTGGAGTTTTCCTTTGAGGACGGACAGACGTCCAGCGGACAAGAGTCCGGAGGTGAGTTACCCCATGGCATCGATTTCGGGATAGAAAACCTCACCAGCACCAAGGTGTTCGCAGCTGTCAAGGGGAAGAGCAACATATACGCGGTGCCTGTCAGTCTTCGCAACTCTCTTAAAAAGAGCCTTTTAGAGCTGAGGGATAAAAAAATCTGCCCATATGCCTTTGAAGAAATCGATGGGGTTACCTATCTTTCACCCTTTGAAACGTTTCGTCTAGAAAAAGACGGAGAAGACTGGTATTTACTGCCCGACAGACTCAAGGCATCCAGCACCCGTGTGGAAATATTCACCGGTACTCTCACATGGAGTGATTTCATTGAGGTCGTCAAGGAGGAGGCAGAAATCCAGGACATGAAAGAATACGGATTCAGCGCTCCGCGGATGCTCATAAATCTCAAAATAAATGACGGTTCAAGCTTTCTGTTTATGGTCGGTGATTTCAAGCAGGAGAATGATGCTCGTTTTTACTACGCAACGCGGTCGACGGACAACATGATTTTCCAGGTGAACGAGGACCTTCTCTCACGGCTCATCAAAACAAGGTTCGAGCTCAAGGACAGGAGTATCTTCCCGGAAGTCGCCATGGATGATGTGTCAGCAATGAAGCTTGAGAGTGCTGGCACGGAATACGCTTTCGAGAAAGAGGGAGAGGACTGGGTGTTTGCGGATACAGGGGAAAAGCTCCTTCGGGATTTCAGAATTGACAACATCATCCGCGGGATCGTTACTGCAGAGTACGAGGAGCTGGAGCCCTTGAAGCGTGGAGAGAACGGGTTCGATGAAACCGGGATTGACAAACCGATGTACACCGTTACCATGACCCTGAAGGAAGGGGGAGAGCCGTTGGTGGTGAAGCTTACAGAAAAGGATAAAGAGACCAATAAGCTATGGCTTACTCCGGATAGCGGGGAAACAGCCTACTATACAAGCGGGTATTTTCTTTCGAACTGGCCAGAGTCACGTCAGGATCTTCTCGAATAGCCAGGAACTTCTTCACTCAACATTCAAACTCCCCAGGAGAAGTTCAGGAAGGTCGCCGTCACCAAAGGGATGAGAAAATTATCGATGTTGTAATAGGGAATGATCTCGATCAGAGTTGAAAGGACTGCAGCTGGGAGGACGAGCCACAGAGGAACCGTGAAATAGAGTATGAGACACGCGGAGAGAAAGAAAACGGTTGATCCGATAAGAGTTCTGTTTTTCAGACCGAAGAGCATGGTCTTCCCAAACCGCATGCCAACAAGTGCGGAGAGAGTGTCCGAAACAGACACGATGAGGATGGCAGGGAGATACACCCTGAAATCGTATATGAGAATCGTGAGCAACATGCCACAGCCAAGAAGTACTGGCCCGAAGATGATGCCTCTGGTTTCCCGTTTCCTCTGTGCCTTCTTCGTGATATAGGAAAGAAACACCACGGAAACGCCGAGTATTCGAAAGAGCTCGGACAAGAGGTACAGAACAATGATGCCGCCGAGCGCCAGGAGCGCTGATATTTCGTGATGACGGGCGAGGAGGGCAACAAGACCTCCGAAGATATGGATGCCTTTTCTGAAAAATTCTCGTTTCCAGATAAACCTTGAGAGACGATACTTTCTCTTCAGGTTTTCGTTTGGCACGATATGGGGAAGTATCTCGAGGAAATCGTTCCCTTCGATCACCACATCGGAATATCTTCGCACTCTCCTGGAAGGATTGAATCCAATCCCCTTTCCGCTTCTTTTCAGGAGTTCAACGTTGTTCGGATCGTCCGCGACTGATATCACATCCTCCCACCGGAGATTCAAATCTTTCAGCAGAGTTTCCACGATATCAATCTTGGAGATCAGACTGATACTGGAGCCTTCTATTGAGTTCCCCTTCATATCGATGTCGATCCCTGTGTAGTGGTCAGCACCGATTTCTTCCGAAAGATTTCTCAACACGAATCCCGGAATCCCTGCACTTATAAGGGACACATAGAACCCTTCCCTTCTGAGAATTTCCACTGTTTCTTTTATATGGGTAACCCGTCGTATTTTTTCTGCCGTGACCTGGGCCTTGTTTGCATCAAAGGTACCGGCAAGTCTGTATCCCTCGACGAGAAGAGAATCAATCGTTATTTTATCCAGGAAATACTTGATACCGAGCAGAAGCATTTTTAAAGAACGGGTAATACCTTTCGATTGCACGATTCTTTTCAAAAAGATATCTTTAAACAATACACCGTCCACGTCCAGGACAACGAGGCCTTTGTATATCCGCTTCGGTAGAAGAGTGTGACGTTCCATCGATTGCTCTCAATGCTGAAAAATACTCATGGACACCGCGAAAAGCAATTTCAAATGGGAAGGATGTCGAGGTGATCGCTCCATGATGGTCGAAATCGATAGAATCGTGCACGGCGGGTATGGAATCGCCCGTGTTGAGGGCAGAAGCGTTTTAATTCCTTTTACTGTTCCCGGAGACGTGCTCGACGTGGAATACTCCAAAAATCAGGACTCTCCTTTCGGATGGATCAGGGAAATCATCAGGCCGTCTATTCACCGGAGGGTTTCAGACTGCCCTGTTTTTACACTCTGCGGGGGATGCGATTTCGATCACATCGAGTACCGGAAAGAAAGAGAGGTGAAAAAGGGAATCCTTGTGGAAGATCTGGCCCGCATTGGAGGAATCGACCTGCCCTGTAAAATAGAAACACTATTCGCGGATGAATACGGGTACAGGAACCACGCTCAATTCAAGGTTGATTCCCGGGGCGAGGTGGGATTTTTCGAAAAGAAATCCCACACTGTCATACCCCTGCCGGAAAAAGGATGCCTTTTGCTTCAGGAGGAAATAAACGAGTATGTAACCAGGATGCGGAACAAGGTATCCTTTCCAAAAGGCGGATTTCGTGTCAGGGTGGACATTTCAGGGAACATCTATACAAAGGGAATTCCTGGCAAGAAAGACGATGAATTTTTTCATTATGAAATCTCGAGCTTGAAACTCAGGACGAACATCGATGATTTCTTTCAGGTGAACAATTTTCTTCTGGGAAAGTGGCTGGACCGGATTGCTCACTACCTTCGCCCTGCGCAAGGAGATGTCGTGATCGACCTTTTCTGTGGTTCAGGCATCATTTCCCTCTCTCTTGCCGGTATTGTGCATGCGGTTACCGGCATCGAGCTGAACAGGAATGCAGTCATGAATGCGCGTTTCAACGCAAATGAAAACGACCTCGACAATGTCCGGTTCATTCACACCCGTGCGGAGACTGGTATCGATGACCTTCCTGTAGGGTGCAAGATCGTGGTTGACCCCCCGCGGGCTGGATTGGGACCGGGGCTCATCAGCGGGATAGCACGTCTCCATCCGGAGATGATCGTGTATGTCTCCTGCGATACCGCTACCTTTTCGAGAGACGTGCGGATGCTCATTGAAAATGGGTATGGTCTCGGAGGGATTACCCTGGTGGACATGTTCCCGCGAACCAGGCATATAGAACTGGTTGCGCTGTTCCTTTCCAGGTGAATATTGAGCTTGACTCGTGCGATGAAATTTCATACATTGAGAGAGAACTCTTGAAAGAGAGAGAGTTCTTGAACAAATATTATACGAATTCCTTTCTGTCCATCGATTGTAGGTGGACCGCAAGACCGGAGGGGGGAAATGATGCGTGGGTACGAATATCTCTTTATTTTTGATCCCCAGGAAGAAAACACGAAAAAAGCCATTCAAAACGTGAGAGAGCGCTATGCGAACATGGGGGTGAACCTCATGAAAGAAGAAGAGATGGGGAAAAGGCGTCTCGCCTACGAGATCAAGAAAAAAACCGATGGGTTCTACTACGTTACACAAATTGAAGTGGACGATCTCACGAAGCTCCAGGAGTTTGAGAGGGATCTTACGCTGGATCAGAACGTGATTCGGTTTATGAGAGTTCGGATCTGACTTTCTGCAAAATATATCTGCACACGTTCAGGCAGTGATTCCCCCTACAGAAGGATCCCCATATAACAGCAGGGAAGAGGAAGACCGGAAAAAACGGAATTGAAAAGGAGGGAGAAACAGGCTATAATGGGGACGAGTTACATATGAGAGGTGGGATATGAGCTGGGACATAAACCACGTTGTGCTCGTGGGAAGACTCACACGGGACCCCGAGCTTACGTACACGCAATCCGGTGCGGCGGTTTGCAGGTTTTCCATTGCGGTGAATCGGTCATCAGGTTCATCCAGTGACAGTCAGGATGATTCGACGAGTTACTTCAACATTGTGACATGGAACAAAACAGCTGAGATCTGCAAGGAGTATCTCGCGAAGGGAAAGCAGGTGGGAATCGATGGACGACTACAGCAGAGAAGGTGGGCTGGTCAGGACGGTGTTCGGAGGAGCTCCGTGGAGATCGTTGCAAATACCGTCCAGTTTTTCGGTCCGGGACGACCGGGGTCTGGACAACAGAGGCAGGTTCAGGAGACTTGGCAGGAGGGAAAGGGAGAAACCCAACAGGAAGCCACCAGACAGGAATCTGCCGATGAAGAAGAGATGCAGCGAGATCCTTTTCTTTCGGAACTCGATGACGATGAGATTCCCTTTTGACTTTTCACCTGAAGGCCGGAAAGCTCTGT
>Ga0180438_10003119_pt1 | contig 25613 bp, 66 predicted proteins | sample SS_ome_12_FD_132455 | JGI IMG/M metagenome (GOLD analysis project Ga0180438, IMG submission 132455) | Hypersaline lake sediment archaeal communities from the Salton Sea, California, USA - SS_3_D_2 metaG | ecosystem: Environmental > Aquatic > Non-marine Saline and Alkaline > Hypersaline >... | reverse complement strand
GTTTCAGTAGCGGTATCAATACCGCTAACGGCAAAAGAAGTCAAGGACTACGAAAACAAAGGGCTGATTGTTCAGCCCGTAAAGGAGGACGTAATGATTGAATTGGTAACATGCCCTGTATGCAATGGACAAGGATCGGACAATTGGGACACAGACAAAGACTGCCAAGAGTGTGCAGGACGCGGGTTCGTCCCGATGCAAGTAGGCAGGTGTCCTAACTGCGGCAAGGCCGAGATCGGCAACAGATGCCCGGATTGCGGGTACGTAGACTACCAATGAGGCTGCTGACAACAATATGGTGGTGCTTCATAGCAGGCGTCGCCATAGGCCTAATAACAATGTGTGGGTAAAGGAGGAAACAATGAAGAAGAAGACAAACAAGAAGAACACCAAACGCAAAGTCCGGTACGCCTGGTTCAACGACAAGGAACTGGAAAGAGCCACTGAAATCACAGTATGGCCCAAAAGCTTTATAAAGGTGGGAAAATGAGACTATTCGTCTATCCAAACACGAAACAAACGGAATCAATGGCCAGGGCGCTGAAATGTGAGGTTTTCTACACCAAGACCCACATCATAGTAGCCAGCGAGGAGGACCTTGGCAAAGAGCACGAAGCAAAGAAGCTGGAGCCGGAAGAGCCCAAGAGCTTCTGGCAGAACTTCAAGGAGGGATTCAAAGGATGAAATCTTTAAAAGACAAGGAATGGTACAAGGAATTGACAGACGTACCGGAGGAAGACAAAGACAAGTTCGCCGCAGTACCAAGGTTTATCCTCAGGAGAACCGGCGAGGAGACAGCCAAGGAATTCAAGAAGGACTACGAAAACGCCAAGAAGGGCTTGGTGTGGCTGAAGAAGAAGGGACTTCAGTTCGGCAAAGGCTTCAAAGAAGGCTGGAAGGCCATGAAGGAGGAGAAGAATGAAGAAGAAACTAACTGAAGAGGAAAGAGAGCAAATGAACAAGGAGTTTGAGCGAAGGCTCAAGAAACTCGGCATCTTGCCCGAAACAGTCACAGAGTATGACAAAGAGGGCAATGACAAGGCCCGGAAGGAAAAGTTTGAAAGGATCTTCAGGGCCATGGACATCAAGGAGGAGTCATGGAAAAGATGAGCTTTGAACTGCAGGAACACGAGAAGTACAAGGGCAGATCCAAGGTCATAGACTGCGAGGAAGAAGGGTTGACCCTGGAACAAGAGTTCTTTCTCCTTTCTCAGACTCATGGCATCCATGCGGCCATGAGCGAGATGGAACATGCAGCATACTATCTCAGGAATGGGATAGAGCTGCGTACAATCGACCAGGAGAACCAAATCGAGGAGATCGAGGAGGAACTGGTCGAACTGAGGAGACAATACGCCAAAATCAACAAATCCATCAAGGAAGACAAGGAAGCAGGGGTACCAGAGCATGTAACCGCTAGCGACGAAAGAGCTAGGGCATACATGTTAAAACGAGGCCTGTATTTGTCTGACAGGCTAAAAGGTATCAAGGGTAGGGCCGATGCCGTTAAGAAGGTTTTCGACCCCACTTTTAACATAGAACCAAGTATAATTCACTATGCCCAGGCCAAGAGGTACTGGCAGGGCGTATTAGATTGGGTTCTAACCAGCGAGTACAAGATTACATACTGGTTGGAGCAAGGTGCAACAGAGGCCGAAGCCAAACAGTGGTACTTCGAAATGCTCATACGGCTCAAGAAGAAGGTACAGCAGGCCTGGAACAAGAGATCCATATCGAGCTGGTACTACTTCGCTATAAACATGGAAATATGCAGACTGCTCGGCCGCAAGCAGGAGTTCCCCAGACTGGCCAACTTCGCCTTAGCCTGCTACAAAACAGCAGCTAAGAAGGGACAAACGTGGGGTCCGCCTGCACCGCCCACAGAACCAGAACCAATGGATCCCGAAAAGACCTACATGAACGAGTGGGTCTTGTCGGAAGACGAGATAATCCATGGCATAGACGAAAGAGGAGAATTCAGGAGGGGAAGATGAGCAAAATGTCAGATCATTTAGTCAACAAAGTGTATCCTGGCGGAAAGGACAGCAGCAAGGCACCCAGGAGAAGGAAGTACAAGATCCAATACGAAGACGCCCTCAAGAAGCTGCCTAGCAAGAAGGAGAACTGGGAATACTGGGGTACACAGCTAAAATATGGACGAATGTGCCATGTATTCAAGAACAAGCACTCTGGTATCATCTTCACCACACCGGCATACTGATGTGTACAATACAAGTACTCAAAATCACTAACAAAGTAGCCATTGAGTCATACTTCACGCCTGACCAGCAGCTCTATACCATCAGCTTGGAAAAGGACCAATATCTCGTCCGCAGCCGAGACAAATACCTTGGCCAGTACATATTCGAGCAGTATGGCAACAATGGCAACAATCTGCTTCGTAGGTTCCCGCTCCACGAAAGAATCGTCAGGCAGCTTGTAAACAAATATGGGGCCATAGTAGAAACTATTAGTTTCTGACAAGAGACTATTCGCGGGAGGCCAAATGATAGAAATCACTAAAGAATTCAAAAACATCAGAGCCTGTATCTTTCCGTCCATGCAGGTAGAAGCTATCAATTTACTCTCGGGCGACCAGCTAAAGAGAGCTAGGCACAAGGCCGGACATCCTGTATATGGACACTACAGAGCCGGTACGCTCCTGCGCAAGATAGTTGCTAACGGTTACTGGATCAAGATCTTGGAAGAACATGGATACGCCACAGTCATTACTTACAATTGGCTATAACCCCCCCCCGCGAGGGGGGTAAAGATCCCCGAGCGGGTAAGGATATATATCCCCCGCGAGGGGGAAGGATACTAATCCCCGAGCGGGTAAAGGCATATAGACTCTCTATAATACAAACAAAGGGCTATTCGGCGATCCGCCTTAAGAGAGGCTATGTGCCCCTCCCCCCGAAGGGGGGAACTAAAGGGGGGTAAACGAACAATATTCGGTTGCTATACCCAAATATGGGTATCCTACTAAGGGGGTAAATGGCATATTTGGATTATAAAGTTCGGCACAACAGTCATATCCTATTGTCTGACCGAATATAGTTCGGTTTATAAGAAGGAAAACATAGACAAGTTATTAAGAAATACTTAATATCTGCAAGGGCTCGGCCCATTAGCAGCCTAATACATACAAGGACTACTTGGAAACCATAGTAATTATGGTTCTCATAATGAGTGGAAATTGTTATGGAAATAAGAGAAAGTACCTAGTCTATTCAGATCAAATCTAGTCAGATTAAGTCTATTCAAGTTAGATCAAGTCAGATCAGGTCTATTCGGTCTATTCAGGCTATGAAGTATGACTCCTAATTGACAAGTTGTCTTATAGTAGAAGACACATCGGCGATCTGGTAAAAAACAACACAACAGAAGGAGAGGGAAATGGGACAACGACAATGTGCAGATTGTCGAGATGGCGAACATGATAATATCTCAGACAAGGTCTATTTGGTAGTGGTTCGCAACCCCAAAACTAATAGGCTCGTAAAGCGTTGTTATATGTGTGTAGATCACATTGATCGCTATGAATGGGACGGCTACGAAGTTATTATTAAAAAATGAATAATCCTCCCTGCCCGGCGAAATCGCGTCAAACCGGGCAGACCACAACGCAAAGCGCTAGAACAAAGGAGAGAGAAAATGGCAACCGGAGAAGAAATAATTCACATGGATATAGTTACTCTATTTCTCTGTGAACAGGAGCATCTAGTGCTGAGGCCTAATGTCTTGTATCTCTTCGAGGTGGGCGCGGCCTGTGAAGAATGCCAAAGGCTTGCCAAAGTATACGAACAGGAGGAAAAATGAATATTACAGAATGCACTGAGAAACAGTTGAAAGACAGCCTAAGTGAACTAGTAGAATTGGTCCAAGGCGTTACCGGCGAAGGGAAGACATTCGCAGTAGCCCTTATATCGGCTGCCACGATGGACGTGCTGGCCGAGTACAACGAGACAAAAGGAGAAAAACAATGAAAACAATAACAAAAATGCGTTTACCCGGATACATCATGGTCTTCATAGCGTTAGTTATTCTAATGCTTATTTTTATCAATAGCCGCTGCAGCGACGGGGTCATAGTCCTTGAAGACTTTGAGCACGGAGTAGCCTTCTGCGGATCAGAGATCAAGTGGGTCGCACACTCGACAGGAGATCATGCCTGGCAGGAAGGAAGGGCGACCTATGTAGTGAACAAAGGTCATCTCCATGATCCAGAAGTGAAAGAACTGAAGGAACTAGCAGAAAAGGTATGCAAGAAATACGCAGAATGAAGAGGATAGAACAAGCAGTTGCACTAACCTCCGAATACAGTCATCAAATAGCAGTAGGAGTCGATCTCTTACTAGAAAAGAAAGACGACCTACTACTATTAGAGAGCAAAAGAAATGCAACGATTCATAAAAAATAACAACGACACTATCACGGATACCGAAACGAATCTTGTGTGGCAGAAGAACCATGCGGGTCCTATGTCCTGGCAAGATGCCATGGACTACGCCTCAAAGCTTAGTTTAGCCAGTTACAATGATTGGCGATTGCCTACGGCTGGAGAGCTGTTTGCTCTTATCGACCTTAGTAAATGTAATCCAGCAACGGACTTTCCAGAAACACCTAGCAAGTGGTTCTGGTCGTCGTCGTCCTACGCGCCGCATTCGGGCTACGCGTGGTACGTGAGCTTCGACTACGGCTACGTGAACAACGGCGGCAAGAACTACGGCTACTCTGTCCGTTGCGTTCGTCGCAAGATGAAAGCAACGAAATAATGCAACGATTCATAAACAACAACGATGGCACTATTACAGACACCGAAACGGGTCTCGTGTGGCAAAAGGACCATACAGACCCTATAACATGGCAAAAAGCATTAGACTACACAAAAAGTTTGAATCTCGCTGGATATACCGATTGGCGGTTACCTACTGAAACAGAGTTATCTACTCTTACTGATTACGGTACGTGCAGTCCCCTAATAGAGTTTCCAGAAACGTTTGACGAATGGTTCTGGTCGTTGTGCTCCTATACACTGAATTCGGGCTATGCGTGGTACGCAAGCTTCAACGGCAAAGATGTGCATTACGGCGGCAGAAACATCGGTCTGAATTCTGTCCGTTGCGTGCGAGGCAAAATGAAATCAACAAAATTCAGAGTAATAGTAGCTGGCAGTAGAGGCTTTAATGACTTTACACTAATGTGCCAAAAGCTAGATAAACTACTATCAAACAAAGAAAGTGTTGAGATAATAAGCGGTACGTGCCGAGGGGCGGACCAGCTTGGTGAGCGATATGCAGAAAGCCGAGGCTACTCAATTGACCGTTATCCCGCCAACTGGGACAAATACGGCAAGAGTGCCGGGTTCCGACGTAATGAACAAATGGCAGTGAATGCTGACGCCCTAGTCGCATTCTGGGACAAGGAGAGCAAGGGTACCAAGCATATGATAGACCTTGCAAGGAAACACAACCTACAGTTTAGAATTATAGGCTACTGAGAAAATACAATATGGCCGTAAAGAAAGCAAAAATAATAAGAGGATGGTCCACAGCAGCTAATATACCAGCACCGCCGTATCACCATAAACGGTTCAAGTTCCAACCTGGCGATATCCTTGAGAAGGAAGAGGAAGAAAGGGAAGACATAGTAAAGATAACCAGAGGAAACAAGGAAATATACAAAATAAAGACTTGGATCGGCTGGCTTGATTTCCTATGCTGTCACTTAACAGACGATATTCAGCCTATTGAAGAGGATGTATGGCTATAAACAAAGCAGAACTTACTTGCCCTAACAAATGGCAAGTCCTCGCAGAATGTACCTTCGAGATTAGCAGTATGCAGGTTATTCAATTAAAGCCAGGGGACATAATCAGAAAGAGTGGATTGTTATATGCCCAAGTACAAGACGACGAAGTCATTGCCAAATTCTGGTGTAGCAAAGGATATATAAAGTTCCTGATAGAAGAAAAAGTGCTCGAACCTACCAGATCTGGTAACTGGTTATAATCAGGAGACAAAAGCGAATATGCATAGTAAACCAAAAGGGTTTACGGTGCATTCTATGATTTACTTCAAAAGCAGCACCCAGCAATTAGCTATAGAGCATACAAGAGAAAACTTGTACCCAAGGCCGATCCCCCCTTATATATAGTTATATACTATAAGGCAGATCTAGCTATATATAAGGCAGTATACCTACCTATGGGTAGATCCTTATATAAGTATATAGATCCATGGATAAGGTTTATAAGGTTATATATAAGGGGGAAGAAGACATTTAATGGGAATTGCAAGTGGCCGGAATCGTTAAAATATCCGGCAAGGAGACAATTATGTGTCTAACCCTGACAGAGAAATCGTCTGAACAAACCAAGAGACTAAGAAATAGGAAGAAACCTTTCAAAGCATATAAGGTACTGGCTTTACCACAAAATGGAGACAGCTGCGTAGGACATAGTCCTGTATACAAACTCCCATGGCACTTCGGCCACAACGAATCAAATCGTAGTTCAACTGACCTAACCGCAAAGGAAATAAGGGACAGAAGGATAGACTATGGTATACACCTCCATACAAGCAGGCGCGTAGCAAAAATACACCGCCGAATTGCAGATGAATATGCAGCAAAGCCAGTGGTTATTGGCTATCGACGAAACGCCAAACATGAAATCTTCGAAGTGGAGGTTAATCCACAAGACATAGTAGCAGTAGGAACAGTCCGGGGCGTGAACACCCCGTATCGAACCCTCGTAGCTACCAGGGTCAATCTTCCTAAGAAGGAGGCGGTATGTGCCTAACACTACAATCTGACTGGAAAGCCCGGAGAGAAGAATACCGGAACAAAAAAGAACCAATCAGAGTATGGAAACTATTGGATCCAAATATGGAATCCCTGCATCGGAGTTTCGTCTGGACACTCGGTGAGAACATATCCAGTCGGCCAACTGCTGATGTAGGCCATGTGGAAGATATAGAGCGAAAGATAAAGGAAGGTTTCCACTTCTTCCTAGAAAAACCAGGAGACTGTCCGTGTCAATATCCATGTCGGTATCCATGTCAGTACCTGCTTGTGTATCTGTATCTGTATCGGTGTCACCTAAAAAATCCAGTGAATATCCTAGTCAAATGCGAGATAGACCCCGAGGACGTAATAGCCGTAGGCGAATGGGAAGACATGGACTGTATAGTGGCCACCAAGGCCACAGTAGTTTAAATAAAGGAAAAAGACAATGGACATATACAAACCAAGCAGAGACAAAATGGGCAATTGGCTGCCTATCTTCGAAGATGTTGCTGCCGAGGCAGAAGCTCTACTAGGCAAATATTCAGAAAAGATGCCAAATACTCATCCAGTAGACATCGCACGAGCAATCAAGGATGCAGCAGAATATGCAGCTATCTGCCGACTCAGGAAGAGACAGCGTGAAGAGCGGGAAGAAGTCCAACCATAGAGACGGTCTACTTCCCCGAGGCTCTTTCAAGGAGAAGGTAATGAGTGGACCTAAGAAAGTTATCTGTTCCATCTGTGGCAAAGAGGTCCTGAAGTCCAGGACATACTTTGTTGGAGACGGAAAGCGTGCCTGCAAAGAGCACGAAGGAGTTAAAGACAAATCGGCTTCACTACAAGAAGCCGAAAAGAAGGAAAAGGAGAAACACAAAAGAGAACAAGCAAAGCGGAAAAAGAGAGACGAATTTAGAGTCTCCAGCACAGAACATTTCGAGGATCTATTTAAGACGGTCCGACTATCTACGGGAACTGTCAAGGTTCATCCATGCTGGTGCTGCCGGAAGAAAGGAATCATGTTAAGAGATCTATTTGCGGCTTCGGCAATTGCAATGAAACGAAAGCAGCTACGTGGGGATCCACTAGACTTCTTCAATATGTCTTCAGACATCAAGAAAGAACTCCGTATCCCGGATGGATATGTTTCTGTCAATACAATCGCGGTAAAGGCAGATGACCTCAAACGTATTAATAAAGCACTTTCATGGGACATGCAGACAGTAGTACAAGCAAGTGGATTTGTCCTCTGCTGCGAGCCATGTGCCAAAAAGATGAAACTGGAGTTCATGCCACCCCTTCCCGAGGTCAAGCTTGAGGATCTGTTGAAAGTTTCCGCAATAACAGATCCAGTATTAACAGACATTGCAAAACAAACTCTGGAGGAAGACAAGAACATTAACTAACAATATGACGATAAGGACGACTAACAAATTGGAAAGTCATGAAAAACAATTTCTCCTTGTGAAAATTGATTGTAAATCGCCACTTGTGCAGAAAATATAAGGAAATTCAATGACCTCTCCAGAAGCAAAAGACACCCTATTAGGAACTATACTTGAGCTAGAAGACAACCTCGGACTAGCCGCAGAAATAGGCGCACAATGTACCTGTATCGGCCATGAGCCCGGATCAGAAATCATAAGAGTAATATGGGAGATAGAAAAATCACATAACCAGCGGGATGGGAAATACTACCTCAATCGTTTTAAGGTAATAAGGCCAAAACAGTACTGGCTGTAAGGAGGAACAAGATGCCTAGCGATCCTAATTATTTTGATCATGTTATTCATATGTTCGTCGAAGACCACCCTCTATGTAATGCCACGGTAGGCAAAAAGCACCCCGGATTCAAAGCCTTGTTTATTAATACCGATACAGACAAGGTAAACTGCAGGAAGTGCTTAAAGAAGCTGAAAGCTCTAGGTAAATGACATATGAGGAAGCCAAGGAACTAGAACAGGGCACAGTCTTAATACTAGACCCGAGATCCGGTTCCCGAAGATACTCAGCCAAGAAAGGAGCTAAATGCAAGCTACTCCGTGTACGCCCATCAGCGATAATAGGAACTATGGAAGTCTGCTGGCTCAGAGAAGACGGAATGGCCATGAGTCAATATGACGGCTACTACTCAGTAACTGACTTCAAGGTAGCTAGACCAGAAAGACCTGACGAACACTGGTTATAAGGAAAAAGAATGCTTCGTTACTTAGTAGGAGACGTAATCAACCCATCTGGTACTGGATACAAAATCATCCCCCATGTCGTCAATTCTATAGGCGCATGGGGACGAGGATTCGTGCTGGCTATCAGCAAGAAGTGGTGGCAGCCTGAGCACGATTACCGAGAATGGTCCCGGCAGGGACCAATGGAACTAGGTAAATACGATCCCTTTACCCTTGGTAACGTTCAGTTTGTCAAAGTAGAATCAGACATACAGATAGCAAATATGCTTGCACAGAACGGCCTAAGAGGACGTAATAACCCAAGACCAATATCATACAGTGCTCTAGCAACTTGTATGAAAAAGGTTGCCACAAAGGCCAAAAAGCTTAATGCCAGCATACATGCCCCTAGATTTGGGGCTGGACTCGCAGGCGGAGACTGGGAAACTATAGAGCAATATATAATAGAACTCTGGGTCAGAGAAAATCTAGATATATGTATCTATGACCTGCCAAAGAGGTAAAAACAGAAAATATTCAAAGAAACGGAGGAGAAGATGAGATCAGCAAAGTTTAAGACAAAGGCGGGCAATATACTAGTACTGCCACCAATGAAAACAATGATATTCATCAATAAGGAAGAAGTCGAAGTCTCACTAGCAGAGTCATCAGCTTCCTATACATCAGTTGATATGACCGCTGAAGAAGCGCAGGAAGAACTCGACCGAGCCTTTGTAGAAGACTACATTTCTCATGCTACAGAGTAATACATGTGCGGCTCATTACGCCTAGAAAAGCTTGATAGGCAAGTCTATATAGGAGGGAAAATTCCTAGTACAAACCTAGAAAGCACTAGAAATGACTGCACATGGAATGGATGGGCAAGAGTCGACGGTAGTCGCGATAGCAAAAAGACAATGGTAGACCAGTGGGATCCCAAGGAGTGGAAGATCACAGCAGTCAAAGCTAGTAGCTTCACCGAGCGGCAGAAGAGCACTGGAAAAATCTTTACATTTAAAAGTAAGAGATTAGGTGCCATCATTAAAGATGGAGACCTAAAAATACTTACTCGACCGGCGCGGAAAGGTGAAGTGGAAATTCACTCTCGTATGCCAGTAAAGATCCCAAATAATATGTCCCTTAAGGATTTCACAGAATTTGTAAATAGAAAGCTAGGGTCCAACTACGATTGGACAAAGTAGCAAACCACGCGGCCCCAAGCGATCACCGACGACTAGAAAGGTTGCCTAGCTAGACCCCAATAACTGACTGTAAGGAGGCAATATGAAGTGCAATAAGTGCGAAGGCACGGGACACGAAGGAAAGTTCGCAGAGATAGAAGGCGGATGCTGTGCAACCGCAAAAGCCTGTACATCATGCGACGGAACCGGATGTCATCAAGACCCAGAAATAGAACTACTTAGAGAAGTAGTGGACTACTTCACGGAAATGGTAGCAAATGTCATGGCCGAACTAGACCTGGATCACCTAGGCGCAGTAAAGTTTATAAGGGGAGCTGTAGGAGATAAGCTAGCCCTGATGAGACAGAGAGAAGATCAGTAAAGATGGTTAACAACATTCAAGAGGAGGCAAAAATGATCAATTGGGACAATTACTGGAATCTCGTCAGCTATGCTGCAGACTTGGCTCACAAACTGGCCATGACCAAGATCAAACCGATGGGATTGGCTATCCACGAAGCTGCTAGGCTCTTCCGGGTCAAGCGAGCACATGTCGCACGAACTGTTCGCAGCAAAGGCTATGATGCAGCATAGCCTGGCAAAGGCAGAGAGTCTGGCCAGATTGGCCAGGCTCCCTTCCTTAATAATGTATGCTGCTTGGGATATCAAGCACAGATGCTGGTCCAGACACCATCCTAACTATGTACTCATGCCAGGAATATGGACATCAGAAGCAGATGCACTGAAAACCGTAGGTCCTAACCACAATATTATCCACATAGACTTCAGTCATAAAATTCCAGCAAATGTATTAAGCATATTAGAACTGAATAACTTCACTAATGAAGAAAAGAGGACTATGGTCCTAGGAAAGCTCAGCCAGCTTGTAGAACTATTTGTATTTAGAAATAAGGAATTAAAGGAACAGCTAAATGAGCAGATTCAAAGATAATAATGATGGGACCATTACAGATACGAAGACCGGCCTTATGTGGCAGAGGGACCATACTGGTCCTATGTCCTGGCAAGAGGCCATGGACTATGCCAAAAGTTTGAGTTTAACAGGGCATGATGACTGGAGGCTACCGACGATTGAAGAGGCGTTTACTTTGATTGATTTCGGCAAGTACAACCCTGCATCCGCCTTTCCTAATATGCCGGCCGAATGGTTTTGGTCGTCGTCATCCTCCGCACCGGGTTCGGACTTCGCGTGGTACGTGAGCTTCAACCTCGGCTACGTGGTCAACGACGACAAGTACCGCGACTACTATGTCCGTTGCGTGCGTCGCGAAGGCCACTGGCTATAATAAGGAGACAAAATGAAGAGATTAAGGAACATTCACCGCCGCGAAACGACACATCATATCTGGGAAGAGAGAACTATACCTCCTAGCAATCCATTTGATCCTCGGGCAGAGCCCGAGGTAATCAAGGTCAGAAGGAGAGTAAAGAACACTAGTTATATCGCCTTCAGGCCTTGGTTAAGAAGCCAAGACATAGGCTGGCTCACCAATAGGACATATGAACCTTCCCCAAAAGCTAAGAAAATTCTATTTCACAGCGAGGTTACTAATGGAAACCATCACAATCATACAAAACGGTAAACAAGTTGAGTATATTCCAAAGGCTGCGCACGAAGCACAGTTGAGCAAGCTCAAGGCAGCTATTGCTAATATATCCGACATTTGCACAGACATAGATTTACAACAAGAGAAAACTAAGCAGATAGAGACAAGTCTCCTACAACTTAACCCTAGAAAGGGAAGATCAAAAGAAGCAGCTGTTGTAAGGAGAACACAGTGGGTAGCTACCTTGTATAACCACTTCGGGTGGAACAAATTTGATACAAACGAAGCTGCAGCCTGCCTGAAAATAAATCCGAAGGCTGTTCATCAGCGTCTTAAAAATCTTCACAGTGATGGGTTCTTGGAATATACAGGAGGGGGCGGACCTGGTCTTACTATAAGATGGGGAGTAACAGAGAAAGCTGTTAAATCTACTAAGGCTCCCATTAAGAAACTTCTTCCTCTACTCTATACCAAGATAAGAGCGCAGCTGGCGAGCCAGCAAGTAGAAGAAGTAGATATTAGTGATATAGTTAAGGCCTTTCTGAAAGAAATTGGGCTGCCTAAAGACAAAATTAAGTCTACTGTCGAGCTAATCATCAAAGACACTGGCTCCTATGAACATAACCTACTTATTGAGAAGGAAGGAGACAAAGTAGTTGCTGCTGTATGTAAAAGCAATGCGGACCTGGAACCACTCAAACATGTCATAGGTGAATAATGGACCAAAGATACTATGCAGCAAAGAAGAGAACAATACAATCTGCCTACAATAAGCAACTCCTTGACCACGGTCTATTTGACTATGGGGTATGCAACCCTGCTGGACCAGAAGGAATTACCTTCTGCATAGACCCATTTCTCGACCGAGCAGATGTACAAATTGTATGTGAAACAGATCCGTTGCTAAGAGCGAAGCTAATTAAGGCTTTAGGGTTCTCTAGTTATCAAGATAACAACGTGCGAGTCGCAGGAAGACAACACTGTGACATATTCATTGCTGCTGCCGAAGTTGCAAACCTGAAAGCAGTTGCTAACAAAACAGTCTTTATAGACTATGATATGGAACAGACCATTCGGAAGTTATGGAAAGAGAGAGAGAAGCAGATAGCCAAAGTATTTGAGTCTTCCGCACTCAAACTGGCTATCAGACTCACTACATCCCTACGCATAGACAAAACCGTTTGTCTTAGCTACTACGATAAACTCCTAAAACTCGCCACAGAGACAGGTTGGTATATAGAAGAACAATATGCCGAGTCGTATAACGACAATGCTCCTATGTTTACAGCCCAGATAATATTTAGTTAGAGGGCAGATTAAATCTTTAACAAAAGGAGAAAGAAGATGCGAACAAATGACGAACTGGTAAAAGACCTCAACGAGTACGTAGTTCCCTACACCGGAGACAAGCGCAAGGATGCCTATGCAAAACTTTCCCGTAAGTGGAAGATGAGCCCCAGGCAGCTTTCAGCACGAGTGGCCCACTGTACTATGGGTACCTACGACAGCAAGCACAGGGTAAACCCCTCATACTTTAAGAGCATCCTTAATAAAGTTCCTGCTAAAGCAGAACAAACACCACTGACAGCAGAAGCTCTTGCCAAGGGAATTTTGTCCAATTTGGCAGACGCTCTCAAAGAAGCTGCTCAGAAGCTCTGATGACCGAAGCTGAGGCCATGTCACTCGCACCTGGAACCTCACTAGAATTAGTAGAGGTTCCAGATATACCAAATCTTAGCCAAGCCATTCCTGGCGCTAGATGTATATTTGAAAAGCCAGGCCGCATTAGCAAAGACATGATAAGAGTTATATGGGATCGAACCGATCATCGACACAACAATCAACATAACGGAGCCTACTTCTACAAAAGGTTTAGAATTATAAACCCTACTGCAGTCTACAATTGGCTCTGAGGAAGTTATGGAAGCACTTATCATAGGCGCTAGTATCTATGTAATCATAGCTCTGCCACCTCTCCAGCTCCTGTACTCTTATATGTTTAAAGACGAGGATGATTACTACAACCAACTATATGATCTACAATACCATGCAAAAGTGGATGCACAAGAACGGTAAATATCATGTGCCTAACACTAACAAAAGACTCTGCCAGACTCAAAAGAAATCTCCGTCGTAGAAAAAGACTAATTACGGCATGGAAGCTGATAGATCCTAATATGGAATCTATACACAATGATTTCACCTGGAAGAAAGGCAAGAACGTATCTAATCGATCAACCACTAATCTGGACCGTAAGGAGATTACAGGACGCAGGGTTAGTAGAGGGTTCCATTTCTTCTTGAAAAAACCCAAGGGCTGTCCATATCCATATCCAAATCTGTGTCTGTGTCTGTATCAGAGTCAGTATCAGAATCGACGCTGTTGTCCGTATCTGTATCTGTATCGGTGTCACCTAAAAAATCCAGCAAACATCCTTATTAAATGCGAGATAGATCCAGAGGACGTAGTGGCCGTAGGGAAATGGGAAGACATGGACTGTATAGTAGCCGTCAAGGCCACGATGACAGAAGGAGGCAACAATGGAACAAGTAGTAGAACAGAGAAGGATGGAAATCCTGAGAGAAAGTAAGTTCAAACACGGCCTGAACAAGGTAAGCAGAAAACTCACCAAAATGGCCAGGACTACTGGCAGAGGGTGTAAGAAAGCAGCCTTAGCCCCAAGAGACTTCATCGTGGGAATAAAGGCTGGAAAGCAGCTGGCAAAAGCCATAGAAGTAGAGACTGATGTCTCTGGGCAGAGGAAGATGCTCTTCGCTCTTGCCGCCGAGCTGCGTAAGCATGCCAAAAAGCTCGAAGCTAGCGCCAGGAGACTCTAATGGATCTCCAGGTAGATGGAGATTACACCGACAGCGAAGAACTGCAAGCCGGAGACTCCACATACAATCTAGATGATCCTGCAGAGGTTAGTGAACTAATAGAGAGACTAAATAATCTTAGGCAGGATCTCCGTGATGGCAAGCTAGATAGCTATGAAGGTAAATCCACAGACTGGGGCGGAGGCGGCAGAGCTGAACTACTCCGCGATCAGATAGTAGCAGATTTGGCTCTTAAAAGGGCTCAGGGTAAGAATGATCTATCCTATGAAGATATGATGAAGATCGCCCAGAAGAAAGCAGCTACTGTCGCAGCAGTCCGCCGTAGTCAAGGTAAATTCTAATGTATAAAGCAGGAGATAGACTAAGATTGATTACATCACGTCGCAAGTTGAGCTTCTCAACCTTCGTAGCGACCAGATTTGTCATAATTAAAACTGGAGACGAGTTCAAAATTATAGAGGAGCGTGAACGCTTTTTTATCTGTGAGACAGAAGGACGGAACAGAGAGAGATTTATAGCATTCACAAGAGGAGGACACCTAAGCGACAAGCGCAATAAGTTTCAGCACCTATCTAAAGAACACTGGTTATAAGGAGAAGAACATGGAAATAGGAGACATTGTGATAGCAGCGGTAGGCTGTAAGTGTAAAGTAACGAAGATATTCCAGGATGGAATATATACAATGGCAAAAGCCAAACCAATCGAAGAGTTCAGAAATAGAGACGGTCTGCTAGTCGCTATTACTGAACCTGTGGAGACACTAGAAAGAAGGACCAAGGGCGAGCCCGAGCCCATATATGTTGTGGAGAACAAATGATTTCAAAGCTAAGAGTAGGAGACAGACTAAGAGTACGAGACTGTCCATTCGCAGGAGGATCATTCCCATTCGTAAACACTCGTGGACAAGACATAGATGTTTACAAGGGAGAAGAGATTCATATCGTGCGCATTGAGAACGGTACTCTAATTCTCAAGGCTCATGACGGAGAAGAGTTTAGAGATCCGCCTAACGGTCACATAAACAATTTCTCGCACTGCTTCGAAGTAGTCGAGAGCGAACCAGAGGAGATACCATGGGTATAAGCTACAAAGAGAAAGTACAAAAAGGCGCTAATCTCGCGAAATGGTACTTCGAACATGGCACCCCCAGCTATGGCTTAGCCATCTGGAAAGCAGCACGACGGTGCCATCTAGACCAGAGACACATAGCCCAGGAGCTTAGCCGAAGGGGCAATGCCGTTAGGAAGGCCAAGACAAGAGCCAAGCTAGCTAAGGTCCAGTTATCTTTTAACTTCGGCAAATGACTTGTCCTATATGCAAACAACCTAAGTGGCTAAATTACCCCTACTGCGAATACTGTGCCCAGCAGGTACCTCAGTCAATTCTACATCTTGCTGAAGGGTTACATAAAGCAAATATAGTATTTCATCACACAAGGCAGGCAACTGGTGTAATTGAGGAAATCCTAGGGTTCGAGTTTAACCAGTCCAACTGGGTGCTATTCCCAAAATTATGGGAAAGACTTAAAAGCCTAGATATGTTACCTCTAGCCGAGTATATGATTCATATTTATACAGGATTCGGCGAAGATATTCAGCCCATGATATACCTTGACTGGAAAGCGAAATATGTCACTTTAGCTAATCGCATGCGAGTTCCTATATGGAACCTTAATAAAACCTGGAGAATAATGGATAGGGCTGATAAAGCAACAAACGAATGGATATGGCTCTAACTAAGAAATATTAAATCTATAGGAAAAGGCCAGAAGAAATTCTAATTACGAAGGAGAAAAAATATGTTTAATACAAAAGACAAAGCATTCGCGAAAGGGGACAAGTTTCGTGTCCTCGCTAGCAGTATAAAGGCCCGACGTACCAGAGACGACACAGAAGGTCTGATACTCACTAGCGGCATGGAGTTCGAATTGCTCGGTAATATTCCTGACAGTACAAGTGGAAAGGGCGAACAGATAGCCCGCATCATAGACAGAGGCGACCCAGATTCCCGTTGGCAGAAAGTCTATGTTACCGGAGCTGGCCTTGAAAGCCTGGTTAACAAACAGATGATTGATCAACTTGTTAAAGGAGAAACATACTAATGAAGAAACCAGAGAAGCTGACACCAATCTTGGCAATGAAATATAAGTGCTGGGACTGCCAGGGTGAATACCTGGACGGAAAGAGCGACTGCCTTGGGACAAGATGCCCAATATATAGTTTCCTTAAGTATGCAAAGTGTGAACCAGATCTTTGGTTTATGGAATTTAATCCTACTCGACCAGGCCGAGTAAAGTGGGAAGATTGCAGAACTACGGAACGCACAGAAGCCCAAAAGCAGGCATCAATCATAGCACTAGCTAAATGGAGAAAAGAACATGGAAAAGATAAAAGCAGGAAGGGGAACTAAGAAGGGCAAGTTATACTGCCCACGCTGTCAACAAGAATTCCCCGCCGCTGAAAAGCATGAAAGAGATCTATTTCTCCGAAATAGCTGTCCACATTGCCAGAACTACCTAAGCATTGAGGTAGGAACAGCATTTCTGGCATTAAAAGAAATTCTAGAGGAGGCAAAATGAGATTCGTAATACTCTCACTACTTGGTGGTTTTATCCTAGGACTCTATGGCTTATACCATCTGGCTATCGACCACGATAAGGCAGTAGTAGAAGCCAGGACATGCTATCTCCACATCAAAAACAACAGACGGAGCTATCTAGAGTGGCAAGGAAATGTCTATGAATATGATAAGCACGGAAAGCTCCCCGAAATAGATGCCTGGACCTGGGACACCTGGCACATGGATGTCCTCCAAAACCCTGAAGAACGTTGTATCGTAATAGCCGATGACGATAGTACTTACTACTTTACGGCTAACGAGTATATCCCCCGCAAGGGGTATCGTTCTTGGGAAGCCCTAACAGAAAAGGACCTCATAGAGAGAGGCTATCTAAAACCCGAATTACCCGAGAGAGAGGATCTAGAAGGAGGCCCCGAATGAGCACAGGAACCCTATTGTTCATTGCGTTGGTCGGCAGCGCATCAATAGTCTATCTACTAACCTACCTACCAATCCATGCAAAAGTTCTCGGAGTTAACATCAGCCCAAGGCTGATAATCTGTAAGGTCATAGCTCCATTCGACTCAGTAATGACAGTGCTACTGGTCATGGGCGGATGGCTAGGACTTGGCTCAGCTGTTGGTTTAGGCATGACAGTATATTCCGTTGCAAGCGGCGTCGGTTTAAGTGTCGGAGCTGTCTTTGTAAGAAAAGTAATGGTACCTAAATGGAGAAATAAGTATAAGATGCTTAAGGAGGCAGCATGACCTTCCTATTTGCTATAGGACAGATAGCCTTACTGGCTCTATTTAAAGTACTCTCCCTAGTGGCCTTCTCGATTCCAGCAGGCTTTGGCTTGGGCATAGGGTTCGCCCTTGCCAAGAGATACAACCGCTGGCGAGACTATAAAAAGGCTATGAAACCTATGGAGATAGAAAAGCAAGAACTAGCAGATCTAGCAGAAGCAGTGAGCACATAGACAATGGAAATAGAAGAAATCAGAAAATTCCTGGGACATCATGTAGAAGTAGAATATATTTACAAGCCGGAGAAACGGCTAAAAGCCATCGGCTACCTTGCTATTAACAAATATATTCCTGCAATAAGGGTTTGTGATGAGACTGGATTAATTCCAACAATGAACGAAGTAGCCTTCTCTCCTGAAGAAATATATAGTATAAAGATCTGCAGTGGCAAAAGCTATACCCCAATATACTTTAAAGACAAGGAATTTACTAAATGGCGATTAATATCAAAGAAGCCGGAGGAGATATGGCTATGAAATATCTATGGACAATCCTGGCAGTCGGCATATTCGCCCTTGCTATTACCTGTACCAAGACGACAGAAGCGCAGACATACCGTCAGAACCCTGTAAGGATTATGTGGGGAAGCAATATCCCACATATTACCAAGATGTGTATAGATGGCACACAATACTTGATTGTGAAATCACCCGGTAGTAATGGTATAGACATGGAACCCATGCTGTCACCAGAGACCGGCTTGCCAAGGGCATGTAAATGAGAAATCTATTCATTGCAGGCACCGTCAGTATATTGATAGGTCTTGCCATGACAGAAAGCGGCTGTATCTATGGAATAATTGCCATAACACTGGGGATAATCTTCTATGGTATGGCTATTGAGGAGGAAAAAGATGGAAAGTAAAGCATACTCAGTTGGCATGAAAGTCGGACAATTCTTCAGAACCGTCTATCAGAAGGCTCGAAACATCAAGATCGACAAGCCAGTAGTAACTGCAATAAATGGCATTAGTCTATTGATCTCAATAGTCTTGGGACTAGCAGCAGTAGCAGTATCACTTCCAAGTGTAATCCTACTATCATTAGCTGCGGGTGTGCAATTGCTTGCACATGCTATAACCAAGCCTAAAGAAGTGGAGAAAGCCGATGTTGAGCCTGCTCCAGCAACTTGCTGATAAAGCAAAAAGATTTCTCAGACGAGCTACTTACTATATATCCAAGACCGCCACCGCCACAGTGCTTGTTGGCGGAGCCCTATGTGGTATTACAAAGAGCAGAGGAGGAATTGATGGCACTAAGATTGCCATAGCTGCCTCTGTATTTGTATTTGGTCTACCAGTAGGCCTAATAATCTTCGGACCAGTACAAGGTTTTACCCTGCTCTGGTTAGGATGTGTAATAGGAGTGCTCTTCCTAACTAATCTGAATAATGTATGGGAGATAGTATATTCACTCAAACATGGTGGTCTAGACTATAACATGGCACGAAATGCTACAGCAGCAGTAGATGGCATTACCCCATCTAGAGAAGAGGTAAAAGAGCTACATCAAAAGATAGAAAAACTTGGCAAGAAATTATCATTTAATGCCATAAACACAGAAAGCTATGGATTATTACAATGACAGTATTCATGCTCAGCTACACAGCCATAGGAATAGCATTTCTAATACTATTTCTTAATACCCTCAAAGAAGCAGATACAGACAAATACAATAAGACAATGAGCCTACTACCAGCCGTTACAGTAATAGCAGCTATTGCATGGCCAATATATGTAATTACATTCATATATCACTATTTAGGTAAAGAATGATAGTCCTAGTTCTATGTACCCAAATTCTTACTCTAATCTTGCTCTATCAAGCCTGGAAGAGGCTCTTGAGCCCGTGGTTCCAGGATTGGCTGACTAAACACAGAAGAGGAGTATGGTATATCCTCTGGCCAGCCCTATTCGGCTTTTGGGGACTTTTGTTACAAAGTGTTATTGCCGGGATAGCCATTGCTAGTACATCAGAATTAGCCGTACAAGGCATTCTGTGGTATAGGGCTAAGAAGAGAGGATTTGTAACATGAATAGACAAAATATATGCGTTGGAGATAAAGTACTAATCGGCGACGGACGAAAAGATAAAGTATGGATCACAGCAATGGACGAGGCAATAGGCCAGGTAGGTATTATTACCAGGATCTCCAAGTTTACAGACCTCATATGTCTTAATGTATCTAACATTAACATTGACTACTGGTATCCCATAGAAACGCTCAAACCTATAGAAGAATCCACTAGCGAACAGTACTGGTTATAAGAAGGAGTCACAGTATGAGCGACGACTACTTCCAAAGACAGAACGAGTGGGTTGCCAAGTATGACATAATACCCGGCGATCAGCTGAGAATAACCCGACGAGCAGATCCTGAAGAACGCGGATGGCCAAACTCCTGGGAACCTTCAATGGAGGAATCCATTGGTAGGACATATCAGGTAGATTATATCGATAAATATGGGATATGGCTAGAAGATGGCTTCGCCTATCCATATTTTATACTGGAACTTGCATCAGAAGATTTATGGTTATAAAATGACCATTGTAGAAACCTTACTAGCTCTTATCCTCGTACTTTTTCTTCATCTCAGCTATCAAGTATCTAAGATCATTAGTAAATTGGATAAGCCAACCGAACCGGGCCTCCCTCAGAAAACACTGGAACAGATTAATAAAACAGAGAAAGTAGGCAAGCAACTACTAGTTACTGTAGAAAGAGCAAAAGCTAAACTAGAGAACTATGAAGCAGAAACGCGACTTACTGTAAAGACCAAGGAGTCTCAGGAAGATGAATCTCTAGAAAAGCTTAGGGGACTAAGGAGGAAACAAAATGATACCGAAAGAAAAGATTGAAGCTTGGAAGCGGCTACATAAAGAGGCTTGGCCCGGCCCGTGGGGACTGTGGCGTGGAGATGGCGATACTTTAGAAGGGGACAGGGAATATTGGTGCACAATACCAGGAGACAGGGATACTACTCTTCTGAATCAATCCACAGCCGAATTTATTGCCGTCGCATATAACGATGCAGTCCCGGCGTTGATTGAGGAAAATGAGCAGCTCCGCGCCCGCGTGGAGGAGTTGAGACGATACGTGGACGGGCGGGAGAAAGCAATTCTTACCCGCATTACCGCAGAGGAATTAGCTGGCAATACCGTCCAGGAGGATATGGAGAGAACAGCCCTGGGCGAGATCCGAGAAATACAGACTCTGTTACTGCCCGAGCCTCCGGAGGAGGAATAAAAGGGGATATCTGCATGCCAAAATAGAGGGACTGGAATTTAAGATGGATAAAGAGCTAGCAGAGGAGAACAAGCGACTCCATATCCTGATAAGAGATCTGAAGGATATTCCATTAGGCCTATATGAACTTATGGACCGCTCACACCTGATATTTGAGACCTTCATAAATAGAGTGGAAGAGCATAAGGCTACTATAGAAGATCCTGAACTAGCAACCTTAGCTAAGGAAGTAGGCAAGAAATTATATGACTTCTATCAGCTCTCAGCCTCGAAATTCCATAACCACTCAGCGAGTAAATATCTCTGGAAACCTGTGTCAAAGGAGGACAAAAATAGCGAATAGAGTATAATATAGGATGGAGGTGAGAGAATGGCATGTTCAGTAGACATAGGAACCGGAAACCTAATCGCAGCTCGAAGGAATAAGAAGGGCAAGATTAAGTTTACACATGAGAGAGATGCCTTTATATATGTAGGTAAGTGGGAGCAGGTAAAGAACAAGCTCAAGAGGACTAATATCTCCTATACCAAACTAGACAATAGTGTCTATGTTCTTGGCACAGCAGCTTACAACTATGCAAATATATTTGGGGCAGTAGAGTTACGTCGGCCAATGGCTCTAGGAATGCTAAATCCTAAAGAGCGTAATTCTCTGCCAATTATGAAGGAATTACTTAAGTCAGTCCTCGGCCCGCCAGAGAAGAAAGATGAAATTTGTGCTTATGTAACTCCTTCTGAACCTATAGATGTAGAATCCCATACTGTCTACCACCAAGATATTACAGAGAGTATAGTATCCTCACTCGGCTATAAGCCTATAAATATTAAAGAATCAGTAGCATTAGCTTATGCAGGTCTGGCCGATGAGAACCTAACAGGAGCCGCTATCTCATTCGGGGCCGGTATGGCAAATGCCTGCATTATTTATGAGGGGCTTTCTGCTCTAGATTTCTCTGTAACTAAGTCTGGAGACTATATAGACCAGAATGCAGCAAGGGAAACAGGTTCTCCAATAGCACGAATTACAGCAATGAAGGAAGAAGCATCCTTCTCCTTAGATCCTAAGAGTACTTCAAACTCCAGAGAAATTCTAGCAATATCAAGCTATTACCGCTACACTGTAAAGAATATTCTAGCCCAGATGATTAACCTATTCAACACGTCAGAGAAGATGCCACACTTTGCCGAACCCATAAAAATTGTATGTGGTGGTGGTACGGCTATGGCAGACGGATTTATAGAGCTATTTAAGGAAGAGTTTAAGAATCTGGAGTTCCCAATAGATGTAAAGGCCTTTGAGGTAGTAAAAGAGCCCTTCTATGCTGTAGCAAGAGGGGCCTTGTCCGAAGCAATAATGGAAGAAGAAGAGTAATATTAGAATCCCTCATATTTCTAATAATAGTAACTATAGTTGCAGGTCTGGTATCTGAAATATTCTTTAGATTATTCTAATAAAGGAGGAAAGATGTCTAGTATAATTATAGAAATACGTGCTGCCGAAGGCGGTGACGATGCCAAGTGCTTGTGCAACGATCAGCTGTCAATCTATAAGCAATATTGCCTTAGGAGGGGGCTTTAGCCTCTCTCCTATCGAACTAAGACCTGGTTTTATTTGTGTACAAATCTCTGGTCCAACAGCAGAAGAAGACTTTAGACACGAATCCGGCGGACACAGATGGCAGAGAATACCACCTACAGAGAAGAAGGGAAGAAGACATACCTCCACAATTACCGTGGCCGTTCTGAGAGAACCCGAGCCCGCAGAAGTAGAACTAGACTACAACAAGCTTGAGATGTCTACCTGTAGAGGATCCGGTAAAGGCGGTCAACACAGGAATGTCACCGATAGTGCCGTACAGATAAAATATAATAATATAATTGTAAGATGTGAATCAGAAAGGAGTCAGCATCAGAACAAGAGAGCTGCTATCGCAGTATTGAGAGCTAGACTACTCAACCAGAAGGAGGAACAGCAAGGCCAAATTGTGAACCAAGCCAGAAAGAACCAAATTGGCTCTGGGATGAGAGGAGACAAGATTAGAACTGTCAGGGTCTTTGATAATCAGGTTAAGGATCATGCAACTAATAAAAAAATGTCTTATGAAAAGTATAAACGCGGCTTCATTGAGAAGCTACACTCTTAAGGAAAAGAAAAGGATATTCCTGTGTACCTATTACTAGAGAAAGGCGATGAAAATGGATATCTCTTCACTGAGAGAAAAGGTTGAGCGCACATCGAATGCCCGCGAAGCGGCTAAACTACAAGAGAGTAAAGATCTAAAAGTACTCTATGAAGCTTGCGACGAGGGGCTCATCAAACCACCTAAATGGAGGTACTTACTATTCAAACGTTGCCCAGAATGTAATGGAAAACTCAAGAAGACATCAAGAGAAATATGGGCTGGACCTGCAGCGAGCTGGAAGGCCATCAGGCAAGACTGCATAAAATGTGACTATGTATGGGTCACAGGACACAGCACAAGTTGGTTAGGCTACTGAGAGGAGGAAACTGCTCCTAGAAAGTAACTTTCTGTTCTCCGAGAAATAGTAACTAACCTGCCCAAAAGGGTTTTTTATATAATAATTTAGTCTTAGAAATGCTATGTAATGACCCGAAATAGTTCGGGAATTTAACATAGGCTGGCCGTAATATAGCCAGAAAGCCAAAAATAGTTCGAAAATGAACTAGCTCGCTAGGTACGAGCAAAGGAGGAACGCATGATTACATCAACAGTAAAAGGTAGAATCGGTCGCAGGAAAGAAATGCAACCAACGGAGATGAAGAGAAAGGATGGTAGCTTCTTCCGGTACTTCGGTATGCATGTCGAGGATACCACTAAGAAGAAGGTAAAGAATCCAGATGGCGTCTGGCGCTATCCGACGATGGACGTAAGGGTTCATCTTAAAAACCGGAAAGGTATAGAAAAGCTCTTCCAGTACCTTGCGCCGGGACGAAGAGTACTGGCTATAGGCGAACACACAGACGACCCCAAGGTCTGGACAGACAAAGAGGGCAATAACAGGGCTTTCCCTAACCACATAATCAAAGCGGACAAAGTCGTGTTCTTGGACGGCCCGCCGATGAGCCAGAGCAAGAGAGATCTCAAGCTCGGTCTGGAAAAGGGAATCATCTCCCAGGAGCAGTATGATACTCTCATGGGTACCCTGGAAGAGCACTACAGCCCTGATTTGGAAAATTCAGGTCCTAAAGAATCTGGAGAGGAGGAAACACCATTCTAATATAAACGGTCCGTGGTACGGTTAGCCACGAGAGAGGCCGAAGTAACCGATCAGCCGAGATAGACTTAATATTGTCCAAAGTCTAGGCTGGACAAATCGATAGGCCCTCTGCCCCTTATAATTATGGGCCCGAACTGGTTTCGACTTTTATTGAGAAACTATAATTGCATGCCCCGGATGGTGTCGGCCGGGTTAAAAAGTCACCAACGGATAATCGGCAACGATATTCCACTCCAGGCTGCTGCTTAAACAGTAGCCCGTCCTATCCAGTGAGTGGTTACATAGCTGGTGTGGGCGTCGTTTATGTAACTCGCTATCCAGTGGGGCAGAATGGCGCTGGATAGTTAAATATACCAACTGCGACCTCTAGCAGATATGCCTGGTCTCCTGCTAGATAATCTTCACCGGGCCAAGCATGTAACGATATTATAGCGGACAATAAGAGGACGAGGGTTCGATCCCCTCCGGGTCCAAAGCATGGCAACGGTGTGTGGTAATTGGTGCTACCCAACCTGTGGATACATAGGTTCACACATCCGACCGTAGCTGAGCCGTGGGACATGGTCCGAGGCAGGTGGCAGCCAACGACGGTTGGCTCAGTGGCTGAGGGATGCGCATATAGGACGCTATGTAGGCACATCGTGTAGGACCTTCCCAATTTCGTAAGTCTCGGGATGACTATAAACTCGCCCTGGTGGCGGAGCCATTCTCGCGGTTTACGCAAGCTATTGGCCGTGAGAAGATGTCGGATGGTTGCAGCGAATCACCGACACCCCTGGTTGAATCTCTATGGCTATGAGGCTTTGTCTGAGGAAACGTAGCTACGGGCAATCAGGGTAAATCAGGCGGGGACATGTGGCGGAAGTAGACGCCAATCCTCGTGTCGGGAGAGAGTGAACTTGGACACGGCAAGTCTTCACTCTCGTGCAGGTATCAAATCCTACCATGTCCCCCAGTTGTTCGCAGCAACTGAGAGCCAGCGGTCTAAACGTACTCGTGACCAGCATGAGCCCGACGAGTGAAGGCGATAACCGTAATGCCACAACGGGGCAAGGAACAGTGTAAAGCAGTGTGCGTGACTACTAGGAGAGACTGGTTGGGACATGTGGCGGAAGTAGACGCCCAGGAACACGGCAACTGGCGGGATAAGCTCTGCCGGAAGCTCATGCTCTGGAGACGATCCAGATGGCTGGCGTTGGAAGCGTTGTTATCCTGAGTCTG
>Ga0180438_10003118_pt1 | contig 25616 bp, 23 predicted proteins | sample SS_ome_12_FD_132455 | JGI IMG/M metagenome (GOLD analysis project Ga0180438, IMG submission 132455) | Hypersaline lake sediment archaeal communities from the Salton Sea, California, USA - SS_3_D_2 metaG | ecosystem: Environmental > Aquatic > Non-marine Saline and Alkaline > Hypersaline >... | reverse complement strand
CTTCAGATTTCCCCAGTCGGTGCTCTGGTTGCCGTCGGTATACACGTAGGTGGGCTGCACCTGCCCCTGCGGCCACAGACCCACGTTGAACGAGTCGTATAGTAGGCCTGTGGTGGGCCCAATTAGCACATCGTATGTGTAGATGCGGTAGCGGAAGCGCAACATCGGGACGGGCCAGTCTTGCGTGCGCGGCACACTGATTGTCTGGCAGACCATCGATGAGCCAAAAGGCGCGCCAGTGTCCACATTTGGGCAGCCGAGCACAACCGCGTGTGTGTTGCCTCCCATATGTGATGGTACAACATCTCGATAGGGCATGCAAGATCCACTGCCATTGCCTGGCAGCCAACGCTGCTCCCACTCACTACCCAGGGTTTGCTCGAAATCGCCATTTTGCACCATGTCAACGCAGACGGACGCATTCGGTTGACTGGGATAGGTCCCCACGTTTCCGGCTCTATCCGTCGCCCGGGTGCGAAAGTAGTAGCACTTGCCGGGTGTGGCACCACGGAAGAGCTCCGATGACTGCGGTAGCGGCGCGCAAGTGATCCAGTCCTGCCAGATACCCGACGTTCCGACCCGGTATTGTACATCAAAACACGCGATTCCGGATGAAGCGTCTCGGCCATCCCAAAAGACCGTGAACGATGTGGTGGGGCTGTAGGCATCGGCGAAAGCGTAGGCTGACGGAGGCACGCGGTCGATCCTGACCGAATCCGTCTTCGCCGCTTCAACGTTGCCCGCCGTGTCAACGGAGTAGTAGGAGAAGGTGACGACGCCTTCGGCATCGATGGAGAATTGTGTGCCGCTTGACTCCGGCCCGCCAGCAATGCGATAGCGGCTGCTGGCCCATCCTGAGGCATCGTCTGTACCGTTCAGCCGCACCTGGACCGGCGAGATGTACCAGTTGTCGCCACCTAGGGCACCAGACAGGGTGAAGGTTGTGGTCGGTGGTGTGCCATCGTGCCTGAGAGTTGCCATCGCGCGGTTGCGGTAGCTGCTGTTACAGGCCCTATCCTTCAACCAGATGTAGACAGGTATCTCCCCTTCTGCGCTGGCCGAGACGGGCAGAGAGCTCTGTACGCCATCCACATAGATGCCATCCGTGTCCGAGACAGGGATACTTCCCTGCTTGTAGTACAGGGCAGCGAGCCCTGATAGATCGCCAGGATTGATCCACGTTATTGTGAACGCATTCGTCTTGGACCACCCTGACGGATCCACGCGCACGCCAATGGGTGCACTGGGTGCGGTTTGGTCTACTCTGATCGGGGGCAGGGAGATGGCTTCGCTGGGATTCCCCGCTGCGTCCATTGCTCGCCCTTCAATCATGTGGATGCCGTCCCGGCACTCGATATAGGTTGCGCCCTCTGTCCACACCCCGCCATTGACGTGGTAGCTGATGACGCCTCCCACCATGCCGGCATGCACATCGCTAGCCGTGAAAGTTACCGTCACGCAGGTGTTATACCAGTCGGCGGTGCCGCACTGGTTGCCCGCTGTTGATGAATCGATCTGGGGCGGCGTCCGGTCCAGACGCAACTTGACATTGCGGTAGGTCAAGTGATCGCTGTTGCCGGCCTTGTCTCGCAGCCAGACATAGACATCATGCTCTCCGTCACCGTATGCCTGTGGGACTTCTATACAGGGAATTGATGTGATGTTGTCTCCGGGTACGAGCGTGCCGTCGGTAGGCGAGGCAGGTTGCGTGAAGCTGTACAATGCGCCGCCGATGCCCGAAAGGTCGTCAGGGTTGTCAGTCGTACGCCACGTCAGGGTGAAGCAGTTGGTGTTGGTGAAGCCGCTGGGTGAAACGGAGGGCAGCGTACGGATCGGCCCGGGTGCCTTGCGGTCGATGCACACCGGAAGCACCTTGAGCGGCTCGGAGTTGCCCGCCAAGTCGGACGCATAGTATTCGACGGTGCGCGTCGCTTCTTCTAACCCCGGATCGGGCGACAGCACAAGTGTGACCTCGGGATCAGCGCTTGATTGCCAGACACCCGGATGGACACGATAGTGCAGCACCGCGACACCGGACGTTTGCACATCCGTTATCAGATCGCTGGCCGACAGGGTCACTGTCACGGGAGCGGCGACGAAGCAGTCGTTCTCTCCCTTCACCCCCTCGATCGCATAAGTGGTGGTGGGGTGTGTCTTGTCAATCTTCAAGTCCGTCGAGGCTGTCTGCTGAGTCTCTTGGTTGCACGCCTTGTCCAGCGAGTAGTACTGAATGGAATGCACGCCATCGCTGATCACGGTAAAGACGCTGCCCAGTGCCCAATCTTCGCTGCCAACGCGGCGATACGTTGCCGAGATGCCAGAGGTGGCGTCGACCGGAGACAGGGCGACTGAGACTGAGGATACATACCAGCCATTTTGCCCCAAGCTCCCGGCATAGTTTGGCTGCTGGGTCGTCGGTGGCTGGGAGTCGATCTTGATCGCTGGTGTCAAGAGCACCACGCTCTCGCTGTTGCCGGCGTGATCCACAGAGTAGTACTCGACCGTGTGCGAGCCCTCGCCATTGACGATTAGACTGCCAGCCGACACCTGCTGCCAGGCACCGCCGTCCTTCCGCCAGAAGGTGGCACTGATGCCGGACGTGGCGTCGAAGGGAGAAACCTCGACCTCCACATCCGATGTGTACCAGCCATCGCATCCCGCACTGCCCTGGACGCCAACGATAGAAGTAACTGGAGGGGTGCTGTCCCACTTGAAGGCATCCGCGGCTGTAGACGCTCGGTTAAGGTAGCTTGTGTTTCCAGTGACATCCTCCAACCAGACATATAGCCTGTGGGTGCCCTCACTCGGCACCATCAGATCAAGGATGCTGTTGATGCCCGGGCCTGCGACCGGCGAACCCGGCGACTCGTCGCTGTTGCTTGTTGGCGGGGTATCCCACTTGTAGTGGGCCTTGGCGATGCCGCACAGATCGCTCGGGTTGCTCCACGTGAGGTCGAAGGAGTTTGCCTGGCTCCATGTGGAGGGCGTCACCGACAGACTAGTAGGCGCGCCTGGAGCCATCGAGTCATAGATGAAGCTGCCTGTTCCGTACGTGCTCTGCACGTTGCCTGCCCTGTCCACCGCACGCGAGTTGATGGTGTAGGTGGTGTTGACGCCGGGTGCAAAGGCATAGGACCATGATGATGTGCCGGCGGCGGCCAACCACGTGGGTGCTGAACTCCACGACGTGCCGTTATAGTAGAGCCCGTCGGCGGTCCTGCGCACTGTGATCTGTACATATTCGACGCCCGAAAGCGAGTCACTCGCCGAGCCGGTGATCTGCCCAGGCCAGCTCGCCGCGCTGAAACAGCCACTTGTGGCAACAGAGGATTGGGGCGCCGTGCCGTCGTATGTAAATGAAGCCTCACCCAGCTGAGACTGGATGTTTCCGCACTGGTCCCTTGCGCGTGAGTTAACGGTATAGGTGGTATCCACATTGGGCGTGAACGCGTAGGCCCAGCTTACCGTACCCGAGGTGGCGAGCCAGGTCGGAGCGGGAAGCCATGTCGAGCCATTGTAATAGTGCCCATCGGACGCCCTGCGCAGCGTGATCTCCACCGACGCCACACCGGAGGCCGAGTCGCTGGCCAGGCCAGCAATGTATCCCAGCCAAGTGCTGGAATTGAAATAGCCGCTGGTCTCCACCGTGGACTGTGGGGGTGAGATGTCATAGGAGAACGTGCTTTCGCCTACTGTGGTCTGCTGTCGCCCAACGGCGTCAGTGGCACGCGAGTGAACGACATAGCTATCCTGGCCTGGAGCGAAGGTGTAATACCAGCTTGTCGTCCCCACGGCAGTCCGCCACACTGGCGCGAGCTGCCAGGATGAGCCGTTGTAGTACCAGCCGTCGCTGTTTCGCCGCAGCCGAATCTCCACACTGGCTACGCCTGAGGCAGAGTCAGTGGCCGTGCCGCTGATCTGTCCTGGCCATGAAGCGCTGTAGCAGCCGGCGGTGCTGACGGTGGACGAGGGCGGGTTGATGTCCACCCGCACAGAGTAGCTCGGACTCCAAGTCTGCAGCCCCAAGGTATCCCAGGCTGAGAACTGGATCTGATTCTGATTGGTGGTGGCCGATTCCGGAAGCGAGAGATTGCTGACTGTCAGATAGGCCGTTGTGCCGGCGCCATCGAGTATGACAGAGAGGCCCTGCTCTAGTTCGGCGCTCCAGGTGGCACCACCGTTAGTGCTGTACTTATACCGTCCGAGCGCCAGCAGTCCGTCGGCGTTGTAAGCCTGCACCGAGCAACTGACGGACGGGCCTGTGATCCAGCTCGCAGGTTGAAAGTTTGACCAGACCGGCGCCATAGCTGCAGCGGCGGCCGTCCCAAGCTGCGGGCTTCCGGTTTGGATGATGGTCGCCAGCAGCACACACACTACGACCGATGTGCTGATTCCCATAAGGGCTTTGGCCCTCATGATCGATTGTCCCCCCTTTCACTTGACCCCTGCCTTACGGCTCAGCAATTGGTTAACAGCCAGTGGGGCAAAGAGAACCTAGCTGAGACCAGCACAGAGAGCTCTCTGTTGCGGACAGATGAATGATGCAGTGATAGGCCTGGCGGGGGTGCTGCCCTAATGTACGATTAGGGGCGCTCGAACTTGTAGCCAAGGCCCCGAGCGGTCGTCAGGCGCTTGGGGTGGTCAGGGTTATCTTCGATCTTCATGCGCAGACGCCGCACGTAAACAGCGATCTGATTGCTGTAGCCTTCGTAATCATAGCCCCACACGGTGCTCATCAGCAGCTCGTGACTCAGGATGCGCCCAGCGTTGCGCATCAGACAGTGCAACAGTCGGAATTCGATGGGAGTTAGGCTGACCGACCGTTGGTCGCCAAACTTGACCTGGCTTGTCAGAGGGTCGAGTGTCATGTCACCCACGGTCAACAGCGCCTGGGCGTCCTCTGCTGCAGCAGCCTCGGCGCGGCGCGCCACTGCCTTGACGCGCGCCAACAACTCGGCGGGTTCGAATGGTTTGGCTAGGTAGTCGTCTCCTCCCAGCTCCAGACCGGTGACCTTGTCCGCGGTCTCGCCCTTTGCCGAGAGGAAAATGATAGGGACGTCCTGCTTCTGGCGGATGCGCCGGCAGACTTCGAAACCATCGAGATGGGGCATCATGACGTCCAGCACGACCAGGTCCGGATTCTCTCGATCGATCAGCTCCAGAGCCGCCAGGCCATTGTCTGCAGTCGAGACGTCGTAGCCCTCTTCCCGCAGCAGGAATGAGATCATCTTGACGCTGGGAGCATCGTCGTCCACCACCAGAATATGCATCGTCATACACCATCCTTCTCTATGTAGAGACGCGGCAGGGTAAGGCCTCATATGGCGCGGTTTTCAAACGACTCATATTATAGCAGTGGGTCCGACAGCGGCAAAACTCATCATGCTCCATAGCACGCCTGCCCCCTACGCCCCCGAATCGTGAGCCGATTGCCGAAAGCGAGGCCCCCAACTATAATAGTGCTTGCAGACAGGAGGTGGAATACTGCCAGTCCAGGTGTCAGTTATTGCCACAGTGAGAAATGAAAGCGACTCCGTCGAACGGCTCCTGGAGTCGCTCAGCCGTCAGACACGATCAGCAGAAGAGGTAATTATCGTGGATGGCGGGTCCACAGACGACACATTGGCTAAGCTGCAGACCTGGCAGGGCAGCGGCCGTGTGCCACTGCGTGTTCTGGTCGAGCCGGGTGCCAACATCGCGCAGGGCAGAAACACGGCCATCGCAGCCGCAAGGGGCCCCGTGATTGCCTCCACAGATGCTGGAGTCGATCTGGAGCGCGATTGGCTCTCCAATCTGGTTCAGCCTTTCGAGGCTGCAGGGGCAGTGGACGCAGCTGCGGTCGTCGCTTGTGGTTTCTTCGTGCCTGACACGCGCACGGCCTTTGAGACTGCCCTGGGAGCCACTACACTCCCGGCGTTGAAGGATATTAATCCCCAGCGCTTCCTGCCCTCTAGCCGTTCGGTAGCCTTTCCCAAGGCTGCTTGGGCGGCAATTGGTGGCTATCCGGAGTGGCTTGATTACTGTGAGGACCTAATCCTTGATCTGCGTCTGCGGGAACAGGGCTGTCGCTTTGTGTTCGTGCCTGACGCTGTGGCTCGCTTCCGTCCGCGCAGCAATCTGGGCGCTTTCTTCAGACAATACTACCGCTATGCCCGCGGCGATGGCAAAGCCGATCTCTGGCGCTGGAAGCATGTAGTTCGCTATCTCACCTATTTGGTTGGATTACCGGTTCTGCTGTGGCTGACGCTGACGCGAAGCATCGGGTGGGCGCTCTTGCTTCTTCTTGGCGCTGCGGCCGTATTGTTCACGCCCTACAAACGCCTGCTGCCGAAGTTCAGCGCATTGGGCGCGTCCGAGCGGCTGAAGGCGATCCTGTGGGTGCCAGTAATACGCGCAACCGGAGACATCGCCAAGATGCTAGGCTATCCAGTTGGCCTATGGTGGCGCTGGCGTCATCGGCGTGAAATCCCGAACTGGCGACAGTAGGCTAGCCCAACATGGCACAAGACTGGACAATGGACCTCTCTATCGTCATCGTGAACTACAACACCAGCTCTCTGCTGCGCGATTGTCTGCACTCGCTGTTCGACAACGAGGTGCAGTTCGCCTACGAGGTCATCGTGGTTGACAATTGCTCTAGCGATGACAGCGTGGCGATGGTGGGCAGGGAGTTCTCCCAGGTGCGGCTCATAGCCAGCGACATCAACGGCGGGTACGCCTATGGCAACAACTTGGGCATCCGGCAGGCTCGTGGCCGGCACGTCCTTCTGCTTAACGCAGACACACTCCTGCCGTCGACAGCACTTCAGGACATGATGGACTTTATGGCCACGCACCCCGATGCTGGAGTGGCGGGGCCCAAGCTGGTGTTGGCGGATGGGAGTCTGGATCTTGCCTGTCGCCGCAGCTTTCCCACCCTAGATGTGGCGTTTTATCGCCTGACGGGTCTGAGCAGACGCTATCCCCAGAGCCCAAAGTACAATCGTTACAACCTGGGCTATCTGGATCCAGATCAAGTCGCTGAGGTAGACTCTGTCGTTGGTGCCTTCATGTGGATCCGCCGCGAGGCGCTCGACCAAGCTGGATTGCTCGATGAGCGCTATTTCATGTATGCTGAGGATATTGACCTGTGCTATCGCATCAAGATCGACCACGGCTGGAAGGTGTTCTACAACCCCCAAGTGGTAGTCACGCACTACAAGAGCCAGTCCACCAGGCGGCGCTGGGTACCCATGACCATCGAGTTCTACCGCGCCATGTGGCGCTTTCATCAAAAACACTATGCCCAGCGCACGTTCTTCCTCTTGAACTGGGTCACCGCATTGGGGCTGGCAGGGCTGTGTTGCCTCGCACTGGTCACCAACTCCCTTCGGCCAGCTGAGCGCAGAAAGGTAGGCTTGTGAGCCTGATACTACTGACCAACGATGATGGAGTGAATTCGCCGGGACTGCTTGCGCTGAAGGAGGCCCTGGATGCTGTGGGCGAGGTGGTTGTCTTCGCTCCCGAACACAATTGGTCTGCGGCTGGTCACCGCAAGACGATGCACAAGCCTCTGCGAGTTCAGGAGGCCACGCTAGCCGATGGCAGTCGCGCTCTGGTCACCAATGGGGGGCCCGCCGATTGCGTGGCCCTGGCGGTTTTGGGCGTACTGCCGCAGGCGCCTGACCTGGTGATCTCGGGCATCAACCCAGGGTCAAACGTCGCGCAGGATATGACTTATTCCGGGACGGTCGCTGCCAGTCTGGAGGCATTGATCTCGGGGATCCCTGCACTGGCTGTGTCGGTGGCGGTGGGCCGTGGCGGCAGTGCTGACTTTCGCTGTGCAGCGCGGTATGCAGCGCTGGTGGCACGCAAGGTGCTCTCAAGCGGTCGCAAAGATCTGCTGCTGAACGTCAACGTGCCTGGCGTTCCTTGTGATCAGATCAAGGGAGTGGAGATTACTCGCCTTGGCACGCGGATCTATCGTGATGTACTGGTTCGGCGCCAGGATCCACGCGGCAAGGAGTACTACTGGATTGGCGGAGAACCGCCGACTGGCGTTGTGGAGGATGGGACTGACATCGGCGCATTAGCGGCCAACAAGGTGTCGGTGACGCCATTGCAGCTGGATCTGACCGCTCACCATGCAGTGGAAGACCTGCGCGCCTGGCGGCTCAGCGTGCTCGAAGAGGAGGAAGCGCATGGACCTGTGGACGGCAATTGAGCGCCGGCGCAGCGTGCGCCGCTTCAGTTCAACACCGGTGCCTCAGTCTGACATCGAACGGATTCTCGAAGCGGCGATACATGCCCCTTCGGCGGGAAACCGCCAGCCCTGGCACTTTATTGTGGTGCGCAATCCGGGGCTCAGGGAGGCGCTCGCCACCGCGGCAGGTGGGCAGGATTTTGTCGCAGCGGCGCCTGTGGTGATCGTTGTCTGTGCAGAGCCAGAGCGATCAGCTGCGCGCTATGGAGTCCGGGGCAGGGCGCTTTACTGCCTGCAGGACACGGCAGCGGCAACGGAGCATATGCTCCTGGCGGCGACCGCTCTTGGCCTGGGGTCTTGTTGGGTCGGAGCCTTTGACGAGGCGGCAGCCGCGCGTGCATTATCGCTCCCAGCCGCACTGCGACCAATTGCCATGGTTCCCATCGGGCACCCTGTTGCCGGGGGCGAGCGTGCGGGTTCCCGGCGTTCCCCGGGGGAAGTGACCTCGTGGCTCGATTAGCTTTTGACATGCGGTCCATGCTGTGCCTATAATGGTCTCGAGACTGATTTCCCAGCGGACAAGGGAGTCCCAGCCACTGTCTTCGGCCCTTGTATAACCCAACGACGGGAGAGAAGGAGGGAGAAGTTGGTCAGCAACAAGTACGCGTTCTTCGATGGCGAGTTCATCCCCATAGAGGGAGCCAAAGTCAGCATCATGACGCATGCCCTCAACTACGGCACAGGCTGTTTTGAGGGCATTCGTGCATATTGGAACGAAGACGAGCAGCAGCTCTACGCATTTCGCATGCCTGAACACTATGAACGGCTGCATCGCTCCTGCAATATCCTGCTTATCGAACTACCCTATTCCGTGGATGAGCTGAACAACATCACCATCGAGTTGCTGCGTCGCGAGGGCTTCCAGCAGGATACGTACATTCGCCCGCTGGCCTACAAGTCGCAGGAGGGCATCGGTGTGCGCCTGAAGGGCATTGCCGACAGTTTCGCAATGTTCGCTTTGCCCTTTGGCAGGTACATCGAGCGCGAGGAGGGTGCCAACGTGTGCGTCTCCTCCTGGCGCCGCATCTATGACACCTCGCTTCCAGCACGTGCCAAGTGCACGGGGGCCTACATCAACTCTGCTTTCTGCAAGAGCGAGGCGGAGATGAATGGCTTCGATGAGGCCATCGTGCTGACACGTGGCGGAAGCGTCTCGGAGGGCAGCGCCGAGAACCTTTTCCTGGTGCGAAATGGTGTTCTAATCACGCCCTCGGTGACTTCCGACATTCTGGAAGGCATTACCAGGGCCACACTCATTCAACTGGCGCGCGAGGAACTGCAGATCGGGGTCGAGGAGCGAACCGTCGACCGCACCGAACTGTACGTTTGTGAGGAGGCCTTTTTCTGTGGCACCGGGGTGCAGATTGCGGCCATTGCCAGCATTGACAACCGGCCAGTCGGAGAGGGCCGCATCGGACCCATCACCAAGGCGCTGCGTGACAGGTATTTTGACATCGTACGCGGGAAGGTGCCCAAGTACGAGGGCTGGTGCACGCCAATCTACGAGAGATAGCCCCAGCAACACTCTCAACGGCGTCTCTCGGGTCACGGCGGGCGTGCTCGATTGCATGACTTAGGCTTCCGAAGCTACAGGGTGGGAACCACCAGGTTCCCACCCTATTTGGTTGTGAACGGGGTCGCGCGCGTGATATAATGCTGCGCGAGCGAAGAAAATGGGCGCTGGATCCCAAGAGGGACATGTGAGACCGGAAGGTTGTTCGGCGTTGCGAGTCATTTGCAGCATGGCTGGGCAGACTCATGAGCTGGCCGAGGAGCTGGATGCTGCCGTGCGCGCGCTGACGCGGATGCCGGGCGTGCATGCCAGCGCCGTGTACTTGCGCGAAGGCGATGGTTGGGCTGTGGCCGCGTGCTGCGAAGGTACTGTTTCCGTGCCTCCCCCGTCGTGGCTCTCGGATCCTGAGAATCCCTACCTCCAGGACCTCGTAGCCAGCCGTCGAGTGGCTATAGGCTACGCTTCACCTGCAGCGGTCAGCGCATGGGGCGGGACCGCTCGGAGCTGGGCTGCTGCTCCTTGTGCAGTTGAGGGTGCGGTTCTGGGTGTCGTCTGGGTGGGGAGTCGCGATTTGCAGGGCCTGCCACCTGACATCGATGAACTGCTTCCGGCCGTAGGGCATGTCCTGGGCATGGCGGCTGAACGTGGCAATGCCGAGGCAAAGCTGAAAGATGCCCGGCAACAGCTCAGCCAGGCGAGTCAAGAGCTAGCGACGATGAGTGCCATTGCTGCCAGCGTCAGCGGTTCGGCATCACTGGACCTGCTCTTGAACGATGCGCTGGACAAGATACTTGAAGCCATGGAGCTGCCAGCCGGGTGGGTATTCTTGCGCAAAGGTGCCGCCAATAGCCTGGCTCTGGTCATTGAACGGGGTCTATCGCCACGTTTCGCTCTGCAGGAGGCCACGCTGCCGCTTGGTGCCTGTGTCTGCAATGAAGTGTTGCGCACGGGCCAGACCCAGGTGGTCGACGACATGTCTCATTGTCCGCGCCTCAGCCCGGCGGTTGTTGAGTCAGAAGGGCTGCGCGTGCACGTTAGTGTTCCGCTCAAGTCGAAGAACACCGTCCTGGGCGTGATGAACCTTGCGGCTGATGACGTGTGTTACTTCAACCAGCCGCGGCTAGAACAGTTGAACGCCATCGGGCAAGAGCTTGGCGTTGCCGTTGAGAACGTGCGCACACTGCAATTGACGCGGCGCGAGCGTGCGACGCTGACCAGTGTCATGGATAGCATGGTTGACGGTCTGATACTCGTCGATACAAACGGCAAGATCAGCTACTGGAATCCGAGGGCCACCGAGTTTCTTGGCATACCTGCCGCGGCGGCATTGGGGAGGCCGGCCATGGGTATCGCGCGACGTATTGCCATGGGCAGCACCGATCCAGAGTCCGTCAGCGGCCAACTGGCTGATGCACTGCTGCATTTCCAGTCGTTCCCTGTCATCGAGTATCAGCTGTTGCGTCCACAGGCGCGGGCGGTGCAGTCGCTGCTTTTTCCTATCAGTGGGGACGGTGGCGAGGATTTGGGGTACGGCATCACACTGCGGGACGTGAGCAGGGAGAAGGAGCTGGACGAGCTGAAGCTGCAACTGCTTTCCACGGTCTCGCATGAGCTGCGGACGCCATTGGCTTCGATCAAGGGCTTCACCACAAGCCTTTTGCGTGAAGATGTCACTTGGGATCAGAAAACGCAGCGCGATTTCCTGGAGATCATTGATGCCGAAAGCGATAGGCTTGCCGAGCTGATCAGCAATCTGCTTGACGTGTCGCGCATCGACGCGGGGACCCTGGCGATGGAGCAAGAAGAGGTCCGATTGGGCACCCTCTTGCGGGAAGCCGTCGCAGCTGCCAAGATACAAGCGCCACAGTATGTCTTTGCATTGGACATTCCGGCTCGTCTCCCGCTGGTATCGGCGGATCCACGCCGGATTCGCCAGGTGATGCACAACCTATTGGAGAACGCCGTCAAGTACTCGCCGCCTGGCAGCAAGGTTGCTGTTGCAGTGCGTTATGATCCGCAGTCCGTGACGATCAACGTGGCCGATGAGGGAATCGGGATACCTGAAGAGTACAAGGAGCGTGTCTTCGAGCGCTTCTTCCAGGTGGATAGCGCCTCAACGCGACGCGTGGGCGGCAGCGGGCTAGGACTGGCGATCAGTAGGAGCATCGTTGAAGCTCACGGCGGGCGGATCTGGGCGGAGAGCGAGTCTGGAAAAGGGAGCACTCTCATTTTCACGCTGCCGGTTGTCGCGCGCACATAGCTGGCCGGCCAAAGGGTACTCGGCATGGGGCGTGCCAAGATTCTGGTTGTAGATGACGAACCGCACATGGTGAAGCTGGTCCAGGCCAATCTGCATGCCGCTGGCTATGAGGTGGTCAGCGCCAGTGATGGGAATCAGGCGCTCGCGGCAGCAGAGAGCGAATTGCCCGATCTGATCATACTGGACATCATGCTGCCAGGCACGGACGGGTATGAGGTATGCCGGAGAATCCGCGAGTACTCGGCGGTTCCAATCCTCATGCTCACCGCGCGGGGCAGTAAGGTGGACCTGGTGCGGGGCTTTGATGTGGGAGCCGACGACTACCTAGTCAAGCCTTTTAGCGTCAATGAACTGCTGGTCAGGGTGCGGGCAGTGCTCAAGCGCAGCAAGTTTGTCCATGAGATTATCCAGTACCCGCCGCTTGCAGTGGGTGATCTCTACATCGATTTCGCTAGGCGCCAAGTGAACAAGGCGGGAGAGGAGATTAGTCTCAGCCCCACCGAATTCAAGCTGTTGACGCAGTTGGCGATCAACGCTAACCGGGTTGTGTTGCATGAAGATCTCCTGCGTGTCACCTGGGGACCGGAGTATCGCTCTGAGACCGAATACCTGCGGGTCTACGTCCACTATCTGCGGCAGAAGATTGAGGACGACCCCTCTCACCCGGAACGGATTGTCACCCACCCCGGGGTCGGATATATGTTCCGAATCCGCGAGCCGGACAGCTAGTTCCCTGCTTTTCCCGACGCTTTAACACAGTTCTAACAACGCTGCGCTCCTTTCTAATGCTTTCCTAACACCCCGTGGTGTAGAATGTTGGACAGGGAGGTTAGCCATGACTCATGAAGGATTGACCGCTCTGGAAGTTCTTGGGGTTGCCATCAAATCCGAGATTGACGCTGCAGCACTCTATCAGCGCATGGCCGGCCACGTGAGCAATCCCACGCTTGTTGCCAAGCTCGACTTTTTGAGGCAAGAAGAGGAAAAGCATCGCCTGATGCTAGAAGAGCTTTACGCCGTTCGGTTCCCCGATGTTGACCTTCAACTACCCGCGAAATCGCACGTGCCTACCGTTGACGATAGTGCTGTCGAGGGCTTGACGGCGCCCGAACTGTTCCAGTTGGCGATGAAGGCCGAACAGTTGGCCGCTTCCTTCTACGCCGAGCAGGCCGAGCATTCGCGTGATGAGATGAGCCGGGTCGTGCTGCGCTACCTGAGCAACGTGGAGCGCGGGCACTACCACATGCTGGAGACGGAGTATGAGCTCCTATCTCGTTTTCCAAGCTATTACAACGCCGATGAGTTCCACGTCGGGGATGCGTTGATGCACGTTGGACCTTAGCGGGGCGTCTAGCGCATACAAAAGGAGGCTGCAATGAATCTGTCTGGGAAACGTGCTGTTGTCTTGGCGGAGGATCAATACCAAGAGCTGGAGCTCTGGTACCCGTTGTTGCGCCTTAGGGGCGCTGGGATGGAAGTACAGGTGGTTGGCACGGGTAGCGCCACAACCTACAAAGGCAAGTATGGCTACCCGGTCGACGTAGATGCCACCGCAGATGAGGTGCAGGGCAAAGATGTTGATGCTGTCTTAATCCCGGGTGGGTATGCTCCTGATCGCCTGCGGCGCTATCCTGCGGTGCTCAAACTGGTCCGTGATGCCTTCGAGGCCGACCGCGTCGTTGCTGCCATTTGCCATGCTGGCTGGGTACTCGTCTCAGCTGGGATTGCCAAAGGCCGCACATTGACCTCGTTTTCGGGCATCAAAGATGACCTGGTCAATGCTGGCGCGATCTGGACCGATGAAGAGGTTGTGCAGGATGGCAATCTCATCACGTCGCGCACGCCTCTCGACCTGCCGGCTTTCACTGACGCCGTTGTTGCAGCGTTGGGCGGTGTCGAGGCCAGTGGACTGGCGCGCGTCACGGAGCAGACTGATGCCCTGGAGGCCCTGCGGATGGCCATCCGCGCTGAAGAGGCGGCAAAGCGTTTCTATTCCTTGGCCGAAAAAAGGACCAAGGATCCCGAAGCCAAGAACATCTTTCACCGCTTGGCCCAGGATGAGGAGCGGCACCGCGCCTTTGTACAGGATGAGTACAATCGCCTGACAATGAACCCCGAATGGGATCGCTACAGCATCTGGAGAGAACTGTTGTAGCCCAGCAGAATTGGCAATGGGGGCGGTATACCCACGATGAAGATTCTGGCGATAGCTGGAAGCCCCCGCCGTGGGGGCAACACAGATACCCTGTTGGATCAGGCTATCTCGGGGGCGCAGAGTGAAGGGGCCGAGGTCGAGCGTGTGGTTCTTAGTCGGCTCAATGTCGCTCCCTGTATCGAGTGCAACCGCTGTTTTGAGAGCGGGCGCTGCGCTGTGCAGGACGACTACCAGGTACTTTACGACAAGACTCTAGAAGCAGATGGCATCATGTTGGCCGCACCTATCTTCTTCACGAACCTGAATGCCCATACAAAGGCCTTTGTTGATCGCTTCCAATGCCTGTGGGCGTTGCGCCATGTTCTGAGACAGCCTGTGCCATTGCCTGCCGGCGGTAAGCGTAGGCGAGCCGTCTTTCTTTCCGCCGCAGGTTCGCCCAAGACCAGGTTCGACTGCTCGCTGTCGGTAGTGCGGGCCTTTCTGGCCACTATTGATGCCGGGCTGGTTGGCAAGTTGTGCGTCAACGGGATCGATGACAAGGGCGATGTTTCAGAGCATCCAGAGACACTGCAGCAGGCCTATGCGTTAGGAGCTCTGCTCGTTGGTGGTGAGGAAGCTGATGATGCTAGCAAGTGAGGAGTAAGATGCCTGAGGAGACCCGGGATCTTTCGCTGTTTCCGCTGAACGTTGTACTGTTCCCGGGTATGAGATTGCCCTTGCACATCTTCGAGCCGCGGTACAGGCTGATGATCGGCCAGTGTCTAGAGGAGGAGCAGGACTTTGGCGTGTTGATGGTGCGGCCGACACCAGACTCAGAGGGCGCAACGACCGCCTACACCGTTGGCACCTCGGCCAAGATCACGCAAGTCAAGCGGCTGCAAGACGGGCGCATGAACATAGTGACGACCGGCGTAGAACGCTTCCGAGTGCTGCAATTGGTGCAGACTGAGCCGTATATCGTTGGTCGCATTGAGCCCTTCCCATTGGAGGGTCAGGAGTTACCCGAGGTACGCAAACTGGCTCATGGGGCAGGTCAGCGCTTTGTTCGGTATCTGAGACTGGTCAACGAAGTGCTGGGCTCGACGATTGAGCTGGACGTCACCCCGCGCGATTCCACGAGCCTAGCCTACCTGATCGCGATGGCTATGGACATTGCTTTGGAGGAGAAGCAGGAGCTGCTGAGTACGCCTGGACTGAGGGCATTGCTTGCCAAGGAAGCCATGTTTCTGAGCCGTGAGGAGACATTGCTCAGTCGAATGCATCAGGTTCAGGATAGCAACGAGGGGTACTTTCGTGCGCTTACCCAGTACCTTTCGCTCAACTAGGCCTGGAATTGGTGAATGACGGCAGCGAGTCGCCCTTCGGACACCAGACGAGGAGGTTACTAAACGTAGCGTGGATGAGTACGTGAAGGCGGGCGAAATAGACGATCTTCGGCCTGGGGAGACTGCGTTTGTGCGCATAGATGGCAAGGCCGTGCTGCTGGTCAATGTGGATGGGCAGTTCTATGCTTTGAGCAACTTTTGCACGCACAGTCGTTGCTACCTGCACCAGGGCAAGCTCAAGGGCAAGGTGATCACCTGCCCTTGCCACTTTGCAGAGTTTGACGTGACTACTGGCGCAGCGCTTTCTCCGCCGGCCAAAGAAGACTTGGAGACATACCCCGTCAGGATTGAAGGAACAGGTATCCTCGTGGCACTATGACCCGCTGGTACGGGTTCATGAGCAGCGAGCTTTGAAAAGGGAGGTTAGCATGGTTACGAATGAGGTCCTGGAGGTCATCCGAAAGCGGCGTACAATCCGCCGCTTCACCGACGATGAGGTGAGTGACGAGCTTTTGGAGGTGCTGTTGGACGCTGCGAGCGTGGCTCCTGGCCGCCTCAATCGGCGTCCGCTGTACTATCTGGTGATCCGCGATTCAGCGATCAAGGCGAAGCTGGCTGAGGCGCTGCGCGTGCGGCCGTACATTGAGCAGGCCTCCGTTGTCATTGCGGTTTGCGCTGATCCACGCGTGTCCACAACATGGGAACTGGATGGCAGCGCAGCGATCGAGAACATGTTGCTGGCAGCCGCGTCGCTAGATCTCGGTGCGGCTTGGGTGGGATCCAAAGGAAGCGAGCTTTGGGACGCAGCTGTCCAGGTGCTGCGGGAGGTTGCGGCCGTCCCGGACAATATCGATTTCGTTTCGCTGGTCTGCTTTGGCTATCCCGAAGAAGAGAAAACACCATACAGTCCAGGCGAGAAGATCGATCGCCAGCGCATCCGCTACGATCACTGGGATGCCCTGAGACTCTAAGGGGGAGAGCCAGCTGTGGTGAAAAAGCAACGCTTGGTCGTTATCGGTGGCGTTGCTGCGGGTGCGAGCGCAGCGGCAAAGGCAAAGCGGACGAACCCAGAGTCCGAAGTCATACTGCTCGAACGCGGTCCGTTCATCTCCTACGGTTCCTGCGGTATGCCTGCCTTGGTCGCTGGCATGATTCCCAGTGCCGATGAACTCATCGCCCGCGACCCGCAGGAGTTCGCCCGCCGTGGCGTTGAGGTCCGGACGCAGCACCAAGTGATGGAAGTCGACGCTGAGAACAAGCGGGTGCTTGTCGCTGAACTGACTGCTGGGCGCGAGTATTCGTTGGCCTATGATGATCTGGTCATCGCTATGGGCGCGGATGCCATTCGCCCCAAGCTGCCAGGGCTGGATCTAGATGGTGTCTTTGTACTGCGTACGTTGGCTGATGGCTTGGCCATCTCTGAGGCGCTGAAGACCCATCGCCCGCGCAGCGTAGCTGTTATCGGTGCTGGCTATGTTGGGTTGCTCATGGCTGCCGCATTCCGGGCTCATGATCTGCCAGTGACTGTGGTGGAAATGGCGCCACAGGTAATGGTCAACTTGGATGAAGACATGAGTATGCTGGTTCTGGACGAGGTGCGGAGCCATGGGGTACGCGTGTTGCTGAATGACAAACTTGTTCGCTGTGAGGGTCGCAACCGCGTGGAAAAGGTTGTGACCGAGAGTGAGGAAATCCCGGCAGATCTGGTTCTGCTGGCTATCGGAGTTCGTCCCAATACCCGTCTCGCGCAGGAAGCAGGTGTGCAGCTGGGTGCTGGCGGGGCGATCGCGGTCGACAAACACATGCGAACCAATGTAGCAGGCATCTATGCCGCAGGCGACTGTGCGGAGGCTGTGCTGCAGGTGACAGGGGACAAGGTCTACATACCCCTGGGCACTACGGCGAACAAACAGGGCCGCGTGGCTGGGGCCAATGTCGCCGGCATGGACTGCACTTTCGAGGGCATTGCCGGCACTGCGGCGACCAAGGTCTTTGGCCTCGAAGTGGCGCGGACCGGTCTGACGGAGCGGGAGGCAGTCACCAAGGGCTTTTCAGTGCACACATCGCGGATCACCGCCAAGGATCGCTCAGGGTACTACCCGGGTGCTTCGCGGCTGGATGTGAAGCTGGTGATCGATGCGGGTGGCAGGCGCTTGCTGGGTGGACAATTGATCGGGGCCTCCGGTGCGGTGAAACGCGTCGATGTGCTGGCTGCAGCAATCTATGCCCAGATGACCGTTGACGACCTGACGCATTTTGACTACAGCTACACGCCATCGGCCGCGTCCGTTTGGGATGCGACACTCATAGCTGCCAACGTGACCAGTAGGTGCAAGTAAGCCAGAGGCATGTCACAGCGATATCGGTCAGGTGCCGGCCAGCCGGTTGGTGGCGATTGTCGACAACAGTTCCGGTAAGAGCGCGGCAACTCGGTGCGGACAACGGGCGAACGACGTTCAGCGCAGCGTTGGGCGAATACCAGTGAGTCTGTGGTAGCTGGGGCTCGAACAGACCTTGTTGAAGGAGTGCTGGATGACTCTGAATGATATGACCTTCAAGATCGCTGGAGAAGCGGGTCAGGGGGTGGAGTCCACTGGCCGAGGCTTTGCCAAGGCTTTGGTGCGGGGCGGGCTGTACGTCTTCGCCCTGCAGGACTATCACTCGCGAATCCGAGGTGGCCACAACTTTTACCAGATCCGGGTGGCGGATCATGATATCTTCTCACACGATGAGCGCGTGCACTTGCTGTTGGCACTAACCGAAGTGGCCATATCGGAGCATGCGGGCGAAATCGTCGAAGGAGGCGGGATCATCTACGATCCTGCTCTGTCCGTCGATGAGCAAAGCCTGGGCACTGTCAAAGGATTTCCGGTGCCGCTGGCGCAGATTGCCGAGGATGAGGGTGGCAGCAAGATCATGGCCAACACCGCGGCCATTGGTGCAACAGCTGGCCTGACCAACTATGGCCTACAGGCCATCCACGGGGTGATTCGCGAGAACTTTCGGAAAAAGGGTGAGGAGGTTGTAGAGGCTAACCTGAAGGTTGCAGACGCCGCCTATCGCTTTGTCAAGGAGAAGTACGGAGATGCCTTCCCCTTCAAGCTGGAGGCGGTCCAGAGCCCGCCGCGCATGCTCATCAGCGGCAACGAGGCCCTCTCGCTGGGTGCCCTGTTAGGTGGCGTCAAGTTTGTGGCTGGCTACCCCATGACGCCAGGCAGTCCCATCCTGGAGTGGCTGTCCGTGCACAGTGAGGAGTACGGCATCGTCACCAAGCATGCTGAGGATGAGCTGGCAGCCATCAATATGGTGATCGGCGCGGGTCAGATGGGGGTGCGGGCTATGACGCCCACCTCTGGTGGCGGCTTCTCTCTGATGGCCGAGGGATTGGGCCTAGCAGGCATCAATGAGGTGCCCATCGTCGTTGTCAATGTGCAACGACCGGGTCCGGCGACAGGTCACGCGACGCGTCATGAGCAGGGAGATCTGCTGTTCATGATCTATGCCTCTCAGGGGGAGTTTCCCCGCATCCTCCTGGCGCCAGGCACCATCGAGCAATGCTTCGAAGCTGGCTGGCGAGCCTTCAATCTTGCTGAGAAGTACCAGTGCCCTGCTCTGATCATCAGCGATGCCTTCCTGGCGCACTCGCCGCGTGTACTAGACATGGGAGCGCTTGATTTCAACGTGCCTATCGATCGCGGAGTTTTGCTGAGCGATGAGGATCTGGATCAGCTGACAGAACCCTACCAGCGCTTTGCCTTGGCCGAGTCAGGAATCTCACCTCGTGCCCTTCCTGGCCACCCGAACGCCGTCTACTCCGCGGCCAGTGACGAGCACGACGAATACGGATTGATCTGTGAAGACGCAGCGGTGCGCATCCAGCAAGATGGCAAGCGCATGCGCAAGCTGGAGACAGCGCGGGCGGAGATGAGAGCGCCGCTGCACTATGGTCCACCCGAAGCGGATGTGACCTTCCTAACCTGGGGCTCAACCTTTGGACCCCTGCGCATGGCGGTGGACCTGTTAAATGCGCAGGGCCACACGGCGAACCTGCTGCAGGTTGTCGACGTATGGCCACTGCCAGTTGACAAGGTGCTCGCTGCCCTTGAAGGTGTGAAGCGGCTCATCGCTGTTGAACAGAACTACACGGGCCAGCTGGCTACGCTGATTCGGGCGTACACAGGGATCAAGGCAGATGCCCTCATCAACCGCTACGATGGGCGGCCGATGTCTCCAGAGTACATACTGGCTCGCTTCAAGGAGGTTGCGTAACCATGGTCACGGCGAAAGACTATGCAAGCCCAGTCCGCCCCACATGGTGCACCGGCTGCGGTAACTTTGCCATCTGGAATGCCCTAAAGACGGCCTTGGTCGAGTCTGACCTGGCGCCTCACCAGGTGATGCTGATCAGTGGTATCGGCTGCGGTTCCAAACTACCAGACTACACCACTGCGAATGGTTTCCTGAGCCTGCACGGGCGGACGCTGGCCGTAGCAACAGGCGCCCGGCTCGCAAACCATGGGCTGAAGGTGATCTGCACGCACGGCGATGGCGATGGCTACGGCGAAGGAGGCAATCACTTTGTCAGTGCAGTTCGCCGCAACATCGGCATCGTGGATATTGTGCAGAACAACCGCGTGTATGGCCTGACCAAGGGGCAGTATTCCCCCACAAGCCCGCACGGCTTTGTCACCAAAACTTCGCCCCAAGGCGCTATCGAGCAGGCATTTAACCCTCTAGCCTCAGCTGTCGCTGCAGGAGGGACCTTTATCTCTCGAGGATGGTCTGGCGACCTCAAGCACCTGGTCTGGCTGATCAAGGAGGCTCTACAGCATCGCGGCTATGCACTGGTCGATGTGCTGCAGCCCTGTGTCACGTTCAACCGCAAGTACTCGTATGACTGGCTGCGCCCAAGGGTGTACAAGCTTCAGGACGATCCGGAATACGATTACGGAGATCGATCGGCAGCTTGGGCCAAGGCACAAGAGTGGGGCGAGCGTATCCCAATTGGGATCCTCTATCGCATCGAAAGCCTGCCGGCATACGAAGAGCTCGTGCCTGCGCTGGAGGAGGGACCTCTGGTCCGCCAACCGCTGCATGTGAAGACACCGGATCAATACGAGGCGCTTAAGCGGGAGTACGTGTAAGCAAGCTTTGTCTGTACTGGAGGATATCGGATGGACGTAACTGTCTACACGACCCAGTCGTGACCCTACTGTACTCTGGCGAAGGAGTTTCTTTCGCAACACGGGGTCCCCTTCACAGAATACGATGTGGCGGTTGACTCTCAGGCTGCTTACCAGATGATACGCTTATCTGGCCAGAGGGGCGTGCCGGTCATCACTGTAGGCGATGAGGTTGTGGTCGGCTTTGACCGGCCTCGACTGGAGCGACTTCTGGCGCAGCGGCCAGCACCCGGGCCGCGGCTGGGTGCGTCGGTGGCTGATGCAGGCCCTCATCTGCAGACCAGGGGGGCCTACATCGGGCGCGTGCGCACAGGCTCGCCGGCGGCCCGAGCAGGCCTGCGGGCCGGTGATGTCATCGTAGAGCTCCACGGCCAGTCGATAGATGGCGCCGCATCGCTGGAGCGTCTTGTGAACCAGCTGAGTCTGGGGATGACCGTCCCGGTCGTGTATGTTCGTCGTGGGCAGCGTATTGCGGGTCAGTTGACGTTTGAATGAGAAAGGAGTGGATACTGATGAAGGCTGAAATCAAGAGCGCATTGGATGCATTGGAAGAGGCCAAGTGCCTGGAACAGGAAGGACAGGACTTTTACCGTCGGGCGGCTGGCGAGTCGCACAATGACAAGGCAAAGGAGACCTTTGAGTCTCTGGTCCATGAAGAGGGTATGCACTTGCGGCTGATCCAGCGACAAATCGACAGCCTGGAGAGCACAGGGCAGTGGGTCCACCTGCCTGAGACCGAGGGCGAGACATGCGATCTCAGCGAGTCCATCTACCCGCAGGGTCGCGAGGGTCTGAAGAAGGCGGTGCCGAGTGACACGAGCGAGACCGAGGCTCTGCTACTGGCACTCGATTTTGAGAACAAGGGCTATGACATGTATCGTCGCGCTGCTCGGGAGGCAACTGATTCCCTAGCGCGCGAGATGTACGAGTTCTTGGCGACACAAGAACGGCTGCATTTTGACCTGCTGATGAGCAACTACGAGTCGATCGCAGCCCTGGGAGGTTGGGCGGACTAGCTCCGCTGTCAAGCGCACCATGTGGCCTGCAGCTTGGACTACTCTGGCGAGGGCCGCGGTGCGCCTCACTCGTGGTCGTCGCTTCAAGCAAGCAAGATGGAAGGTGACATAACTGGAGGATAGTACAATGGAAGAAGCACTGTGCCAAGTCGCCTTGACGGCACTCGAAAAGGCTATGGAGGGTGAACGCAGGGGCAGAGCATTCTATGCCGCGGCAGCGGAACATGTTAAGGATCCAATGGGCAAAGCAGTCTTTCAAACGTTGGCTCGTGATGAAGAAGAACATCTCCGTCTGCTACAAGCCGAATACGAAGCTATCAGCAATGACCAGGACTGGATGGAACTCGACGAGGCCAAAGTCTGTGAGCCATTGACGCCGTTGAGGCTGTATCCGGACAAGCAGGATGCTGCTCTGGTGATTGGTGCTGACACCACCGACCTGAATGCCCTGGAACTGGCGATGAAGTTCGAGGAGCAGGGCTACAACATGTATGCTGCCGCGGGCAGCGAGACCGATGACCCAAAGGGAAAGAAGGTGTATGAATTCCTGGCTGCGCAGGAGAATTCGCACTATGCTTTCCTGCAAAAGACCCACGAATACCTGACGACAGAGGGGGCCTGGTACTTTGACGAGGAAGAATTCCCCATGTTCGATGGTGGCTAACTAGAGCCTGCTCCGCCGCGGCTATGCATGCAGGCTCAGGATCACCTGGGGGGAGGCTTGGCAATGACCAAATGGGAGTACGAAATCACATCCTATTCCATCGAGCAAGTCCTTGCAGTTCGGCAGGAATCGGGTCTGCCTACTGATGAGGAACGCCCAGTCATGTTCTGTACCGATCAAGGGGCTTGCTTCTTCGACAACATACCCAATCCAAACATCCACGCCATCCTGCAAATCCTGAATGGCAAGGGGGCGGAGGGCTGGCAGTTGGTCAGTGTGAGTTTCCGCACTGAGGAGATGGTCTGCTTCTGGAAACGGGAGGTCGTGTAGGTACAGGCATGCCTGGCTTGCTGCAAAGGCTGGAAGCTTGTGAGAGCAGCCAGCAATGCGCAGAGTAGCCGGCGTCGATCATCGCCCCCTCGTCATGTTGGGCATATGCCCGCTTTCTTCGCTGCCCAGCCATGCTGAAAGGACGTGACGCTGCTTGACTGGCACCATGCTCAATGTAATAACCGTTCTGGTCGGTGGGAGTCTTGGTAATGCGCTGGGACAACGGCTCCCGGACAAGACCCGACAGACCGTGCTGTATGGTCTAGGGCTGGTTACGATAGCACTTGGTCTGCGCATGACCCTGGATACGGCCAACATCCTGATCGTGATGGGCAGCGTCTTGGTGGGAGGGATCCTTGGCGAGTGGTGGCAGCTTGAGGAACGGTTGCAGGCGGCGGGAGACGCACTGCAGCAGCGCGTTGGCAGTGGCACAGGAGGCACGGTGGCGCAGGGTTTTGTCACTGCCAGCCTGATCTTCTGCGTGGGGCCCATGACTATACTTGGCTCGATCCAGGATGGGATGATTGGCGACTACACTCTCCTGGCCATCAAATCGCTGCTCGATGGATTTGCCGCCATGGCACTCGCTTCATCGCTGGGTGTTGGTGTGCTGTTCTCAGCGGTGACGGTGCTCGTATTCCAGGGTGGCCTCTCTCTCCTGGCTCGCCTGGCCCAGGTGGGCATGACAGACGCCATGATCGCGGAGATGACAGCCACTGGCGGTGTGCTGATCATGGGTATTGGCTTAACCCTGCTGGACATCAAGCGCGTTCGCCTGGCCAGCTACCTGCCCGGCATCTTTGTTGCTCCTCTGGCTGTGGCCCTCCTGATGGCGCTGGGTATACCGATTGCGCCGTAGCTGTCCCTGACTATCTGCTGGAACAGAAAAAGCCGGGCCCTGCGGAGGGCTCGGCTTTTTCTTCTCCCGCGCGCAGAATGCGCTACAGATTGCCCAGCACCTGGCGCGCGATAACGAGGCGCTGGATTTCGCTTGTCCCTTCGCCTATGGTCGTCAACCGATTGTCTCGGTAGATGCGCTCGACGTCGTATTCTTCCATATAGCCGTACCCGCCGTGGATCTGGATAGCTTTAAAGCACGCTCGTTCTGCCGCTTCGGAAGCAAAGAGCTTGGCCATTGCTGCTTCTCTCGTATAGCGAACGCCTTGGTCCTTCAGCTGCGCGGCGCGGTATACCAACAGGCGGGCCGCGTCGATCTCAGTGGCCATGTCGGCGATCATCCACTGGATGGCCTGGAAGTGGGCAATGGGTTGCCCGAACTGGTGCCGTTCCTTGGAATATTTGACGGCTGCGTCAAAGGCACCCTGTGCTAGTCCCAAGGCCATGGCCCCGATACTGATGCGTCCGCCATCCAAGGTGATCAGGAACTGCTTGAATCCTTCCCCTCGTTGTCCCAGAAGGTGGTCCTTTGGGACGCGGCAGTCCTCGAAAAAGAGCTGTGAGGTCACCGAGCCTCTGAGCCCCATCTTTTGTTCGTCGCGGCCAGGCCTGAAGCCGGGTGTGCCCTTTTCCACGACAAAGTTGCTGATCCCGCGCGTGCCTGCGGATTTATCGGTGATTGCGGCAATGATGACCACGTCAGCGATGGAGCCCGAGGTGATAAAGACCTTCTGTCCGTTGATGACCCACTGCTCACCATCGAGCACAGCGGTCGTCTTCACCGCCCCTGCGTCGGAGCCCGCTTCCGGTTCAGTGAGGCCGAATGCAGCCAGCCCTCGACCCGAGGTGAGCCCCGGTAAGTACGCGCGCTTCTGTTCTTCGCTGCCAAAACGATAGATGAGGTCGAGCCCCAGTGAGGTGTGTGCAGCCAAGGTGATGCCCACAGAGCCCGAGACCCGCGAGACTTCCTCGACAGCTATGGCATAGGTGAGCGTGTCGGCCCCGCATCCGCCATACTCCTCCGGCACCGTCAGACCCAGCAGTCCGAGATTGCCCATCTTGTGGATGGTCTCCCACGGAAACTCTTCGCTCTTGTCGATTTCGCGGGCGATCGGCCGGATCTCCTTTTCTGCAAAGTCGCGCACCATGCGCTGCATCATCTGCTGTTCTTCGTTGAGCTCGAAATCCATCAGCATGTCCTCCTCAGCCTTGGATTGGGCGTCCGTGGTGCCCACGCGCTGCTGTTCCGCAAGGGCTGCCTGCCGTGTTCCTGCTATCCTTGCCTTACTTCCCGATGGCCATCCCGGTGGGATCGATTTCGTGCAGGAGGCGACGTTCCTCAGCAGTTGGTGGTCTTGTTGTTTCGACGTCTTTGGAGATCAGGATCTCAAACTCGCTGTTCTGCTGAATCTGCTCGATGGTCACTCCAGGATGCATGGCCAGGAGTTTCAGTCGCTTGGTTTCGTCATCAAAACCGTACAGGCCGAGCTGCGTGATGACGCGGTAGGGTCCGGATCCGGCTGGAAGCCCAGCCTTCTCCCGCGCCCCAGGTCCGGACAGGTATCCCGGGGTGGTAATAAAGTCCACCTTGCGCAGAAAGCGGCGCGTCTCCTGGCGCATCATGATAATGGTGCGCCAGCAGAAGGAGCCCACATCGTTGCCACCCCCGCTGCCAGGCAGGCGCACACGGGGGTGATCGTGCTCGCCGATGACGGTGGTATTGATGTTGGCCAACGGATCGATCATCGCCGCACCCAGGAAGCCATAGTCAACGTACCCATTCTGGGAAAGGGACATGACATCGTGCATACTCGAAGCGGCCACGGCCTGATGGAAGGTGCGCGAGTCGCCGACGGAGATGGGCAGGACGGGCACGCGCGGACCTATGCCGCCGGCCTCGAAGATGATCAACAGGTTCGGGGCGTGCGTGCGCTGTGCAAGCATGGCGGCGATCATTGGCAGGCCTGTGCCTACGAATACGGATTTGCCGTCCTCAAGCAGCTTGCTGGCGACGGTGGCCAGGAGTTCTGT
>Ga0180438_10003117_pt1 | contig 25617 bp, 25 predicted proteins | sample SS_ome_12_FD_132455 | JGI IMG/M metagenome (GOLD analysis project Ga0180438, IMG submission 132455) | Hypersaline lake sediment archaeal communities from the Salton Sea, California, USA - SS_3_D_2 metaG | ecosystem: Environmental > Aquatic > Non-marine Saline and Alkaline > Hypersaline >... | reverse complement strand
CCTCAATTCTTTCTTCTCTGATCGATCTACGTCGCGGGAGCAGACAGAAAAACTTCGGCGCTTTGTCAGTCGAGCGTTCACCGGACCGAACCTGATTCTGGTTACCCATCAGGTCGACATCACCGAGCTCACGGGTGTATTTCCTGCTTCAGGAGAGATGGTGGTCATCAAACTTTCCTGGAACTTCTCGAAATTATACAAGAAGAAAATAAGAGAATCCTAATCAGCGATCAAAAATGTATCTATGGCGAGCTCGATATCGAACCTGCCGATTTCGTGCCCAAATAATTCATGCCCCGGGGTTTCACCTCCTTTTCCCCGGAGTTATTTTAAGAGAGGTGAACTTTGGCCGTCGGAAGATTGATGAATAGAAAGATCGGTCTGAACAAAGTCCTGCATAACTTTTCGAGCGATACATCGCGGCTCGTGTTTACCTGGACGATCCCCCATTGCGACAGAGACGGACGGGTGCATGGGGATCCCTCCCGGCTGGAGAAGATAATTTTCCCACGACGCGATGACATCACAACCAAGCAGATGGAGCAGTTCATAATAGAATGGGCCAAGGCAAAATTGATGTATTGGTATGAATACAACTTCTCCTGAAAATTCTATTTTCAAAGGGATGTATATAGCGCAATTACAAATCCGGATCAATAGTGATCACACCAGAGAGACATGCGTGCACCCATAACGGGATGATGATCATCGACTGTCGCCGTGAGATCATGGTTTCGGGAAGTGCATTTAGTATTCAGGTCAAGAAGACTTGTAAAATTCCTGAGGCTTTAGTATATTTTTCTTTTCCTATATCAGGCAACTTCAAATCGGTGAGTGAAAAATGCATCTCAAAGAAATCAGATTTCTTCATGACAGATTTCCTAAAAGAGATGTGTACCCGTTCAATGTCGAGGTATTCACCCAGACAGAAAGAATTGCGTTTGATAATGCGTTGACATTCTTTGTCGGTGAGAACGGCACAGGGAAATCGACTCTATTGAGAGCCATTGCAAAAAGGTGCGGGATACATATATGGGAGCCGATCGAGGGCTCCAGGATGGAGATTAACAAATTTGAGCAGCTCCTGTACCGTTTTATTGAAATAACCTGGAATGACGGACCGGTTCATGGTTCTTTTTTCGCATCTGAGATTTTTCACACCTTTACAGAGGTCATCGAGGAATGGGGAATCGTCTCGAAAGAAAAAATAAAATATTTTGGGGGGAAGTCTCTGATTACGCAGTCCCACGGCCAGAGCCATATGACCTATTTCACAAACCGGTACAAAATAAAAGGACTTTACTTTCTTGATGAGCCGGAAAATGCCCTCTCTCCAAATCGCCAGCTCGAGCTTCTGAAACTGCTGATACAAATGAGCACAGCCGGACACGCCCAGTTCATCATCGCAACGCATTCACCCCTGCTTCTCGCCTGCCCCGGTGCGGCCATTTACAGCTTTGACCGCTCACCTATTTCTCAGGTCGATTATGAATCCACAGGACATTTTCGACTGTATCACGACTTCATTACCAACAGAAAGATGTATTTGAAAAACATCTGAACAAAGATCGATGAACATCGCTTCTCAGAGCACAGGTGATTGAATATTTTTCATAGGAGAATAGATGATGGAGGCGCACGATGGAAGGAATAGAGTATCTCTATGAATTATGTGAGGCCCTCCCGCGTTGTGGGCCTGGAGGAAATGAGTGTACGCGGCGTGCGTTCGATTTCATCAAGAAACTTCCTGATCATCCATATATTCTGGATATAGGATGTGGTCCAGGTGTGCAAACGGTTGAACTTGCAAAAATATCGGGAGGAAAAATCATTGCCCTGGATAATCATCAGGCATTTCTCGAAAAATTAATGAAAAATGCACAAGATGAGGGGCTCTTAGACAATATTATTCCGAAAAATACATCAATGCATGACATGGATTTTGAGGAAGAAACATTTGATGTCATCTGGTCAGAAGGGGCGCTGTATATCATGGGATTTCAGAACGGTTTGAGGAGGTGTCGTCAATTGTTGAAGAGAGCGGGGTATCTGGCTGTGACAGAAGCAGTGTATCTTCTGCCCACTCCTCCTGCTCAGGTTACTCGTTATTTTCAAATCGAATATCCGGATATGAAAGATGTGAATGGCAATATAGAGGTAATTAGCAAAGAAGGATTTCATTTACTCTCACATTTCACGCTCCCAGAATATGCATGGCTGGATAATTATTATCTGCCGTTGGAAAGAGAGTTATCCTGTTTGGAACTGAAATACCAGGGAAACAAGATCGCATCAGTTGTTTTTGAAGGTTTTCGAAAGGAAATAGAATTGTATAAAAAATATTCGCAATTCTATGGATATGAATTCTTTGTGATGCAAAAATCCCCGTGTGATCATGAGCCTTGCACAGAGAACGCCCTGAAATAGAGAAGAGCGCCATTTGCAGGGGGAATGCGTTCGAACCTGAAATCATTATCCTGGCTCATGGTTCTCAGCTCTTCTTCCGTGCGCAATGTGCCTCTGATTGTGCTCTTTTGCTTGTTTCTCTCCGGGACCGGGACACTGCAGACCAAAACCGCGCCTGTTTTCAGGACTCTTTTGATTTCCTGAAAAACTAAAGCGATGTCATCGAAAAAGTTGAGCGAGAGAATGCAGAGACAGAGGTCAAAAATGTTGTCATCGAAGGGGAGATCATCCGCACTTGTCACATAGAACACTGGATCTTTGAAACCGGCTAAGGAAAATTTTTTTCTCGCCTTTCTGAGAAGTCCGGGGCTGATGTCCGTTCCCGCATAGTGATTGTCCCTGTTCAGAAAACTGACGGCACTGCCGCTTCCAGTAGCCAATTCGAGCACATGCTTCCCATGTACCTTTTCCAATTCGCATTTCAGGATCTCGAAATGCCTGTGTACATCCGCGCCGAATTTCTTGGGCAAAATAGAATTTTTCATTATAGAGTCGTAAATGAATGAAAAAGAGTCCCCGAGCCAGGGATTGTATCGCTTGATCTTATTCCCGCTTTCGATGATGTATCGAAGCCCATTCTTTTCGATGACTTTGATACCCTCTTTGAGCATATTCTCCTCCTGCATTGCATGTACGCTCGGTTTTTTCCCTCCGATCTTGATCACGGGTGAGGTAGCCGAAACATCACTCGACCGATTCAAATATATACCCACAAGACAATTTCCGGTACAGCTTTGTAGAGATTTTTATTGTCTTTATAATATTAATATTATAATTTAACTATTATAAAATAATATTTGCAATGAGGAGCCTAAAAATGAACGTACAAAAAATGATGTTTTCGATTGGATTGATCGCAGTACTGTTGATAATTGGAGCGGCCACTGGGTTTTCACAGACAGCCGGGATTCCGCCTTCAGGGGAGCAGGCACTGGAGAAACTCAACAGCTCCCCGCGGCACGGTGAATGGGTTATCGTCGATGCGGGAAATGGGGATACTGTTGACGCATGGCTTGTGTATCCTGAGAGAAGCGACAATGCCCCTGTCGTCATGGTCATTCACGAGATTTATGGCCTCACTGACTGGATTCGTGCGGTGGCAGATCAATTGGCTGCTGAGGGATTTATTGCAATTGCACCGGATTTACTGAGCGGGAAAGGGCCTGGAGGGAAGGGGACGAGCTCGGTGAGTGCAGATGATGCACGCAGGTTGATCCGGGATCTTTCCTGGGGAGAAATCCTCCGTCGCCTGAATGCAACCGTCAAATATGCAACGTCACTTCCAGCTGCTACAGATGAGGCCGGGACAGTTGGTTTTTGCTGGGGTGGCGGGACAAGTTTTCGCTATGCAACCGAAAAGCCAGATCTGGGTGCTGCTGTTGTCTATTATGGGGTATCACCCGATACAGAGACTTTCGTCGGCATAGGAGCACCGGTTCTGGGGCTCTACGGTGGTGATGACCAGAGGGTGAACGCAACAATTCCTGAGGCAGAAGAAGAGATGAATCGGCTCGGGAAACGTTTCGAGTATGAGATCTACTCGGGAGCCGGTCACGCTTTCCTGAGAAATCAGGCAGGTCAGGGCGGGGCAAACCTGAACGCATCCAAAAAAGCATGGCCTCGAATGGTGCGGTTCCTGCAGGAGACACTGGGTTCATAGAGCAAGAAATCATAAGAAAATCTAGGGCTTTCTCCCGGTTGCGATCATGCGGTCATTCATGCAGCCGCAATCAATGTTTTTTCGAAGTGGAGAGAAATCGGTTTGGACCGTAATACCAGAAAAACCCGCATTCGCAATGAGCGACCTGAAGGAGTCAGGGGTGTAGAATCGTATTGAATAGGTCTGATCGTGGAGAAGGCCCTTCCCTTTGCTCAATACGATTTCCCGTGCATTCACCCGGTTGTGTACGATTTCCCGCTCGTGGCATACCACGATATCCTCACCGATTTCGTGCCATGCAACCGGTGTGAGTTTCGTGCTAAGAGATGTTCCATCTACCACATCTGCAAGCAGTTTTCCACCTCTTTTGAGTACCCTGAATGCTTCGCAGAGAATCGAGAGGTCTGAATCGGGTTCGGTACAATAACCGAGTGAGTTGCCCATGATGATTACGATGTCGAAGGTCTCAGAAGAGAGTCCGGTACTGCGTGCATCTGCGTCGATGATCTCCATTTCACAGTTACGCCTCATTGACTCTTTTTTCGCCTGTCCTATGAGAAAGGGGGAGCAATCAACCAGGGTGCATTCCCTAAAGCCTCGCGTGAAGAGCTCGAAGCTGTGCCTGCCATGCCCGCAGCAGAGATCGAGTAATTTTTGCTCAGGATGCAGGGCAAGCATCTCGCAGATAAGATCCACCTCCAGTTTCGTGACCTTGTCATCGCATACGGACCGGGCATCGGTGATGCGGTAGAGCTCGTCGAAAAGTTTTTTCCACCATTCAGGGTCAACTTTTATCCCCATTCCTTCTCTTTCTGGGCTCCAAAATTGAACAGACCGTCCGATGCGATTATCGCAGGCGCTCCCTTCCAGGGCTGGAGATGGATGATCTCAAGCTCTTCAGGATCAATTTTCACGATACTGTCCAGGGTTCCCGCAAGCCACATCTCTTCAAGTGTCAGGCAGTCTTTCCACAGCGCCATGCAGTATCGGCTGAGCGCATTGAGCTGCAGCTCAGTGATGAGCCGTGGCCTGAGTGCCATCTTTATCGGGCCGAGGAGGTAGACCAGACTGTGCTCAATGGACATCCCTTCATCCTGGGCGAGCTGTATGGAGCTCTGGGAGTCATGTATGTCGCCCACACGAACGCCTTTTCCAGAGTACCCCCTCTCCGGTTTGAGCACAAGTCTGTCCCAGTTCTTCATCGTCCACTGAAAAAGGTCGCCGATACGCTCCCCGTCAGGTCCTGTTGTTTGTCTCGGATAGAACTGCCGTGTCCAGGGTGTTCTTGATATGATTTCCTCATGGAAGTAATGGCGGTTCGGTCCGGTGGTGACCTCAAAAATGCTTTTGGCGTTGATAGGCTCGGTTCCTCTGGGGTTTATAACCCTCCGCTCACGCACCGCCTGGATAAGGGGAGAGAGATCGTAGGTGCGGTGGAGCGACAGGAGAACATCTATATTGAAATCAAGAAAGATAATCGAAACCTGCCTGCCTCTGTAACACACCCGACCGTTTTTGAGCTCAATCTCCCGGGGTCCGGTGAGCGCCCCAGTGATTCCCTCTACATTGCTCAGCCAGCGAGCAAGGTCTCTGTTCTCCGTGACTGCTTCGAGCGTTTCCTCCTCTGCAACGACTGCGATGAGCCCGGGATTGTTCCCCTCCCGTTCACGGTGAGCCTGAACCAGCATTTCTATGAAACCCCTATCCGGGTAGAGAAGGAAGTGCTCGAAATCGAGGACGACAGGGATTGAGGAGATCCTGTTGAGGGCCTGCCACACCTCTTTCCCAATGAGCTGAATGTTGCGCTGGTAGCAAAAGCCTCCTGGACTGCCGAGGTTCCACTCGGAGTGGTAGCCATCAAATTCCTTCAATTTTCACTTCCTCTGATGGAGGTCTGTAAACGTCTCTCTATAAGATGAAAGGGAAGCTCCCCGACCTCCAGCAGAAAACGATGAAATGATTCCCTTCCTGTAATTCCACTATAATGGTTTTTCAGGTTCAGGATTTCAAAACGGCCAAGAGTGTAGCAGAGATGGTAGCCTGGATTGAGCTGAAACCTGTTCACCTGCTCGAGCGCTTCAGCCTGCAGATATCAGACCTCCTGAAGGAGCTCCACTGCGTGCTCACGCGTAATTCGGTCTGATGGAAGTCCTGAATCAATCATGCAGCGGGCTGCTCTCCATAGGCTCCTCTTTCTGTGCACCAGTCTTTCAATGGGCATTCGAATATACGCATCCTCCTCGAGAAGGGATCCAGCGTAGTACGCCCAGCCTTCATAAAAAGAGGGGTGATTCGATTCTGCGGCGTATCGGATTTTCAAGGGTCCGCCGCACGCTGTCAAGGAGGTAATGCCCCGGGAAACCCTCATGTGCGCTCAAGAATTTGTACTCTCTGTGAAGCCGCATCATGGAGTGCGAATACGTGTTTTCATTTCTGTTGTTTTCCGTGGTGATGTAGAATAGGTCTTTCCCACCTTCCTCCGGATGCAACGATGCGCTGAAGGAAGCTGAGCCTCTCACAGAACGAAGATATGTTGGAGTTGCGACCACTTGGAGTGGTGCGGGGGTATCGACCCACCGGAATTCTCGATCCTGATACAACCGCTGCAACTCTTTCGTTTCTTCCCTGTAAAGATTGAATATATCCACTCTTTCAGAATCGATCGGATTGTAGGAACGGTAAAGCTCCTTCCAGGAACCGGAGCTCCCGATTTCTTTGACTATTTCCTGGAGTGCTTCACGTGTTTCCCTCCATTCCTCATACCCGATCTCGAACACTTCATTAATGCTTCGCTTCGATTGAAAGTAGTCCTGCATTGTTGCCTCGAGGGAGAGAGCGTTGAATCGGTGATCGGGTTCTTGATTTACAGATGAGATGAGGTGGAGACAGGCATATACAGATTCGCTCTTTTATAAAAATATGTATTTCAAATAGAGCAGGATAGATTTTTTCATGGACAAGAAATCGCTATTGTGTATACGGTATCATATCGATTTTAAATGATCAACGAATTCATCCTAAATCAGTGAAAATTTATGTATGGAAAATAAAGTTTGTAAAATTATAAATTTATGTGCATTTTATTCTTACATTTACTAAAATGTTAGTAATGACAAAAAAGGAGGTGACAGGATGAGCGAATACGAAGCATACTGTGTAAAGTGCAGGGCCAAACGCGCAATGAAGGATGTTCAGGTTATCACAAATGAAAAAGGTCGCCGTATCGCAAAGGGAGTATGTAGCCAGTGCGGAACGAAAATGAACCTCTTTCTTAAATCTGGAAAGTAATGAAAATCAGTCGGTGCAGAAGACCTTGAAAGAGCTCTCTCTATCCGAGTGATGTACGTATTTCAGAACATTGCATCCGTAAAACCGTTGATTAGGCTGTTTCCCTCTTCGGCACCAAAAGAATAGGGATGGGAGAGTTTGCCAGCACTTTATGTGCAACGCTGCCGAAGATCCAGTGAAAAAAGGCGGACTTTCCGTGTGTGCTCATAATAATCAAGTCCACCTTCTCCTGCTGGGCGAATTCCAGTATCTTCGCAGTTGGCTCGCCGTCAACTACCATCTTCATTTCAGCATGCATGTCCTCTTTTCTCAGGACAGCTTTTGTCTTCTCAAGGTATTTTTTCGCATCGGCTTCAAGTTTTTCCTCGGTCTCACGTGCACGGTCTGCGCCGATATAGTCTTTTACATCTATGATGATGGGTTCTAGTACACGTATCAGGAATACCTTCTCTACTTCGCCCTCTCGGGCAACTTTTCTGACATGTTCCAGGGCACTCTCAGCAAAGGTTGAGCCATCCAGAGGAACCAATATTTTTTTATACATTCGTGTACTCCTTTCAGCCTCCCTCTCTCCATATGTTTCTTTTCCTGAGCAACTACAGGCTTCACTTTACGTAATACAACCCGGGCAGCCAAAGGGCAATTTTTGGAAACGCCATTACGATCAGTAAACCAACAATCATTATCCCAACAAAGGGAATGATAGATCGGTATATATCGTTCAACGTGATATCCTTCGGAGCCATTGCCTTCATAAGGAAGAGGTTGTATCCAAATGGAGGGGTCAGGTAGGCGATCTGACAGGTGATAGTATAGAGAACACCGTACCAGATCGGGTGAAGCCCAGCTCTATCACCAGGGGAACATAGAGAGGAGCAACAATGATGAGCATGGCAGTATCATCCAGGAACGTACCCATGATGAGATAAGAAAGCTGCATCATGAATATTACACCCCATGGGCTGAATCCATACTCGAGAAACAGACCCTTTATCGCATGCACTGCCCCAAGCCCATCAAAGATTGCGCCATAGGCAAGTGCAGCAAGAATAACCCACATGAACATACAACTCAGAAGAACTCGGATATCACCTGCAAGAGCATAAGAAAGATTCCGACTGTCATAATGATCTCGATGGGGGTCATGGGTAGTGCCCATGAAGAGTAGGACCCCTGCTTGAATTCCCAGGAATATTTCACCACCTGAATGGCGCCCGTCAGGAGTATCAAGAGGTAGAATAAAAGGAAAGGAGCGGTTATAAGATCCATTACAGCTCTTCTCTTCGCTGACCACCTCCCATAGAAGAGGTCCATTCTCACGTGTCCCTCGATAAGGTGGGAGTAGCAACCGCCAATCATGTAATAGTTGATGAACCAATTTTTATATTGAATTCAATTCTAATTTTTTTTTCGCTTTATTTACACAATAGCTATATCCAGGATGTTTTGATAAAAAAATATGAGTCATCGCCATGATCACGAATTTCCTTCTTTAATTCTTGACAGAATGTCTTGATATAGATAACATCTCTTCGCGAATGCTGAATTGCTTTTCGGGAAAACTCTGCCTGAAGCAAAACAATATGATAAAGAGAGAATCAGAAAACTTTGGAAAAGAACTTTGTAAACCTGTTAGAAACTGATTTAACGAAAGAAATTTTTTTAGAACTTGTGCCTGAATGGAAAAACTGCACTGAAATACAGATATCAATCCTGAGCGGTGGAATCACAAATAAACTCTACAGGGTGTATTCAGAAAAAGGTGACCTCGCAGTGAGGATATATGGAGATAAAACTGAACTTTTTATCAATCGTGATTATGAAGCTGAGTCTATAAAGAGAGCTTCAGAAATTGGTATATCACCAGGGATCATGAAATATATTCCTCGGCTCAATGTCACCATTATTGAATACATTACTCACAGCTACACACTGAAGAATCCTGATTTCTTGAAGGAAGAATTACGAGAAAAAATAGTAAATCCTATCAGAAGGCTCCATAAAAGCGATATTGTATTCCCAAAAATCTTTCATCCCATGAATGAAATCATGAAAATGGCTGCTATTCTGGCAGGTCTCAATGTGGAATATCCTGAGTTTGATGTGAAGGGGACAATCGAGAGGCTGAAAAAGCTTTATAAAAAGATCAATATCTTGGAGAGTTCATTCACGGCGTGCCACAATGATCTTCTTGCCGAAAATTTCATCCTCGTGAAAAATGGGTACGAAGATATGTACAGGGAGCCCTTGTACATCATTGATTGGGAGTATGCTGGAATGGCTCCACGGTATTATGACGTGGCCGATATGTTTCAGGAGATTCTGGTAGAGAGAGGAATAGAGAAGAGTTTTGTCGATTGCTACTGTGAAGGCCATGATTATGAAAAAACCCTCTATTTCATTGACATGTTCAAACCGTTTCCAGATATTTACTGGTTTTTATGGAGCTTGATTCAGCAAAATATCTCGACTATTCAATTCGATTTTTATAATTATGGGAAGGTGAAGTATGAGAATGCCCAAAAGAATTTGCAGTTCGTGAAAGATGAATATAGTGTTGAATTGTGATTTCATAATGCAGTGAATTCGCAAAGTGTTTCTCTAATCCTTTTTTATGTCATTCCATTATAGTAAAGCCTGAAAATAAAAACCTTCCTGATTACAAAAATGAAATAATAAAGAGTATAATATTGTGTATAATTATAATTATTTATAACTAGAAATTTCCATATAGTAATTTTATTTTAAAAAAAATTATGTTATTTTATACTAAAAATTGAAATTCTTCGATTCTGTGCTATATTGATCAATACCCCATGAGTCACGCTGAAAATCGTTCCATCATGAAGGGGCCGAAGCATTCGAAGGTGTAATGATTTGGAAAGCTGAAAAGTAACCTCATGGAAATAGTGAGCATGCGCATAAAAGTATGGAAACCTGTGTTGCTCAGCATTGTATTTCTCGCATTTCTTCTCATCGTGTTCGGCTGCTCTGCCAGGATTGATTTCCTGAGTGTAGTGGAAGACAAGAGCTCACCTGACATCAATATTAAAATCAGCGGCAGTGTTACCCTGTTGAATGGTTCTGGTTGCTTCGACTTTGGATCAGTACAGGTGGAAACAATTAAAACCGCAGTATTTACCATTGAAAACACCGGGCTTTTGCCTCTCAACATCGAGAGCGTATCTCTCTCATCCTCGACTGGTGGTGAGTTTACCGTGAGCATCGGCTCTTCAATTCAGCTTGTGGAGCCGAACCAGAGCGTGAGCTTCAACATCAGTTTCAATCCCTCTTTTGAAGGGTACACCTCTGCAACTGTGCTGGTGGTGAGCGATGATCCTGATGAAAATCACTACACCTTTACTGTTGAGGGGTACGGTTCGCCGATTCCGGTGCCAGACATTATCCTGAGAAAGGAAGGCGCCCACATCCCCAGCGGGGCGATCGGGCATGACTTTGGAACAGTGCTGATCGGCGACTACAGCGAAGCGGCTCAGCTGACCGTGATCAATGAAGGAACTGCAGCGCTGATCATGGACTCCATATCGATCAGCTTGTCGGATTATCTCCTTGACGATCTTTCCACATCCTATACGCTGCAGCCCGGTGAATCCACGACCTTCGATATAGTATTTTTTCCGCTTGATACAGGAGAGCGATCAGCAACGATCTCCATAGAGAACAATGATCCAGAGGACAGCCTCTACAGCTTCACGGTGACCGGCATCGGTGAACCGAAGGTTCCGGATGTATATGTGCTGAGTGCTGCGGATGAAATCCCCAACGGATCAGTTGGGTTCGATTACGGGAACGTGATGGTCGGCGATGTCAGCTCCCCGCACTTGTTCACGATCGGCAATAGAGGGACCGCACCCCTCAACATTTCTTCGCTCTCCTCGACTGAACCGTCTCAGTTCGTGATTGATGCCACAGACATGGAGTTCACCCTCCAACCCGGCGATGTGGAATCAACCAGCTTTTCGATATCCTTTGAACCAGTAGGGCAGCCCGGGCTGAAATTTGCAGAAATCGTTCTTTCAAGTGATGACCCCGATACCGGTGAGTTCAGCTTTACGGTCGTGGGGTATGCCTCGCCGATTCCTGTGCCAGACATAGAGATCTTGAGGGATGGCGCTGAAGTGATCGCGGGGGCACTCGGTTTTGATTTCGGGCCGGTGGAGAGCGGGCAAACGAGCACACCGGTCATTTTCACCATACGCAACAGCGGAGATGCGGATCTCACGGTGACTGGTATCTCCTCTAGTTCAGCTGATTTTTCTATCGCAGACACTCCCTTGATGCCCTGTGACATTTCCTCAAACGGGTCTGAGACTTTCACCGTTACATTTTCTCCGAGCGGCCTCGGACTCAGCTCTGCAGCAATCACCATCATAAACAACGATCCGGATGAGAATGTTTTCACCTTTTATATACAGGGCAGGACAGCTCTTCCTGATATCAGGATCCTGAAAGGGGCGACGCCCATCACGAACGGCGAACCCGATGCCCACGACTTCGGAACCGTGCTGATTGGAGACTGGAGTCTCCCAGTTATGTTCACTATCGAGAATAACGGAGAAGCCGACCTCCTCATAGGCAGCATCTCCTTCAGTGATGGAAACATTGCCGATTTTACCCTGGACGATTCTCTGACCTCCTACACTATTTCTCCGGGAAGCAGCAGCTCCTTCAGCATTGTCTTCATGCCGACTGATTCAGCCCACAGATGGGCCACCATATCAATAGCGAACAATGATACACTGAAAGACCCATACACCTTCACTGTCGAGGGTATGGGAGAACCGAAAGTGCCTGACATCCATCTCAGACAGGGGGCGTCGAATTTCCCTAATGGTTCTTCCTATGATTTTGGAACCGTGCTCATCGGATCGAGCGCTTCGGTTCAGTTCACGATTCGCAATTATGGAACCGGAGATCTCACGGTGTTCGACATCTCGAGCAGCTCAGGCGAGTTCACGCTCGCGAGCGCACCGTCGATGCCATTCACAGTCTCACCTGGAAGCAGCAGATACATAACCTTCGAATTTTTCCCGGCCGCTGCAGGAGAGAGAGTGGCAACGATCTCCATTCCGAGTGACGATCCGGATGGGTATGAGAACCCCTACACCTTTACCCTGCGGGGATACGGTGAAACTCCGGTGCCGGATATCGAGGTACGGCAGGAGCTCACCCCCCTTCCCAACGGCTCTGGTATCTTTTTCTTCGGTCACGTGCAGGAAGGCGACTCGAAATCAGAAACCTTCACCATCGAAAACCACGGTACTGCTTCTCTCATCATCAGCGGTATTCTACTGACCGATGGCCACACGGACCAGTTTTCGATCAACTATTCGATCCCCCCTATAGGCCCCGGGGGATCGCGTACATTCACCATCACATTCACGCCTACCTATCCAGGCGATAAATGGGCGGAAATCACAATCGTCTCGAACGATCCGGATGAAGACCTGTACACCTTCCTGATCGAGGGAATGGTCGGGCTTCCTCCAGTGGTGGATATAGAGGTATGGCAGGGTGCAACCTACTATCCAGACAATGCAACCTATAATGGGTTTGGGAATGTTCAGGTCGGCGATTCCAGTGCTCCGGTGCTTTTCACGATCTGGAATAACGGACCGGATGACCTTCTGATACCGAGCATTGTCATTGTTGCAGGGGACGTGGAGGATTTCGATCTGGATCTGAATGCGACGGATCTGAACAGCTATATATCTCCGGGATGGAGCACGAACTTCAGGATATTCTTCACCCCGCAGACCGAAGGGGACAAGTGGCTGCTCGTTCACATAAACTACAATGATCCTGTGGTTACTCCCTACATACTCAGATTTGAGGGAACAGGAGAGGACTAAAACAATGAATACTCTGCGCCCTTCGAAAAAAGATCATGCTGGAGGTAACGCCATGAAAAAAATAATATCAACTGCCATCATACTCTGGGTATTTCTTGTCCCAGCGCTGACGGCGCTGAGCGCCTCGTTCAACGTGGTGGATTACGGGGACAACGAACTGTCCAATTTCTCAATATATGCCATAGAGCAAGTACAAATCCTCAGGAACTGTGTCATATACAGCGGGGATGTCGGTGTGGCGTCGGCTGGAATGGAGCAACAGCTCTGTTCGGATGCGGAGGAATCCTCAGATACTGATGTATCCGTTGATACTGAAGAGTCCACGGAAGCGAGAGGACCTTTGGATTCAGATGAATCTTTTGTAACTGCAGTGGTGGTCGATCAGGACGTGTATTTTGAATGTGACACATCGATCTACGGCGAACAGGTGAAGATCAGGCGGGGCGCTTCGGTGAATAATGTGTATTACTATGATTTGATCAATGAGGGTGAAATCAGGGGCGAGGAAGGGTTTTACGATGAGCATGCCCCCCAGGTGTATTTACCAGATTTTCCTCAAATGCAGCCCGGAACTGAGGACGTCAGCGTATATTGGGGCGAAACCGTCTCATTGGAGCCGGGTCACTACAGGAATGTGAATGTAAAGACATTCGGAACCCTTGTCCTCAGCGGTGGAACTTACCATATGGAAAACCTCGAGCTCGGCTATTACAACTCGCGGATGCTGGTGCAGAAACCTTCCGAAATCGTGATCAGCGGGCAGCTGTTCACCTGGATAAAGAGTTATATCGGCCCGGATGAGGAATGCGAGCTCGGTGGAAAGGATATCTGCATCTACGTGGGTGGAACAAACGGAGGAAGCAGATATCTGCGCAACTTTCCGAAGGCCGTCCAGATCGGCAGATACGGCAAGCTGTTTGCAAATATCTTTGCTCCGAACGGGACAATATGGATACAGGGTGACTGCGTTGTGAAAGGAGCATTCGTCGGGAAAGATGTGCTGGTCGGATACGGAACGAGTATTACCCTGGATTCTGCAAAACCGCAGCATGTGGTTACCTACTTCGCAGATCCGAATCTGGAAGCAGCCGTCAGGGAAGCAATCAACAAGCCAGCCGGCGATATCTACACAACCGATCTGGAAAACCTCCAGGCCCTGAACGCAAGCGGAAGGGAAATCTCGGATCTTACGGGTATAGAGGACTGTGTGGGGCTCACCACTCTGGTGCTGAGCTACAACAAGATCACCGACATCACCCCTCTTGCCGCATGCGGGAATCTGATTACCCTCAATCTGAATGAGAACGATATAGCCGATCTGTCTCCGCTCGCTGGCCTTCTGAACCTTACGCGGCTCTACCTCGGGGACAACAGTATTTCAGACGCGGCCCTTCAGCATCTGAGTGGACTTACGAATCTGACGACTCTGGTGCTCGATTACAACAGCATCTCCGACCTCAAACCGCTTCAGCAACTCACGAAGCTCACCTGCCTGGTGCTGAATGACAACTATGTGGAGGACCTGACTCCATTGATGGAACTGAAGGAGCTCGCGGTTCTGTATCTCTACAACAACCAAATTTCGGATCTCGAGCCATTACGGAACCTCACTGCTCTTGCGACGCTTTACCTTTACGATAACAACGTGAGTAATGTGGAACCTCTTTCTGCTCTTACCAGACTCACAAATCTCGTACTCGACTACAATCAGATCGAGGATATATCTCCACTTGCGAACCTGAAAAATCTCATCACGCTCTATCTGAATGACAACAGTATTTCCGATATCACAGCACTCGTGGGCCTTGAGAACCTCACCACTCTTATATTAAACACAAACAGAATAAGCAGCATTGCGCCGATTTCGGAGCTGAAAAACATCTGCTATCTCAACCTCGGATATAATGGTATACATGACATTGCACCTCTGGAAGGACTGATGAACCTCTCTTTTCTCTATCTCAATAACAATGAGATAGGTTCAATCAAGGCGCTCGTGCGTAACTGCGATGCAGGCGGACTTGGAGAAGGGGATGTGGTGTATCTCAATACAAATCCCCTGGATGACGAAGACATGGAGTCAGACATATCCTACCTTTCCAGTAAAGGGGTTTGCGTGTACTGGTCCGAGCTGCCCTGATATGGTGCGTTTCGGCTGGAAACCAGTTTACTGATGGGATTGGTTTTGCTGGTGATTAACCTCGGACTGCACCATTTCCTGCAATCGAGCAGCGTTCAACGGTGCGAACGCCTGATAGTCATTGTTGAAATAGACAAATACCTTTCGACTTCCATTGTTCCAAGCGAGAATTATTTTTTCGAGCAATTGAAAAAGCTGCTGCTCTGTGTAACAGGATGAGTATCTTTTTCCAGGTCCATGCATCCTGAAGTATTTGAATGGGGCGATCGCTCCATCGAAGGGAATGCCCCCTGGTTCTGAAATAAAAGCAAAATCCGCTCCTTTTTTCTGAAGGATTGAATAGAATTCTTCCCGATAGAACTCTCTGTTTCGAAATTCGAAGCTGTAATGATACCCTGGAGGTAAGAGCTCAAGAAAAGATTTGACCGCTTTCGCATCAGCCTGGAGAGAGGGTGGTGTTTGAAAAAGGATTGCTCCCAGCCTCCGTGCTTCCTTCAAGGGTTTGATGAGGTGAAGAAAGAGAAGGAGATCCTCCCGGCAGTTTTTGAGCCTTTTCACGTGAGTGATACGCCTGGGTGCTTTCACACTGAACAAAAAATCCTCTCTGCTCCGCTTCACCCAGGTTTTGACCTGTTTTTCCCTTGGGAAATGGTAAAAGGTGGTATTCAGCTCAACGGTGGAGAAGCGCTCCTGATAGAAGAAAAAGAAACTGTCTTTCTTCATGCCTTCTGGATAGAACGGTCCCTTCCAGTGGGAATAGTAGTACCCTGAGCATCCTATGAATATCTTCCTTTCCGTACAACGCCCCCGTAACTTCAATTCATTGGCAACATACTATCATACAAAGAATTTTTCTTCAATGTGCGGGACAAATTCTCTGCGGCAACTTCGAAATATGCCTGCATCTTTATTTGCAACCTGAAATTTTATGGATTAGAATTTGATTCGTACAGAAATAGTGCTTGTAGAGAGAAAACCCCTTGGAGAATATACAATGAGACGGATTTTCATCATTATTTTCGCTTTCCTGGCTTTGACATTTGTCGCATCCTGCGCATCCTCTCCAAAGAAGTCACCAGAGGCTGTAAAAGAGGAAAGGAAGGTTGAAGAGCAGAAAGAAACGCAAAAGGCGGATGAAAGCACGGTGGAGAAAAGGCAGTCAGAGGTAGAGTCTGCACTTGCTTCTGCAAAGAACATCAAGGCGGATGTCGCAATGAATGAGGATTTTCAGAAAGCGCTATCCGTATATGAACGTGCAGTGAATGAAAAGGAGAAGGGGAATTATAAAAAGGCTTCCGATCTCTTCGATCAGGCGAGGAAGCTCTTTGATGAAGTGTACAGAAAGACAGAGGAAAAGCGCACACGTGCGGCGAAATCGATCGAGGAATCAAACAGTCAGATCGAAATGCTTGAGAAAAAGGCGAAGGAAGAGGGAATATAGGTTTTATTTTAATGCAGTACATCAAGAGAGAAGGATGTGCCCAATGGAAAGAAAGACAATGCTGATCATAACCCTGGCAATCGTCCTCGTGTTGCTGGGGATCATTGCGGTGGGAGAGTCGTTCTTCGACAATCCTGATTATAAAAAAGCGAAGGAACTCAACAGAATGGCTGAGAAGGCCTACGAAGAGGGAGAGTACGACAAAGCCTACGAGTATGCGGAGGAAGCGAAAAGGTTCGCAGAAAAAGCGGATGCCTATGCGTCGATGCTCGTCCAGAGGAACAAGGCCAACAGCCTGTTGTACAGGGCTTCCAAGAGGATTGAATTTGTGAAAAATCAGGGCGCGGACCAGGCCTACCCTGCGAAGTATTCGCAGGCCGTGAGGGACTACGAGACTGCGAAAGCAGCGTATGATTCCGAAAAGTACGACAGGAGCATCGATTTCGCGGACAGGGTAATCAACGGCCTCGAAGGGATCGTTCCCCAATCACCCCTTCCCAAATACTACCGTGTGCGTTTGATATTGAAAAGACGCGACTGCTTCTGGCGCATTGCGGGGTATGATTTCATCTACAAAAACCCGTGGAAGTGGTCGGTCATATATCAGGCAAACAAACAGAAGCTCAAAGACCCCGAAAATCCCCATCTCATATTTCCTGGTCAGATATTTCTCATACCAAGTATCAACGGTGAATTCCGTGAGGGAACCTACGACCCGGAAAAGAAGTATTTTTAAAGTGAATAATGCCATACCCCTGCCGTATTTGTAAGATATTTTCCTTGCAGGATAAAAAAATATTGTCAATAATTAATATTAATCCCATTACTTCCTTTTAATTTTTTTATAGTGTGATATACTTATCTAAAAAATACCTTTCGGAGTTTCCAATGAAAAAAACGAGCACAATTTTTCTCTTTCTTTTCGTCCTCTTCTTTTTTATTTCCCATGGGACTTTTGCTGATCTCTCAGTAATATACCTCAGCGGCGATTGCGCGGTGGATCTCAATGGAAACGGTGAATGGACTGAAGTTTTCATCGACATGGATCTAAACGAGCGATCTGTGGTGAGAACTGGTCCTGATGGTATGATGGAGCTTCTTGTGGATGACAGTATCATATCAATTGGTGCGGGCAGTGAGCTGAGTGTTTCAGATTTGAAAGGGCGAATGCAGGACAAACGCAAACGCGGCTGGATGAAAAGCATCTCTAAATATACCCTGAGTTTTGGGAAGGGGGACGAGAGATACGGAAAGACCGCCCTTGCCGGGATCAGGGGTGAAAAACAGGACGAGTCGAGCATAGAGTGGTTTGAAGAATCCGAGGATACTACCGCCGATCTAGAGAGAGCCAAAGGGCTTGTTTCGGAAGGCAGATACAGGGAAGCGATTCCGATTCTTGAGGATCTGGTGGCGTACGAAGAGCAGGGAGCGTTTCGCAGCGAAGCCGGGTATTTTCTCGGTATCGCGCTGTATCAGAATTTTCAGTACAGAGAGGCAGACACACACCTTACCCATGCCATAACGCAGAAGGATGCATACTACTATGAACCCGCGCTGATGCACTACGCAATCCTTCACTATCTCCTCAATGACTACGACAGGACGATCAGCGCGCTGAGCAGGTATACAAAAGAATTCCCTCACGGAGATCTCATTCCCTTTGCCCTGTTCATGCTCGGGAAGAGTTACAGGGAAACTGGAAATACGGCAAAAGCAAAGTCCTATTTTCTCGAGGTGAGAGATAAGTATGCGGACTCGGAGGTGTACAGCGATGCGGTTGAGGAAATCGCATCCCTTTGACACGGTGATCGGGACACTACCGGGTCGGGATATGGAATCGACTGGAAATGTATCCACAGGAATGATGGATTTTTCAGCCTTATCTGGATAGGAGGCATAGTATGGGCAAGAAGTGTAAAGTCATCATTTTTCTCGCAGTATTTTTTTCTGCAACCTTATGTATATATCCTTCCGATAAAAACCGTGTTCCTCTCACATTCGGACTTACGCCCGGCGGGCTCATTCCACTCGGAAAGAGTGCGGACCTGTATAAATTGGGTTTTGGGCTCGAACTCAGCGGGGAATACTCGATCCCGGGCAAACCACAGTTTTTTCTGAGTGGGAACCTGGGGTACAGCCATCCTCCGACCAGGGCAGATTCCGGGCTTTCTATATTTTCGATCGGTGCCGGAAGCGGGGTGAATTATCAAATTACTCCAAAGCTGTTCGGGAAAGGGTATATACAGGCAGGAGGGTATTATGCATCACTTTTTGAAGAGAGTGAGTTCGGGAAGAGCTCAGCGCTCAATCCCTATGCTGCTGCAGGGACCGGGCTTTATTATAAAATAAACAGCAATCTCAGTGCAGGTGCACAGGTATCCTACAGATACTATTTCGGGATTTACAACGCGCTCGGTTTTTCTCTTGGCACAATGTACCAATTCGGGGGAAGAAAGAGAGGCCTGGAACAGCAGTACAGGCTTACCCCCCTCACCGGAAACCACCTGGAGATCGTCAACATAGAGTTCGACGACGTCTTTCCTGTGTTCTTCAAGTACTATGATGACCAAGCGATTGGGAAAGCGTTGTTACGCAACCGCGAGAAGTTCCCTCTTACCGATATAAAGGTACAGCTTCTGGTAAAGCAGTACATGGATTCGCCCAAGGAGTGCGGTGCACCTTCGATGCTGAAAGAAGGTGAAGAGCAATTCATTGATCTTCGGGCACTTTTCACCGACAGGGTTCTCTCCATCACTGAGGGAAACAAGGTGGCAGCTGAGATTACGGTGCAGTACAAATACAAGGAACAGCTGTACACCAATACCAAAGTGTCGACGCTCAGCCTTTACGACAGGAATGCGACGAGATGGGATGATGATCGGAAAGCCGCGGCATTTGTAACGGCGAAAGATCCGGCGGTGCTCAGATTTTCGAAGAGCGTTGCCGGTGTCGTGAAGGAGAAGGGAAGCAAATCGGTGAATGAAAATTTGCGCGTTGCGATGGCGATTCACGAATCGATACACCTTCTCGGGGTGAATTATGTAATCGATCCCACAACCCCCTATACGGAATTTTCGAAAAACGAGCAGGCTGTTGACTATCTGCAGTTTCCACGTCAGACGCTGGATTACAGGGCAGGTGACTGCGATGACCTGTCGATCCTGTACACTGCGCTGCTCGAATCTGTGGGAATAGAGACCGCCTTTATCACCACTCCTGGACATATCTATATCGCCTTCAATGCAGGCGTGAGCCCAAGGCTCGCTCATGAGCAATTCAGCAAACAGGAAGATCTCATTTACAAGCGTGATGGAACATGGATTCCTGTTGAGGTGACTGCAACGGAAGAGGGATTCATCAAGGCATGGGAACTGGGTGCAAAGCTCTGGAGAGAGGCTTCAGCGAAGGGGGATGCACGTTTCTACCCTGTTCGTGAGGCGTGGAAGGTGTACAATCCGGTCGGCCTCCCCGGGGAAGCGGAACTGATCGAGTTACCTTCCGAGGAGATGATCGCGAAGTCCTATCTGCAGGAGCTTTCGAAGTATATAAACCAGGAAATATACCCTCAGGTCGCACAGCTCGAGAACGAGATACGGAGGCACGGGGAGAGCCCTGTGCTGAGAAACAAGCTCGGAGTGCTCTACGCGCGCTACGGTCTCATCGAGATGGCACAGAAAGAGTTCATCAGGGTATTGAAAGAGGATGATTCCTATGTTCCCGCCCTTCTCAACATGGGCAACATCTATTTTCTCCAGAACAACATGAAGCAGGCCCAGAAGTACTACACACTGGCTGCAGAACAAAAACCTGATGACCCGAAGACACTGCTCTGCATCGCGCGTGTGAATCATGAACTGGAAAATTACGGGACTGTCAGGGAATTGTATCAGAAGTTGAAAGCGATGGATCCGGATCTGGCCTCCCGCTTCGCCTATCTGGATCTTCGGGGGGAAGAAGCGCTGCGAGCAGCCGAGGCTGCCAGAGAAAAGGAGGTCATGGTATGGGTGGATTGAACAGAACGAGAAAGAGGAAAAGAAGATTTTTTCAAAGAAAGCACCGAACCCCCCCCTGCATGGCTCTCATACCCCTTTTGAGTGTTCTTCTCATATCAGGATGTACCACGGAACTCCTGGATACCATCGATCAAATGGTCGATTATGCGAACAGGAAGGACAAGGTGGCTCCCGAGGTGGGATTTACGTCGCCTTCCTATGGAAAGCTCGGCGTTCCGCGCAACACGAAGATATCAGTGACCTTTGACGAGAGGATGAATCCTGCAACTATAAACGAATCAACCGTGATTGTTCATGACGGTGCGAGCAATGTTGCAGGGACTGTGAGCTATTTCGAGGCGTACAATATGGCCCTTTTTACCCCCGATGCGCTTTTGATACCGAGCTGGGGCTATACTGCAAAGATTACCACCGGTGCTGAGGATTTTGTGGGAAACAGCATTGCATCGGAGTATGCCTGGCTCTTTCAGACCGGTTCCGGAGAAGATACCACCGCACCGGGAGTTGATGTGACCTTTCCTCTGAACGCAGCGACAGGCGTCGGGGTGAACGCGGTGGTCTCCGCATCCTTCGACGAGGCGCTCGACCCCTCGACAATTGATGCGTCCACCTTCTCGCTCACCGATGAATCAGGGAGTGTGGAGGGGCTCGTCTCTTACATCGATTCGAGCAGGACGATCCTGTTCGAGCCGTTTGCACACCTTGCCGAGACGAACAACCACACCGCGACGGTGAAGGCGGGTGTGAAGGACCTCTGCGGAAACGCCCGTGTTTCTGACTACAGCTGGTCTTTCCAGACTGCAGCCATTTCGGACATCATTCCGCCGGAAATTGTGTCTGTCGATCCTGAAGCAAGTGACGTGGATGTGGGCATAACTGAAAACATCGTCGTCAGCTTCAACGAGCCTATGAACTCAGAGACGATAAACGGCGCCAATTTCTATTTGAAGAGTCCGAGCGGAACGGTTTTAGCGTCAGTGAGCTACAATCCGAGCACCTACGCGGCCATTCTCAACCCGCTTGCAGATCTGCAGAGTTCAACGATTTACACGGTCTACGTGATGACCGGCATCGAAGATGCATCGGGGAACCCGCTTGCTTCAGGGTCAATCTGGTCCTTTGTGACCAAATCCTCCGAAACAACGGTCACCGCGCTGAATGCGGAGGTCGTGCGGGTGGACAACAGCGCAGGATCGGGTAAACTCAAGGCTTTTGTGGATGTGACGGATCAGAACGTCAAGCACATCTCAGGGCTCACCAGGTATCACTTCGCACTCGAAGAGTGCATAAACGGGGGAACCTGGGAGGATATCAGCTCTGCCTCCATCTCGCTTGGTACCCAGCAGCAGTCCAAGTCGGTGGCGCTCCTGGTGGATACGAGTGCAAGCATGTCGTATTTTTGGGCTTATTATAAAATTACGATTTCCAACTTCCTCATGAGCCTGGGACCCTACGACAAGGCGATGATCATTACCTTCATCAGTCCCTCAGGCGCACCCAACATAACATTGAAACCCTCGACACCGACCACGGATATGGCGTCATTGATTGCATACCTCGACTATCTCGAAATAAACTATTCGTATACACACCTGTGGGATGCAGCGGGGCAGGGGATGGAGAGCCTGTACAACCAGGGCACTGATCCTTTCAGGGGGCTTGATGCGGTGATATCCTTCACCGATGCGAACCCCAGTACCATACGCACCGGGATCTGGGACAATTCAAGCTGTATCAGTTATTCTCTGGCAAATGACATTCCAATCTGGTCGATTGCACATCTTGATGCAAGGTATGTTTCAGAGTTAAGCGCCCTCGCGACATCCGGGTATTATTTTGAAACGGGTGATCCAGGCCAGATCGACCAGGCGTACACCATCTGTCTCGAAAGCATGAACTCAATGCTCAGAAACGTGTACACGCTCACGTGGCGGACGCAGGCGGTCAAAGGAGACACAGTAGAGGTGCGGGTCGCTGTGACCTACTCCAATGCAAACGGAACCTACACAGATCTGACGAATACCTACAGCTACGTGGTTCCCTGATGATATAACGGTTAAATTTCACAGAAAAAGCCCGCGAGTGCGAAGAACGCTTTCGCGGGCTTTTTCCTGCGCTTGGAGGTTTTGCCCCGCCCAAAAGAGGGAGTTGCGCTGGTGCAGAGCAGTGCGCTCTTTTCAGCTCTCCCACCATACGATCATCGCTTGTGCGAGGTTCCATCGTAAAGACAAAACTGCTTGACTTAATACAAAGAAATTTGCGAATCATCACACAGAAAATAGTTGCCGGACCGGCCGTAACGAATAATAGTTTATAACATTAATCTAATAATAATTATATGATTAATAATAGTTTTAAATATAGAAAAGATCGAAGATCAGCACAGGGTATGCAAGATACAGATACTGAAATGGAAATGAGAAAAGAAGGGAGTGAGCGTAAGTAGTATGAAGAACATGAAGCGGCTTTTGGTCCTCGCAGGTGTGCTACTGTTGTTTCAGAGTGCTTCGGCTTTTGAGGGATTTCTCACCTACTTCAGCGGCTCCATCTCGGTCACACGGAATGGAATTTCTGTGGACGTGGAAATCGGAATGCCCATTCAACCCGGGGATGTGATACGCACCGCACAGGGCGCAACGGTTGTCATCACCCTGGACAGCGCAACCGACATCAAGTTGCGTGAAAGCACGACCCTCAATATCGACCAGGTTGCAGAAGACGTTCGGGTGAGTCTCTTGGGAGGGAGCATTTTCTCGAGAATTTTCGGAAAGCTTCGGGGGGGCTACTCAGTGAGTACTGAAACCGTGCTCGCAGGGGTGAGGGGAACCGAGTTTTTCATCGCCTTTGGGAGGAAAATTGACGACCGCCCTGACGTGTGGTTGTGCGTCAACTCAGGGCGTGTGAAGGTCGATGTAATCGAAACAGGCGAATCAATCACGGTGAGGGAAGGGGAGGGAATCAACATCTTGGGAGGTACAAAGCTGACAGCCCCCAAACGCTACAGATGGACCGAGGAGCTCAACTGGAACACGGATCCGGGCATGGGAATGGTGGAGGACCGCACCGACCTCGATCAGGCGTACAGCGACCTTCTCGACCAGGATTATGACTGACCATCGGTACTGTGAGACAGGGTCTATCCTCCAAAATGCAGCTGCATAGAGAAATTAGAGAATGGGGAAATTACAATGAAGAGGGTAATAGTTATCATAACGATCTGTGCCTTCCTTCTCCTTCCGTCCCTGCTTCTGGGTGATCATGTGCCAGAAACACCGGGAGGAGTGGTGGAGCTTGAAAACCACCTGCGGCTGTTCCTCAAGCACGGGAACTTCACACCAGTCGCAGAGCTTGTGGGCAGATGGGAGGGTCAGAGATTCGAATTTCGCTACCGGGCTCTCACACTCGGCAGCTACTACCGTGTCGCACGGCAGCTCAAGCTGGGCGCCTTCTACAGGGTACAGCAGGGTGCGCGTCACGATGACGACTGGATCGATCTGGATCCGGGTTGGGTCTGGAGAGACACAAGGGGAAGAACCGAGCAGCTTCTCATCCTTGATGTCTCGCCGCGATTTTTGCTTGGATTTCTGCCGGGCAGAAATTGGGTCTTCATGCTGAAAAACAGGTACCTCTTCAACACCTTCAACAGCCAGCACACTCTCACCGTCAGGCCAGGTGTCACCTATTTTCTTCTCAGGGGCAGGGATCCCTTCCTCAATTTTTCCTTCAATTACGATCTGTACATTCCCCTCAACTACGGGAGTAGTTTTCTCTATGCACACTGGCCATATCTCAACGTGCTCTATCATCTTTCATCTGTCGTGAAGCTTGATTTCAGTGCTGCATACAAGACGGTGACCTGGAGCAGCTCTGAGGATGTCATTGCAAGCGGAGAGTCCGACTACTCGGTAAAATCCCGGACTCTGCTGTTCGGGCTGGGAGTCATCCTCGAGTTCGAGCTCTGAAGCTTACCATTTCGGAGAATTGAAGCCCGCGTATCAGTGTTTTGCAAGATACTCTTTTACGAGCTCAGGCGGTTCAACCCCTTCCGGTACAAAGATGAGTGAAGCTGAGTTAATGCAGTATCGAAGTCCGGTGGGGGGAGGACCGTCGTCGAATACATGGCCGAGGTGCGAGCCACTCGAGCTATCAAGCACTTCTACCCTTCTCCCGAACCAGCTGTTGTCCTCCACGAGAATGACCGCGTCCTGGCTGATCGGTTCATAGAAGCTCGGCCAGCCGGTACCAGAGTTGAACTTTGCATCAGAGCTGAAGAGAGGCTGGCCTGTTGCAGCTGAGTAATATGTTCCAGCCTCATAGAATTTATCATATTCGCCGGAAAAAGCTCTCTCCGTGCCTTTCTCGCGAAGAATTTTATACTGGAAGGGGGTAAGACGTTCCATCCACTCCTCTTCACTCAGCACGATCGGATATAAGGGAGAAGCGTCTTTCGGGAGTATTTCAAGGCCATCGAATCCGGCTGTTACTCTCGGTGACTGTCCGAAAGGCAGGGCAACCAGCGAAAAAACAGCCAGCCAAACCATAATTGTGAGCGTATATTTTTTCATGACAACCTCCTTCATGTATTGGTCTATATAAATAATATAATATTTATCATACTTACAGATAATACTCTTTTTCACCATTTGAAAGAGCAGCTCCCGGAGGAAGGGCGCTGTCTAATAGAATTTCTGGCCTGCGTGTAGGCGAAGTGATACATTTAGAGAATCCACACATTT
>Ga0180438_10003116_pt1 | contig 25632 bp, 44 predicted proteins | sample SS_ome_12_FD_132455 | JGI IMG/M metagenome (GOLD analysis project Ga0180438, IMG submission 132455) | Hypersaline lake sediment archaeal communities from the Salton Sea, California, USA - SS_3_D_2 metaG | ecosystem: Environmental > Aquatic > Non-marine Saline and Alkaline > Hypersaline >... | reverse complement strand
CGACGGCATGATTTATCGGCATCCTCGCCTAGATGCGGCTACGGCGGCCAAGCATGGGCCGTCGAGTCGGGACGCGATGATTGGCACTGCATTCGGCCTGGTCCTCAGAGCTCGCAACTGCCCAGAAGATCGCGCAGAAATCGCTGAGGTCTGGGGGCTTCATCGCGCCTTTGTCAAGGAGCTCGGGAATGGTCGACTCTACCCAGAGGCCGGCGAGGACAAGCAGATCAACGCCGGCCTCTGGTGGCTGTGGGACCGTGTCGCGAACTACCTCGGCGTGACAGGCGAAGCGCCAAGTAAGACAAAGGCTCTCTGGGAATCCGGGGTGGTAGCAACGGCCGCCAGCGTGGCGGCGGCTGCGGGTAGTGCTCCGGAACAGACTGCGTGCTATCCTATTCATCTCACGGCAATCCAATATTTGACCGCTGTCGCTATCGATGCCCCTCCCTCGCTTTCGATGCGACTTTCCTGGTGCGCGGCGACTCGTGGAACGGGCATTCCAATGGTAGAATGGATGTGCTCCAGAGAATCCGCTGCTTCTTGGCTATCCACCTACTCTCCAGATCAGCCCTACGTCTATCGCCATCAGAAGTGCAAAACGCAAGGCGAGGACGGGACCGATGTGTCCGGCCCAGGGGTCGACTTCATCGTCCTAAAGCGCCTGGCATCACGCGAGGCGCTCTAAACGTAGGAGAACACGCGATGCTCAAGGAATCCCAAGATGTCGTGAAGCTGATTCGCGCGATGACCAGTGCCATTCAGGAGTCCCGGAAGGATGGCGATCTCGACTGGTTCGACATTCCGAAGTTCGCTCCCGTCGTCGTCGCCGGCCGGACTGCGATCGAGGGCGCCGACAAGATCGACGACGAGATCAAGGCGGCGACGTCCGAGGAGCTGATTGCACTGACGAGCGATGTCCTGGACGCGGCCATGAAGCTCATGGCGGCCATCACCGCTGAAGCGACCGTCTAACCGTCTCTCAAATTCCGCGTCGATTGGCGCGGAATTGTCCACCCCAACAGAATCGAAAATCTGGAGTTTGACCATGAAGGCTATCGTCGCCGTTTTTGTGTCATTTCTCATGACATCGTTCGCCCACGCGGCGCCCGCAAAAGTGACGGGCAAGGTGTCGTGGATAGCCGCGTCCAGTGCCGGCATCGTCAAGATCAAGGGGGACGGCGGCATCGTCGTCGGCACAATTGATGTCGGCGACGACGGCAAGGCGAGGGGCGTCCTTACGGTGAACACCGCGAACTTTAGGACGGGCAACGATCTCCGCGACGAGCACATGCACACGAAGTATCTCGGGACTGGCTTGGCGACCTTGAAACTCGATCCGGTCAAGCCGTCGAAGGATGACTTCGCGTGGTCTGGTCAGCTGACCATCAAAGACGACACGAGGCCAGTCAGAGGCAAGGCGACATTGAAGGGCGACGATCTATGGGCGGAGTTCGACGTCAGCATCACTGATTTCCCGTCGATCGGAGTGCCCGAGTGGCAAGGGGTGTCCGTAACTAAAAACGTCACGATTACAGTCAAAGCAAAGAGGTCATGATTTTCATATACGCCGCGATTTGCCTCCTTGCGATTGGTCTCGCGCCATGGGTTTTCTTGGCGTGGCTCAGCTATTCCATATCAAGCAGTCGTAATTTTGACTGCAAAGCGACGTATTGGCTGGTTGTCATTCTGATTCTTTTGGCGGCGATGTTTCTGTTTCCCTCGATAGCCCTGGGCTATCCAGAGAATGTCAGAGGCGGATATCCCTCGTGTGCTGCTTGTCACGTTTCTGGCGTCGCCGGGGGAGGGGCATTAACGCCCTATGGCCGCAGCACAGCTGGGTCGTTCATGTCGACGTGGTATGTAAAGGGTGACGAACATGCTGGTTTCGGATTATGGGAGTCGCCGAGTTGGTTGTCTTACTCTGCCAACTCTCGGTATGCGGGCATAAACCGCACGACAGACGGTCGCGATGCCACTGTTGTCTATATCCCGATGCAGGCGGATGCCGAGCTCGCGGTTCGCCCCGTTCGAGGCTTCACGATCGCCGCTCAAGTGGGAATTTATGGACGAGACCGCGTGGTTCAAAGTCGGAGTTCCTACGCCAAGCTGGAAATAGGCGAGCACACGGCGATCCGCGTCGGCAGATTCATGCCCTATTATGGGATTGGGTTCCCCGATCACACGCTTGCAACCCGTGTTGGTCTTGGTCTGTCGCAGGGGTTTGAGACGAACAACGCAGAAGTTTCGGTTTACGGTGAGCCTGGTGAGGTGGCTGTAACGTCGGTTTGGGGAGCGAAGACCTACATCGAATCAGACGCCGAGCAAGGATACGAGATACTGCGCGAGGGTCCTGGGGGCGGAATGGCGAGAGCCGCCGTCTATGTCGGAGAACGAAGTCAAATCGGCGTTAGCGCCATGCGCCTTGCGAGCTTCGAATTGAAGCGCGAAGCATATGGAGCCCACGCCTTAGTCGGATTCACGGAGCATCTTTACTTTCTCGCGGAGGCGGACCGCCTTTTCGAGAATGGCACAACGACCGACATGGGCACCGCAAGGCTCGGAGCTGAGACCATGAAGGGGCTGCATCTCAGTATCCTCGGGGACTTTCTTGGGGAGAGAAAGAGTAGCGGCAGCCAGATACAATGGTTTCCACGCGCTCACTTCGAATTGCTCGCGCAGGTGCTGCGATCTCGTTCCGGCGGTCTGGTGTCTGATACGGCCATTTTTATGTTCCACTACTATTTGTGAAATCTGGAGGCTCTATGCAGGCACGACATCTTGTGCGCGCTGCCGCGCTGCTGATGCTCGGGATCGGCTTCGCCTGCTCTCGCGAAGTCTCAAAGGACATCAACAGAGCCCCCGTCATTGACGGAGCCTCTTGCGACGGTCTTGAGCTCGGCGAGACGCGCGAGACCGTTTGCGAAGGCGGCAAGGTCATCGAAGTTTGCACGTCTTCGGGTTTGACCGAAGCCGTCAACACCTGTGCGGCTCGAGACTGTACGGCGCAGGACACGACCTTCGCTGCCATCAAGCCAATCCTGACCCGGTCGTGCGCGGGCTGCCATCAAGGGTATGACGGCTTTGAAAAGGCGCGCGAATCCGCAAGCGAATACTTGCGCAGATTCGAGCTGCCGCAGAGGGACGCGGCGCATATGCCAAAAGGGTCTTCCTTGACCGAGGAGGAAATCGACTCTTTTGCGGACTGGATTGCCGACGGACTTTGCGAGAAGCCGGCGACTCTTCCCAACACTGATCCGGATCAAGACGGATTCATTTCGCTCGACGACGCCGAGCAGGCGATGGTCCAGGATCTTATGGACGTCGGCGTCATCGATGCCGGAGAGAGAATCGACGTCAGATATCTTCTAGCCACAGACCTCGTCAATCAGGGGGCGACTTCGGAGGAAGTGCGTCAGTACGCCCTAGCGGCAGCTAAGGCTATCAACTCGATTTCAAGCGAGCGCAAGCTAGCGGACGTGGTTGAAATCAAGCCGAACTCGGGGATTTACCGCATCAAGCTTGGCGATTTTGGCGCCGATGCTGCCGATTGGGCTCGCTTTGAGAACGCAGACCTCGTCAATCTCGAGTCGAATACGAGCCTCGGAAAGTTGCTCAAGGAGCTCACCGCTTCGCGATTGCCGTGGATGCACGTGGAGTCGTTCGCCGACGCGACCCTTCGGAACGCCACAGTTTACTACGACACCCTAGGCATCCCGGCGACGTTCAATGAACTCGTCGCGCTGCTTGGCGTCGATTACGCGGGCGACCTACAGACCAGGAACGACGTCCTTCTCGGCTCGTTTATCGGCAGCCCCCTATCGCCGCACTATCGGCTTATTTCGGCCCACACCAACAGCGACGACGGCTCGATGTGGGTCACTTACGACACGGGGCCGATCGACACGCCAGAGAAAAACTTTTCTAGGTTCCCTCTTCTCGGGGACGTCGGTGGGCAGCTGAATGCGCAATTTGTCGCTGGAGAGGTGATCTTCACGCTGCCGAATGGCTTGCACGGATATGCGCTCTTCAATGCGGTTGATCAGGTGGTAAACGGGGTTTTCATTCGGTCCGACCTTGACGCCAGACAGGATGTGGCCCCCGTCGCAGTCGTTCGCGACTTTCTGAGCCCGGTCAGCTCCGAGATCGCGGTCGGCGCGTCGTGCTTCCGATGCCATGCCAACGGCATCCTTCCATTCCGCGATCAAGTTCGTCAAAACGTGGTCGCTAATGGCATTCAGTTCGGAACCGACAAGGATCTGATTCTCGATATCTTCAAGCCACAGCCTGTGTTAGACGCGGCGATCCGCAATGAAAACTCTGTTTATTTGGGAGCTCTCGGCGAGCTAGGAATCGAACCGATTGGAGATGAGCCGATCAGCGCGACCCAAGACGCTCATCTTTTGCCGTGGACCTTCGAAAAGGTGTGCGCGACCTTGTTCCTCGAGCGTTCGGATTGCCGGGTCCTCCTCAACCAGAGTGTCACTGCTCAATCCGAGTGGGGGCCGCTGTTCGCTGGCGGCACCTTGCCTTTCGAGACCTTCTCGCAAACGGTTCAGGCAGTCATCGACGAGCTCCGATTGTTCGAGGACCCCATCTAGGGGTAAGCTAGAGGTCTTGAAGAACCTCTGGAGGACCGCGTTCATGATCAGAAACACCATCCTAGCGATCGCGCTGGCCGCCGGTCTCGCCGCATGTGGCGACGATGATTCAGACGGCGGCAGCGCCCCACCACCTGACCCTGCGTTCGTGAGCATCAAAGTCGTTGTCGATAGGAACTGCGGTGGTTGTCACAACGGGACCACTCATCCGCTTCGGTTCGACTCATCTGCGAAATTCAAGACCGCCAAGGTGAAGACCCGTATCGCCAATGGATCGATGCCGCCGTCTCCAAAGCGCCTGAGCGATGAAGACAAGAAGGCTCTTCTCGAGTATCTCTGATGCCGCCGGTCGTCGATAAGGTCACATTCGTTCAGTTTGAGGCGTCGCCGGATCAGACGATCTATATCGGCGTCCGCGACGCCGTGCTGTCGGCGCCGTTTTTTCGGTGGGACGGGTCGAAGTGGGTGGACGCCACGGGTGATTATGACCTGGCCCTGATCGAGGACGGGACGAAGCTTGCGTTTACAAACCGCCGCAACTGCGGCACAACCTTCGCGTATCGGTTCTTCTCAGTGGCCTGGCTCGCTAAGCGGTTGGGGTTTTAAATGAGCGCGATCAGCAGCATTGCGGGCGCCATAGGATTATCGGGGATCGCCGAGCCCGTCACGATGGGGATCGAGGAATTCGATTTGACCACCGGAACGGACGTGGCTGGAACGCTGAAGGCGCTTCAGTATTTTCCCGAGACTATTTCCGACTCGAAATCCCCCGAGTGGGCTCGCCGTAGCGTTCCGGGTGGATCGCATCCGATCGTGTCCTTCATCAATGGCGGGGAGAGAGTGATATCTTTCACTGCTATCTTCACAAACGAAAAGAATCCCGAGGAGACCGGCCTTTTGTCGGGTCTTCTCAGCGGGTCGACTTCGTTTGGCTTGAAGGGCGCGACTAAGTCGACGCTCCCCGACGGGGGCATTTCGGCAGCGATAGCGTGGCTGCGCGCGTTCACATGCCCTGACTATCTAAGCAACGGGACCGCGAAGCCACCGCCGGCATGCTCAGTCTATATCCCCGGCTCGGGGATCATTGGCGCCGGCAATTATATCGATTCATTCGTCGGCGTCATGACCGAATGCAACGTGACCTACCAGGCATTTCATAGGAACGGCGCGCCTAGGATTGTCGAGGTCTCGCTCTCATTTGTCGAGATCGCGCAAACATCCCTCAACTGGCAGTTCCAAGGGCGTTCTGAGTTCAAGGAGCTTGCCGATCTATATACCCTCGAGATGAAGGGCGGCGAGAGTGGTGGATTCCTTGGTGCCATTGGCTTCTGATTTCGATGAGTGCCCGTATACAGATCCAAAGTTGCCGCTGCCAAAGCTGCAGCAGATAGAGGCAGCGGCTCAAATGTTTGCGACCGACGAAGAGATCGCGGCGCATGTCGGGATCTCCGTTTATCAGTTGAGCGAGTTCTATCGTTCACACGTCGAGCGCGGCTTCGCGGCGGGTCGATTATGGCTGCGACAGAAGATCTTCGACCTGGCGAAATCGGGTGATGCAGAAGCGCAGAAGATGCTGGCCAAGGCGTACCTGGGGACCGAAACCTAGCGCAGATATCGGGGGCGACGATGGATTTCCCTGGAATCTATGAGATTTTCGCGTGCGGTTCCACAGTCGTCAACGACCCGATCGTCCAGGTTTTGGCTGCGTTCGCGGCCTTAAACGCCTTCTCCATGGGTCTCGAGCGCATAAGCGCCGCGACGAAATGGCAGGGGGACGACAAGGCCGCGAAGGCTTTGAGACGCCTGGTCAACCTTTTGCGCATCCTGATAGACTTCCTCATCGCAAAAAGGCGCGGAGGCGGTGATGCAGGGAAAGATGATCCTGGTCGGGATGCCGGAGCACACGATGAACGTGCTCATGGCGATAGCTCGAGTGATCGGAAAGTCAGCACCAGAGGTGATGGCTGAGGCCATCGATCTCCGAGCGAAAGAGGTGCTTGGGGCTGATTATCTGCAGAAGGTTCCGGTCAGGTGAAAAAGTTTGTCGTCGCCCGCCTAGGCGCACCGCCGATCCGTGGCCTGAAGTTCAACTCGCTGCGAGAACGCACAGATGATGAGCTTCTAGGACTTGGCGAGCCGTTTGTGCTTACGACTGATCCGACGATCAACCGCGTCCCTCTTGTCAGGCTCTTCGGACCGGGCCGCTATTGGAAGGCCAGGCAGCCCGACGGCTTCGATGTCGTCGGAGAGGGCCTGGATCTATGGGACGATCATGATGAGATGCGCGTCGTTCTTGACGAGCGTCGAAACGGGATGGTGCGCGGTAAATGGTTCTCAAGGTGGTGTCCCGATGGCGAAATCGGGACACGCAGCTTCGTCGAGCTTGAGCCGATGACCGAAAACGCCTATCAGGCGGCCCTTTTTGCGGTTTGCGGATCGCGAAATGGCACGGTAAGGTCTGCGCAACACCACCATGGAGCTTGCACTTGAAGACCATTGACCAAATGAATCACGAAGAAATTATTGCTCTGACTCAGGAAGACATCGATCGTCTGGTGCGTTTAGAGTGCGCCGAGAATGGCGTTCAGCTACCGGGAGAGGCGCCTCTAGCTCCCGTCGAGCCGCGAGCCGACTGTGATTTGCAGGTCTACAAGGTCGGCGATCTGGTGTTTTTCGATCAAGAGGCAGCCGTTGCCGTCTCGGCTGTCATCGCAAAGCACGCCGATAAGTTAGCGAAGGTAGACTACGATTGGCGGAGAGGCCGTGACAATTATAAGTACGCCGCTCCGGCATCGGAGGCGGCGGCCGACATGGCCACTGCGGTGAGCATAATGAAGGTCATGACACGAGAGTCTTATCTCACCATGTCGTCGCAAATCGACAGGCATATGAAAGCTCTCGAAGAATACAAAGTGCTGCTGACAGATCACGAAGCAGCGGTTGAGAAGTCAGACGAAATTCGAGAGCGGATCATGTCGGTCGTCGATGGCGCCTTCCGACGTCAGCGCGAGCTCGACGACATGCGTCGGCGATATGATGAATATCTCCGGTTAGCTGAAGGTGACGTTTCGATCGCGCGTCGCTTTTTCGACAAAGCCAATACGCCAAGCGTCTGGGTCTATGAGAGGATGTTCGAACAGAAATGATGGAGGTGCCTTGTGCGACAAAGTTTGATGCTGATCCTTGCGCTCTCGACGGCGTGCGGCCCAGCTGCGGATCGAACACCGGAGGCGCGACTGCGCGGTGAGCGCGGCGAGCCGGGTCCACAAGGCGATAAGGGCGAACCTGGCGAACCTGGGCCTCAGGGCGAGGCCGGGCCTCAGGGGCCTCAGGGCGAGGCCGGGCCAGAGGGGGGCTGCCAAGGCCCCTGCGAAGCCCCGGACGAGCCCGGCGAGCCGCCTGAGGGCGACGACGACCCGGATGACGACGGCGACCCTCAAGAGGACGGCGGCGACCCCGCAGAGGATGACGAACCTTGCCCGGATGACGACGAGGATGGGGAGCGACGCGGTCCTGGGAACTGCTCGGGCGAGGTCGATCCCGAGGGCAGGGGCGTGTGGCTCCGCTGTCCTGGTTTTGACCCGATCCTGATCTTTCATGGCGACGGCGTCCCCGAGTCGCCGGGGCAGGACGGGGGGAAGAGCATCGGTTTTCAGCTTGCGAACGCCCCCTGGTACATCTGCCCGTGGGGCGGTCTCATGATCGTGATGTGGACCGAAAAAGATGGCGACAATCACTACACGAGGGGTGTCGATACTGACTATCGCCGCCGCTTCCTGTGCAACTGAGGATTCGGCCGATGAAAAAAGAGATCTTGATAGCGATCATCAGCGCCCTTGTGATTGGAGCCCTTGCTGTTGTTTTCTTGTGCGTCCCTGCGAAGGCTCAGGATTCAACATCGTCAAACGAATACACCGGAAATAGGCCGCAGCCACGCTATCTGAAGGATGCGCGCATCCACGTCAAGCTGAAGAGCGGTAGGATCTATCAGTTTGACGCAAACAAGTACAAGGTGGTGACTCGCGAGTCGTCGCGGCGGTTTGCGAATATCCTCGACTCCTTGTACTCGCAAATCCGCAACTGTCAGGCTGAGTTTGATGGCTGCAATCAGAACGTCTACGAGATGGACAAGCGGATCGCCGAGCTCGTGATGGAAGTCGATCATCTAAAGAAAAATCTCAAAGACAAAACTTATGATCTCGAGGCGGCTCGCGAAGCTCTTCGCCAAACTCAAAATGACCTCTTAAAGGCGGAGCAATCTCTGGCGGTTTCGCAGAAAAATTTGGAGTCGTCTCAAAACGAGCTGCATTCTTCACAGGATGATTTGCAGGCATCCCGAAAGAGCTTGGAAGAAAAGGTCATTCCGCCGAATCGCATCACGATTCACGCCGGGGCCGGTCCGGACGGAGTCGCGGTCAAGGAGCAAGACAACGTCGTTCGTGTGACGACTCGCACGTCGGCTTTGGTTGGCGCGTCTTACGCTCGCCGGATCTACGACGATTGGTCTGCCCAGGGCACAATGGTGATTGGAACTTCGCCGGAAAGCCGGACCGTAACGGCTTTACTCGGCCTTGGGTATGACTTTTAGGGACGGGTCCATGATCGAGGACTGCGATGCCGGAACTGGTCGAGGCTGAAGTTTGCGCGACTCAACTCAACGTAGCCATGTGGCGGGCAACGGTCGTTGAGATAGGCGCTGCGGACAAGCAGCTAGATGACCGGCTTCGTCATCTTTTGGTTGGCTGGACATCGACAGGAGTCGTGCGCGTCGGAAACGCTGTACTCTTCGAGTTCGAAAACCCGGGCGCAGGTTCGCGATTCATTCTGACTAGATTCGGTTCTGCCGGATCGTGGCGCTTAGGGCCGCATCCGTCATCTTGTCGCCTTACTATGAAGTTGTTTGGCCCGGCTCGAGAACCGATTGAGTTGGCCTTCGTCGAAGGCAGGCGCGCTGTCGGAGCCTCGGTCGAGGTGTCTGATTCCCTTCTTGATTTGCCATACATCCGTTTTGTCGCGACATGCCATGACGTGATGAGCGACAAATTCGACGATGAGTGGCTCGGGCTTTGCTTTGCGCGATGCCCTCCTGCGATGACGGTGCGCGAAGCCTTGGTTCGCCAAGAGTTCTTTCCGGGAATCGGGCCTTGGATCGCGAACGAGTCACTATTTCGCGCAAAGTTACATCCAGACTGTCGTGCTCGTGATCTCGACCGGCGGCAGCTAGCCGATCTCGCGCGCGGGATCATAATGGTCGTCTCGTCGAGCGTGATTCTTAAGGGGACGGCGATCGGATCGTGGAGGAATCCGGACGGATCGCGTGGCTTGGCTCAGGACGAATTTTGTGTTCATGGCCGGTCGAAGTGCGCCATGTGCCGTTCTGAAATCAAAAGGAACGGCGCGGCCCACTGGTGCGACGTTTGTCAGCCGCTCAATTGAACATTCGCGGAGCCCACGGCCCCTTCAGTCGCCACATCACGCTTTGCAAAACGCTGGTGAATTTCGGGGACAGTTCGCCGTGTCGCGCGAGAGTAGCCCGAGCATTAAGGATCATCGGGTCGATGCCTCGGAATCGCTCTAGGCTATCGACGATCCGCCAGTGCGCTACCTTCCAGGGCGTTTGCGGGCCGGGCAACGGGTCGCGGAATCCAGCCCGAATTAGGCACTGCTCTATGGCATCGTCCGGCGACCGACATAAGGTCATGCCGGTAGGCCAAAAGCGAGCTTTCTCGGCGTCAGGCCATCCATCCCGATAGGATCCCGTGCGTATGACCTCGACCTCTGGCCGCATAAAGTCACCGTGTTCGCGGCCTCTGAGAAGAAGAAGCGATTTGTCTTGCCGCCAGGACCATGGATCAACTCGCCAGTCGCTCATTCGTCGACCTCAGCAGCGATCTCGGCCGGCGCGTCGTGAAGGAAACGCGCCTGCCAATGCACTGAGGTATTACCACCATCGTTATTGGTCATTTGTCCGACATTCCAAGCAACACGTACATCTGCGCTTTCATTTACAAGATGGCGGTTGTTCCACTGGATCGAAAGCTCCTCATCGGCATCCCGCACCTCCCGAGCTTCCAGGGTCCGACGCGCGAGAGCGATTGCCTTGTTGACGTGCTCTTGGGCCGACTCCATTGTGACTCCGGTCGAGGCGCTGGCGTCGACGACGACGTGATTCCAATCGTGCTCGGCAAGGAAAATCTTGATGGCGCGCATGACCTCGCGTCGAGTCAGTATCTTGGCTTTGATGTTGCTCATAACGGCCTCTCATTAATCGGGTTGATTGGCGCGTCGTCTACGGCCGTGGACACCGCTTCGAAGTAGTCCCGGAATGTGTCTTCAGCGAATTTGCGGCGCCAAGGATCGAGCGTTCGCGAGCGCCCGAGACGGTTGGCGAGAACCGCCCACATCTTGAAAATTTCATGATCAGACAACTCACAAGCGTCGCGCCCGTCGGCCGACCAGAAATGAAGTGAGTAGGATCCGTCTGGAGGGTAAAGGATGGAGGCGACGAAGAGCGCGTCCGTGAGCCCGGTGTTCGGCGCTTCCGCGTCCGGCACTTTCCAGTGCCCAGGCTTCATTTGAAGGACGTACTTGAGGCGATAATCGTAGTCACTGGCCATAATCATCTCCTGAGCTGCGATCAGCTCGCTTAGTTTTTCAGGTACTCATGATGCGTGGCGTTCGGCCTGTCATTTCATGCCGTCCTCCGCCGCGCTGCGCGACGCTTCGCGATTTTGATTTTACGGAGCGCTTCCCGACATTTTTCGCAATCGACATCGTCCAGATCATTTTTACTTCCATAGACCGCCGCTTCGCGCGTCGCGTCGCAGAGGGTGAAGGCCACGACGCTGCCGACGTCTATGTCGGGGTCCGATGAGTCGATGACCTCATTCATAAAGATGATGTGGACCTTGGAGCACTTATGACGCCCGCCGAGGCGGCCTACGGCATATCCAGGTCTCATCGTGACGCCGGCCAAATCTACCGGCGTGCGGTCGATCTTTGCGTTCAACTCTTTGAGGTTCATTTCATCGTTCCTTTCATGATGCCGAGCATAGGCGCCCATTTGACGTTGCCTTTCTTGTCGATGATGATCTTGTCGATGCGCTCGCGCGGATCACCCTCGTAATGCTCGGCGTACAGCGACGCTTTCCCGAACCGGATATCAGTCTCGGCAATAACGCGCTCGGCGGCGTTGGTGATCGACGGCCCCTTATTAGTTTTCAACTCGACAAAAAGCCGCGCGCGTCCAGCATGGCATTCGATGTTGAGGACCCCGTATCGACCCGACTCGACGGCAAGATCGACCTTGTCAACCGTCGCGTAGCCAACGTCGATAGTTTGCTCACTCTTGGCCATTATTTTGGCGATTTCGAGCCCAAGAACATACCAGGGGCATCGTTCGCGAGTGTTTTCATCGAGGATGCGCTCCCCTCGCGACCAGTCGCTATTGGTCAAACGTGTGTTGATGACGATCATTATTTTTTCCTTTCGATGTCGATGAATCCGAGAAAAGATTTTGATCTGGTCGTAGAGACGTAGATCAGATTCTTCTCCTGCTCGACTTGCCATGCTTGCTTTTGCTTTTTCATCAAGGCTTCGCCGATATCGGAGTTGAGGATCCAAACTCGATTGGCCTCAAGGCCCTTCGCTTTGTGTATCGTCGCGAGCGTTAGGATGCCCTTGACGTTGTCGGTATAGAGGTTTTCGATTTCTCGGCAAAGCCCCTCAATCGTTTTGCGCGGAAATAAAGACATGAAGGTTTCGATACAGTCGCGTTTATCATCAACCGTGTCGGTTGAAGCCTCGGGGTCGCGGGCGAGGATCCGAGAAACCTCGCGGTCGTGCCAGGCTTTAAGGGCGTCTTGAAGGTCGCGCATATCTGTAGCGTTCAGCCGTTTGATGAGAGTCACGAGGCCCTGGCCGAGGTCGCGCCCCATGATGCGAACCGCGACGCGCTGAGCTAGGAGTTTGTAGGCCAGTTGAACGAGAGGGGCTCCGGCGCGGCAAATCACGAGGTCTTCGTTCGTGAAATCGTCGGCCTTCCATTTCGTCCCCATCCGCGCGATTTCGCCCTCTGGCGCCATCGGCGCTGCCTCGATGTCGGGCACGATTGTCTGAGCAAGTTTTATGTGCGACTGGGGGCATCGATACGAGATCGACAGCGAGAGGCTGGTCGCGGCGAGCCGGTCGCGGAAGCGCTGCATCGATTCCAGGTCGGCACCGCGAAAGGCGTAGATGCTCTGATGTGAGTCGCCGATCGCTACTATCCTACCGCCGGGGGCGATTGCTCGCTCGACCAGCGCATGCTGAATCGGGTTGAGGTCTTGAGCCTCGTCGACAAAGAGCCAATCGTAGGCGGCGACTGGCGCGCCAAATATGACCGGGAAATAAAGCTGATCGTTGAAGTCGATGACCGTGAGGCGCTCGCAGGATATCGCGAGGACCCGCCGCGCGAGCGAGATGACGCCAGCGTGCATGCTGGAGGTTGGTGTCGCGGTATCCGATTCAAGCTCGATATCGTAGCGCTTGATGATGGCCTCCCAGGCTTCCACCGAATCTGGAACCAGGCCCTTGGCGCCGGTGACGCGATCTGGAACGAGGCCGTGAGCTTTCGCTAGATCGACAAGCTTTCGCACCGTCCCGCCAAAGGCCCGTTGCTCGGCGTGCGTGAGGACTTCGTTCATGATGCGACGGGTCTTGTCGGAAGCGAGGGTCACGCGACCAACGTGTGACGACCAAGCGCGATGCCCGAGGCCGTTGAGCGTGAGCGCCGAGCAGTGTCCGGGAACGCGCGCGCGCAGTTCGTCGGCGATCGATTTGTTAAAGGCGACAAAGGCGCAGCGCTTGTTCCGAGGGATGAGCTTGATGGCCTCGACTGCCGTGGTCGTCTTGCCACTGCCCGCCTTGGCCTCGACGACGCCGTGACCCGAGCCGTTTTGGATCCAATCAAAGATCGCTTGCTGATATTTACTTGGAGTCATCGAGCCCTCCTACTGGCGTTCTCTTGTTGTCGACGCTCAAAGCCCAGCTCCCTTCTCGATTTTGCCGATTTTGGTTTCGATATTGGCGCGCTGCACGTCTAATCGGACGCGCTCGGCCTCGGCCGCGTAGAAGTCGCGAGTGAGGCGGATGACGGCCTCGATGGCGTCTTCGTGCTTTTTGACGTTAACGGGCGTGCTGCGAATCGCGACTGATCGCGCATATTTGTCGATGTCAAGCTCAGCGTAGGTGATGAGAACCGCGAGGTCCTCGACCTTGTGTTTGGCGTTCTTGATCCTGTCGAGCACCAAGGAAAGGTCCCGCCGTAGCGCGTCGACCATCCTTACAGCGGCAGCGCGCGAGGTCGGCGCGCTACGCGCCGGCACGAATTGGCTGCTTGGGGTCTTGGGCCGCTTGTCAGCGGCCTTCTTTTTAAGAGTGGTCAGTTTCATAGAGGATTGTGGTTTTCTCATTCAAAATCGTCCTCGTCGCAGTCGTCAAAATCGGGGTCGTGGTCGTCATCGTCGGCGGCGGCGGGAGGAGGAGGCGGCGCGAGCATCGCAGCCTTTTTGCGTTCGAGGTCGAGGATTTGGGATCTCACGGCGACGATAGCTTTGATGTCGCGCGCGCCTTGTGGCAGCGCGGCAAGCTGGGCCAAGTGTCCGCGCGCGGTTTGAAGCTGGGAATCGAGGGCGCTCAAGGCGAGGGCGTCCAGATTGACAGTCATAACGGTCTCCTTAGTGCGTTTGGTTAGCAGAAGATCGCTTCGATTTCGTTCCAGGCACTCGACAATTCGGCAAACTTGGCGGCGTCGCCGCCTCGATCGGGATGCATGACCATGGCAGCCTTGCGATAGGCGCGCTTCATTTCATCGAGTTTATTTGGCGACGGCTCGCATCCGGTCAGGGCCTTAAAGGCGATCTTGGCGCGAGCGATCCGGTCGTTTTTCGCGGCTTGCTCGGCCTGCAGGCGCCGTTGCTCCGCGCCCGCTGCGGCGGCGGCTCGTCGTGCGGCGGCTCGCCGCAGCTGATCGCGTGTCAATCTCGGCGGCGGCGGCTGCTGCGGCGGCGCCGAAGGCGGAGGAGTTGCTTTGCTTTTGCGCTGACGCGACTTCTTGGGCGAGCCGGCTGCGGCCGTCGCGGACTTCGGAGCTGAGGCCGGATTGCCCCAGCAGAAGACCTTGACCGACTTCTGCGTGACGCTGCACCGTCCCGAGGCGGCCGTGACCGACGACGATTTTTCGAGGCCGACGAAGATCGACGAGACAAATTTTGCTTCGGTGGCCGGCATGCCGAGGGCCTGCAACACTTCCCGAACCGAAAACCAGGAACTCGGGTTTGCCAGGAGCAAGTCTCGGACTTTTTGAGCGCGTGACATAGCGATTCCTCCTTTACTCCGTCAAACTTAGCGCGCGGGCGGCAAGCAAAGGCCCGTTGCCGGCGGGAGTTGCCGAATGACGTTCTCGCGGATCTGACCGAGCGCCTGCCGTAGCTTGGCCATGGCGTCCTTGAAGGCGGCCGGCGTGTTGTCCTTGATATGGATCCCGGTCAGGCCAAGGCGAGCGCCGGAGTTGCCGCCGAAGGAGAAGTCGAGGAGAAGGAAAGTGGCGTCGACGTCGATTTCATCGATTTTTCTTTGAGCAGCCCGCAAATGCTCATCGGTCCCGCAGGTGTCGTAGCCATCCGTGATGACGCAGATGACGTGGTGCGTTTTGATTTCAGGCGTCAAGGCGGCGTCGTCCTGCGATTTCTGGATCGCCTCGGCGACGCTCGCATAAAGCGCGGTCTCGCCGCGCGGGCGATACGCGACAGCGTTGGGGACCGGCTCGCCAAACTCGGATATCGTTTTCAGATTGTAGGCGAAGGATCGGATCGCGATGACCGCGCCCTCCTTGCCTTCGAATTCTCCGAGAACCGTCTCGATCGAATCCCGGACATAGGGGCCAAGGTGGTCCATCGAGGCGCTCTCGTCGATGAGTAAAGTGACTTGAGCGATGTCGGCGGGGGCCGACTTTGCGAGCAAGCGATCGGATGCGGTCATGGCTTTCATCGGGAAGTCTCCTGTCGTTTTGGCGCCGGGGGAATCCCGCGCCCTATAGCTACCTAGTCGGCGCGTTTTGCCGAAAGCTTTAGTCGAAAGCCACTCCTTTATAAAACGAGCCAAGGTTTCGGCCGTTTAGGGCAAAAAATTTTGCCGTGTTTGCGTCCGGCCTCGAGAATATCGCCGTAACCAGCCGTTACGTTTGGAGCTCTTTCGGTGGATGTCGAGTCATCGCGAATTGATCGCAACGAGCTCGCTCGCATCTAGGCGTTAAGGCCGAAGATTCTCGAGGGGGCGCGGATCGGACTCAAGTCGGGCGGCGGGGCGCCGAGAAGTCCTATATATAGGGCGCGCGATGGTCGCGGCGCCCAGCCAATCAAAATAGGAGCCGACGACCATGAGCGCCCTGACCCCGAGCACGCCGAATCAAATCGCCTTTCTCGCCGACACGAAGACCCATCGCTTTCGCTTCGATATCCCCTCGTCGGATGGGACGAAAGCCTATCGCGTCTCCCAGGCGACCGCGACCAGCCAATGGCAATGCGGCTGCCCGGCCTGGATCTACCAGAAAGGGCCAATGGTCGATCGCAAGCCCTGCAAGCATCTTCGGGCGATGACCGACCTCTTGCTGCAAATCGAAGGCTCGCCTGCCGCAGCCGCCTCGCTCGGCGCGGCGCCAGCCAAGGTCACCGCCGCGCCAGCCGCGCAGGCTCCCGCGCGTCAAATCGCCTCTGGCCGCGCAGCCGCAGTCGGTGCTATCGAAGCCCTCGTCACGCAGGCGGAGACCGAAGTCGCCGCCGCGCGGCAGCGGCTCGCCGATGCCGAGGCGAAGCTTGCCGCCCTCAAGGCTGCAGCGAAGGCGGCCTAACGTCACGGCTCAAAGCGGAGCGCACCGATCTTCAACGACTAACAAGCGAGGACGCCGATGATCACTCTATCGACCCATGCGCGCGACAATCATGGCCATACCTATCTCGTCACGATCGAGCCTTGCCGATTCTCCGGCAAGCCAACCTTGGTGATCAACGGCGCGCCATCACGGTGGTGGTTAGAAAGCCTCGCCGACATGCGCAGCGAACGAATAGCGATCGACCTTGGTCAAAACTGGTTTTGCACAAATATCCAGGATCTCCTGCGCGAGATCCGTGACGCGAAAGTCAACTAGGTGGTCAAGCGACGGCCGCTCAAAGTGCGCCCTTGGCGAGGAGCCTCAGGCAGCGGGCCTGAGGTTTGGCGCAAGCTTGCCGAGGCCCGGTTAGGGCTCGCTACGGCTTCCGCCGACGACCTAAGGGCGATCGGTCTCGACAAGATGCCAGCAACGCTCGACGACCTAAAGCGCGCTTACCGCGCGGCGATGATCAAATTGCATCCCGACCTCGGCGGGACAGACGACGAGGCGATTCGGGCGAGCCTTGCTTACGCTCGACTAAAAAAACTTTTCAAGGAGAGTGACCCATGAAATTTCCACCGCTTTTCAAACGCACTCGCACTGGGGCTATCCAGTCGTGGGAGATCGAGACGCGCGGCGCGACGATAATCACGCGCCACGGGCAGGTCGGCGGCGCGCTGCAGGAGACGACCGACACGATCAAGGTCGCAAAAAGCGCCGCGACCGTCGAGGCGCAGGCCGAGGCAGAGGCCGCCGCGAAGCACCTCGGCAAGCGCAAAAAGGGGTATGTCGACTCCATCGACGCCGCCAAGGCCGGCGCGGTCGGCGACGAGATCAAAGGCGGCATCTTGCCGATGCTGGCCTATCCGTATGAGAAGGTTGCTGAGCACCTGACCTTTCCCTGCTACCTGCAGCCGAAGCTCGACGGTCATCGCTGTATTGCCGACTCGGCGGGCGGGCTTTGGAGTCGGACGCGCAAGCCGGTGACTTCAGTTCCGCACATTGCTCGCGCCGTCGCGGAAGTCGGCTTGATGCTAGACGGAGAGCTATACAACCACACGATGCGCGAGCAATTCGAAAAGCTCACTTCGCTGCTCCGCAAGCAGGAGCCAGCGCCTGGTCACGAGATCGTTCAACTCCACGTTTATGACCTCCCAGGTCACGGGGCTTTCGCTCATCGCCACGCCGCGATGCAAAAGCTCAAGCCGATCCTCACCGGCTTGCCGCTTCGCATAGTCGAGACGGTGCTGGTGAGCGATGAGGCTGAGATGTGGGCGGCGTTCAATCGATTCCGGGAGCAAGGCTACGAGGGCGCTATCGCGCGCAACGCGCACGGGCTTTACGAGAATGCTCGTTCGATCAATCTGATCAAGCTGAAAGAGTTCGAAGACGCCGAGTTTGTCATCGTCGGCCTCGAAGAAGGGCGCGGTAAGCTGCAAGGGCACTGCGGCGCTTTCGTTTGTGCCTTGCCGAACGGCGGGACGTTCAAGGCGAAGATGGTCGGGCCGCTCGCCGATCTCAAAACTGCTTGGGAAGACCAGGGGGCGTGGGTAGGCGCGACGCTCACGGTCAAATTCCAAGGGCTGACCGCCGCAGGCGTCCCGCGCTTCCCGGTCGGCCTTCGCAAGCGCCGCGACCTGTAACCCCGCGTACCCTGGTCCCCGCGCTTTCCGGCGCGGGGAGAAATCGACCCGCTTTTTGCCGCCTAACCAGGCGTTAATCCTAATCGTTTATATAGGCGCAGTCTTTTGACTCAAGCTTGGCGACGAAATGCCGAGAAGCTTTGTATAGGGCGCGCGATGGTCGCGGCTCAAAAGAAAGAAAGGTTGAGCATGAGCGACTACGTGTACCGCAATCACGATGACAGTATTCGGATTCGGATCTTTTGTCGCGCACGCGGGAAATGGGATTTTGATGTTTTTGAAAAATCGAATGGCGGCCATGTCGCGACGCACTGCCTAGACGGCGCCACCAGTTTCTTCAAAAGAAAGAAAGACGCTTTGACCGAGGCCGCAAATGTTTTTGGCGAGCTGATGTCAATCAATCCAAAAACCATATCGGATGGATGGGAGAACGACGGTTAGCTTACGGCGCCCCGCCCAGCGCGGGCCTAGAGGAACAACGGACGGGAATAGGGCGCGCGATGGTCGCGGCTCAAAAGAAAGAAAGGCGCGTATGAGTCTCAGTAACCGAATCGACGCGGACACGCTGCTCTATAAGGGCGTCAAGATCGAACGCGACGACAGCGTCCCGACCGGCTACTGGGGCCGCTATCGCATTGCGATGTTTACACTTGAGCACGGATATACGCCGCGACGCTTTACGAGCTTAAAGGAGGCCAAAGACTTCGTCGATTCGTATAAAGCGACTGTATCGGAGGAGAAGATTCGCGCCGACCATGCTCGCAAGTTAGCGGATCTTCGCGGAACGGAGGAGAACGACGGTTAGCTTTACGGCGCCCCGCCCCGGGTCAACCTGGGGCTTAGAGGAACATCAAAGGGCCGGGATCGGCCGAGAAAGGTTAACTATGGCCGGCGAATCGACGAAGATGGTGTACACGGTGGGGAATGTTCAGGTATGGCGGAGACTGGATAGGATCGCATATCCGAAGAACGGCAATGTTGACAATCCCACGAGATACTATGAGTGGGATGTTGTGGTCGAAGGCGCGAAGCGCCCGCATCTGTCATGCCGGACGCTGCGTGACGCGAAAGCCGTAGCGAGGGCGCTGGCCAAAGCGATAGCGCTGACCGCTGAATGACCGGCAGGATCGCGCCTGCGCGACGGTTAGCTTACGGCCCCGCTGGGCGGGGCCTAGAGGAACAACCAAGGAGACGGCCCATGAAATTCGACACGATCATTCTTGAGATCAAGGGGTATAAAGGCAATGACGACTAAAAAAACCGCGCACTTCACAGACATTAGCATTTTTCAGGGTGTCATAGAATATACAACGGAGGCGGGGGAATATCGCATCATAAAGCGCGGCTATCGGTGCTACGAGATATTCAGAAATCGGGATGGAGGTTTCATCCATTCGCATTTCAAAGTGACGAAATTGAATCCAGATCGGAGCGATTTGAGAGCATTCCACCAAGAAATTTGGTCGGAAATTTAGACGGCCAAAACCAACAACCGGGAGATAACACCATCCATGGCACGTCCGCCTGCGCCGCGCGGCGGCCAAGAAAGGCAAGCGCAAATGAGCATGCGACAGAAATGGCTAACGGCCCGGGAATCCCGACTTGCTCGGCTCGATGACGAGATCGCATCTGTGGGGGCGGCCTACGGTCGGCTGCTTGATGCCGACGAGAAAGCTGGCGGCGAGGACGAGCAACTGCAAAGGGAATGCGACGCGACAGAATCTGACCTCAATCGCCTGCTCGCCGAGCGTGACGCAGTGGCATCCGAAACTTATGAAAGCTTTCAGGCCGATATCGCCTGGGAGCGCTGGAAGTCTCAAAGGGAGGATGGTGAAAATGAAGGCTGATGATCTCCGACTTTACCTTCAACTTTCCAATGCGAAAGTCGCGATCGAGGAGGCATTGGCGGCCTTAGATCGTCAAAAGGCTGGCGGCGGCGCCGCGACTAGGGCCGAGATTGCACTGGCTATCGAAGCGTGCTTTTTCGCCGCCAACAGCGAGGAGGCGAAAAAAATATGGGACTAAATCGCCTTCCTGGCGGTAAGCCATCCGTCATGAGATGAAGCGAGACGGAGCGAACCAAATGAGACTTAATCGGCAACTGCTACCCGGCGAGTTGTGGGCCGTTTTGATTTTCCCGCACCTTGCTGACAAGGTCACCGCCCACCGCCGCCGCGTCGATGGCGGCTTTGTCGTTTCAATGGATGACTATCGCGGCTGTATCGAATTCTTCGCGCCGGACGATATCCGCTATAAGTCGATCACTGAGGGCCGGCTCGGCGATTCGTTTGAGAATCCAAACGACTGGAAGGACCCTCTGCGCTATGTCGAGGACGGCGTCCCGCTGGCTAGCCTCGTTCTGATTGACGAGGTCATTGAAGCCGGCGATTGATTCGCCTTGACGGCCGCTATAACGGCACGCTAGGTCCCTCCCATCGGTGTCCCGAAAGGCGGGACGCCCCGAACCCAGGCTGACCGGGCGTTTTCGGTCGGATCGGGAGCAAAATTTATGGTGTCATCATCCTCTAGTGTCCCCCTGTGCTTTTCTCTCACCCTTTCGCAATCCGCCGACTCGATTTTTGAGGTTCAGAATGTTCCGCGCGGCTGGAGCTTCAGTGCCAGCACCTGCGGCACAAGTCTTCTCGTCAACGACGAGGAGGCGTCAGGCTACACGATGGTCTATGGGGCTCCAAATCCTGCGGACCCCAGAGAGCGGATCACCGTCGCGGTCTACTTCAGCCAGCCGAATTGCGACCTGCGCTTGATTAACAAGGCCACGATTTCCGACGCCGAGCTAGCCTCGTGGCTTTCGAGAGTCATCAGTGCCGATCTCGCGCCAAGGCTTGAAGTAGATGCCGATCGGGGTCGGGCAGCGATTCGGTTTGCCGAGGCGGTCGAAGACCTTTTATGTGAGGACCTTGAGCAGACGGTGCCGGCCGAGGATTTCGTCAATCGAGTGAGGCTGCTGTTCGGCGACTACCTCTTCACCGATAAGGGTCACATGCGCGACGACTTGCCAGTCCGGCCAACTTGCGATGGATGCGGTGTCGCGCTCAATGAGCGCGAGTTGAAGGCTGAAAGCGGTTGGTGCTCTAAGTGCTGCTGGAAAGAATTCGGCCATGATGTTGAAGGCCCTGTCAGTAACTGAATGGCCGTAGGTGCCTGCCCTCGGCTGCGCTGCGGCCTGGGGCTTTTTGACCTTTCTCGCCCTTTCCCGCCCATCCCGGTATCATCTAGCTAGACCCGACATTCCTGTCCGACGACGACCGCGCGAACGCGCGTTCACTCCTTGCCTGGAGGTCGCCTATGGACCGCTTCGAGGCTTTCACCCTGTGTCTTGAAACCTTGACCGTCATCGAAGCGCGGCCGGCTCGCGCGGAGGAGGATTTTGGCGATGGGCTTGCGGCTGAGGTCCGGGCGATCATGGGGCGGATCGAAGACCGGGACGACCTGTTGCGGCGCGACGTCGCGCGGCTGATCGAGATAGCATTAGCGGCCGAGAAGTGGCCGGCGGAGGACTACAGGTGACGAAGGCGGATATTCATGCAGGATGGCAGACATGGCTCCTTGGGCGCGCCCAGGACGATGGACTTTCCGATCTCGAGCGCGGATCGCTCAAGCTCGAGCTGGCGAGAGAAGTCGCGTGGGCGATGATGACTCCGGACTCCGAGCTCGCCGCTGCCTTGGCGGCGCGCCTGGACAAGTACGGCGATCTGCTCACGGCCCATGACGGCGATCTGTCTGGATTTGACGTGTGGTGGGTTCAGCGCCAGGCGTTCATCGTCTGGATGGCTGCCTAACGCTCACTCGGCGGATCGAAAAATGAGGAGACGCTTCGCAGAACGCGTTCTCGATCGGTTTCGCTCAGGAGGGCGATAAGTGACAAAACTTCGACGAGTACGTCGACGGCTGTCGGCCGTGTTGTTGATTCCAAAGCGATCGCTCCTGGCTTAGGTTCGGCGACGGTCGAGACCGTCGATTCGGCTAGAATACGCTGAAATGCCGCTTCTATTTGTGGCGTCTTTTTGACTTCTACAGTCGTTTGATCACGACCCCCAGGGGCGCTAGGCCGATGATCCTTTTTAGGTTTGGCGCGAAGCTTGTGGGCGCGAATGGATTGATTCGCTACTTCGTAGCGCCTGCGCCGATCGGGGTCGTACTTGTCGACTTTGATCTTTAGTTGGCTCCATTGGCCGACGGTCATGCCGATCGCAAGTGCCTCCTGAGCGAACGAGACTTTTGCTCGCTGTGCAATCAGCGCCTCGACCCGCTCGATGACGGTATCGAAAATCTGCTGTTCAGATTCGGTTGGCGGCGCTTTTCGAGCCGTAAGGGGGAGGGGGGCTATCGCAGCCGCTCCTGCTTTGAATTTCTTAGAGCAGAATTCAGCGCAGCCGGATCGAGCACGACGCTGGGGCGAGCTCGGGAGGCAGGAGAAGCGCAGGCCGCATCCCCCTTCGCAGATTCGCTCCTCGAGCGCGACGATCTCGCCAGTGGAAGTCGTGATTGTGGGCATGTTGGCATCTTCGCACAAAGGAGCCGGGTCACGCGATATACTCTTGGTGTTGGCGCCGACCGATGGAGGGGATCTCGATGACCGGGAGGCGGGTGATCACGCAGCGGTGTCGTCATGAGGGGGTAGTGGTCGACGAGGCCGCGACGCTGCCCGAGCTCGCCGCGCGTCAGCTCCATGCGATTACCTGGCAGGAGTGGCTCCGGCTTCAGGAACCGCGCCTCGATATCGAGGAAGCGTATCGTCCATGGCTGGCGCTCGATGTGAGCGGCGACGGCGTCATAGTCATGGTTCCGGGCTGGGACGTCGTCTGTGGATAACCACATTCGTCATTTTAGTCGAGGCCGCGAATCCTTTGGGGGAGGCCGCTTCCGGCGCAAGTCGCTTGTGGATAAGCTGTGGAAACTCACACGGCCTCAGGTTTCCTCTGGATTCAAGGCCGCACCTATGGCCTCATAGCGTGGCCAAGCCCAAAACAAACTGACGAGCGAATCCTGGCAGGGCGTTGCCCAAAAAAATTTGGGCCGCGCGATTTTGAAAACCGCGCGGCCTCACCCAATTGACCCAAACACCAAGACCTGTCGGTTTCTAGCCAAACCGAGGGCCATCAAAGAAAAAAGGAGACGAGCCCCTAATTTCTAGTCCTAGGAACTCAAGGAGCCCCGAGACAGAATGCATTTTACACATCGCTTGCCTTTAGACAATCGTTTTTGCCACGTCCGTGGCGATTTTCTCGCGTTTTTTACGAAATTAAATCAACATTTTGCGATGAGGAGCTGCGTCCAATGAGCGGGTCTATGTCCGGATTTTTCTGTTATTACGCTCGTTCTGAAGCGGTGGAATTCGGCAAGGACGAAGCCGAGTTCATAAATCGTCTGCGATATTGGGTCGTTTGGAATCGCAGGGCCGGTCGGCATCACATCGACGGCCGGACCTGGAGCTACGCTTCTCAAAAACAGATGAGCGCCGATCTTCTGATGCCTCGCTCGAGGCTGCGACGGGCCATTCAGTCTTTGACGGAGCAAGGCGTCATTCTGATGCGGTCGAGGGGTCGAGGGGCGGACAGGACGCTCTGGTATGCATTCTCGGATGAGAAGCGATTCGTTGATGCTTTTGTGAGCAAGCAGACGGGGCTGCGGGTCGTCAAAATGGATGAGTCGGAACGAGGCGACGAGGATTCCGAACGAGACAACCATTGTCTCAAACAAGACAATGCCGGTCTCGAACCGGACAATGGTTGTCTCAAACGTGACAACCATTGTCTCAAACGTGACACTCATTACAGTGATACTAACCAGCTAGCTACCTCAGGGACAAAACCACAAATACCCACCCAGCTACCCACCCCACAGGTGAACACAAACAATTCAGTCCCCCCACACTCCCCCCCAGCGCGCGCAAGCGCGCGCGAAGGAGATTCCCGAGATCGAGAAAATTCGCTTCCCCAAACTGCGAGGGATAAAGTGAGCGAAAATTCAGCAGCCGAAAATCCGCCCCCAGGCCGACTCGCGGTTGTTCCGAAATCCGAAAATGATCCCGCAGAGAAAATTTCGCTTTCGGAGCTGACCCCGGAGCCCCCGACGACAGAGGCCGGCTGTCGCGCCGGAAGTACCTCCGGTGGTGCTGGCGAGGCCGCACGTCCGGCTTGCCGCCTCCCTGACGCGCGGCGAGAAACGGAGGCCGCCGGCACACCTCCAGGCGCGCATCAGGGAGGTTTTTCAAAACAGGACCGCAGCGGATATCGGCAATGGCTGCCCGATATCTGGACAGATCACGACTACATGGTCGAGCTCAATCACGACGGGCCGCATCATGTGTACCAGATCATCAACGGATGTCGGATCCTTCAAGAGCCGATCTATGAGCCGATCGCCGAAGCCGAAGCCGAGCCCATGCCGATGGCCATGGCGGCAAACGATGGGCCTCGCGGATCGACCCCGGCGTCGCACCTGATCGCGGGGGCTATCAGCGCCTCGTCGTCGGGCAGAAAGGGCTCACGGGCGGGCCTAGAGGGGGCTGGGGGCGGCGATAGGCGGGGGAGGGGGCCACGGGGCGCCAAAGGCTCAAAGCTTCGGATCCTGCCCCCATCGCCGATTTTCTCAGCCTGGCTTGTCGCGATGAGGGATGCCGGGTTCGAGGCGGTCCAGGTCCTCCGGCCGCATGATGCGGCGGCGCTCGACGAGATCGTCGCGGCCTGCGGTGGAGACGAGGCAAAGGCTCAGCGGCTCATCGAGATCGTCGTGGCGGGCTGGGAGCAGCTGCGCGGTCGCCACAAGATCGAAGCGGCGGCACCGAGCTTGCGGCTGATCGCCTCAAATTGGCTCGAGACGCTTTTCGCCTTTGCCTTTCCACCGAAGCCGGTCACCGCAACGGGGGCACCGAGGCCAGAGAGCAACGCGGAGCGAGTGATCCGGGAGGGCAGGGAGAGGGCAGCGGCACGAGCCGCGAACGCGCGTTCGCAAACTGGGAGGAATTGATTCATGGCTTCGACGACCAGCGATCCGTTTGATCGCGTGCTCCTTATGGCGCGCGTTTGCGAGCTCGAGGAGTTGGCGCGTCGCCGAGAAGAGCTCTACGCGGCGCAGCGTCAACAGGTCGGCGACCTCTCGGCGCAGCTGCTGGCGGCATCAAGGACGTTGTCGCGATTCAATCAGATCGGATCGGAAGATGTTGACTTGCTACTAGGTTACATGCGCATGTGGGGGGGAGACGTATCCCAAGTAGCAGACGCGATTGCAGCGAGCGAGCAGGCTAAGCAGGCCCTGCTTCTCGGTTTGAAGACGGCACTATCGACCAAGATGGCCGATGGTTTAGGACTGAAGACGGAGATCGTGACCGATGGATCAACAGCAAGCAGCGAGTAGTCTCAGACTTGCGTTCCGACGAGCGGGGATACCGGCTCGCTACATAGCCCTGACTCAAGCTCAGGCCCATCAATTTGAGCACTGGGAATATCTAAGGGCCTACGTG
>Ga0180438_10003113_pt1 | contig 25646 bp, 21 predicted proteins | sample SS_ome_12_FD_132455 | JGI IMG/M metagenome (GOLD analysis project Ga0180438, IMG submission 132455) | Hypersaline lake sediment archaeal communities from the Salton Sea, California, USA - SS_3_D_2 metaG | ecosystem: Environmental > Aquatic > Non-marine Saline and Alkaline > Hypersaline >... | reverse complement strand
TGCTGAGTCTTTTTCGAATCCTTCATGGATGAGCAGGATGAAGTTCAAGATGGTTCCGGACAAAGAAGTCTCCAAGAAAGATATTGCAGAAAATAATGTCGTGTTGTTCGGGAATCCTGAAACCAATGAAGTTCTGGCTGGAATGTTGGACTCGCTGCCTATCAAGGTTGTTGGAAAGGACATGTGGGTGCGAAACAGGAAGTTCTCAGGAGATAGCATGGGATATGTGTTGATCTAACCCAATCCTATGAATCGGGCGAAATATATCGCCGTGTTCTCCGGCTTCACTGCAGATACAATAAATTGCTTTGACAGAATATGGCCGCGATTCAGATCTGTACCGAAGGATGTTGATTTTGGCGTTTTCGAGTTTCATCCTGGTGATGATTCTGTCATGTGGCGTTTGAAAGGAATATTCGGGAGTGACTGGGATTGGCAACAGCAGATATCGAGTTCAATGTGATATTATCAGCTCACAATCACATCAAACGGACTTTTACTGAGCCGATCATCTCTGCCGTTTTACTGTCCGGGTCTGTAGTGCGAAACTACGAGTTTGCTCTTACCACCGTCGGCAGGGTTTATGACGGCAGTCTTTTCGGTCTTGATTTCGGTAGAATCTCCCAGAAGATGTTGGAAGCGAAACCGCAATAGAGCATCGAGTTGTTCGGTTTCGGAAATGTCTTCAGGAATATATCTTATCGTAAGGCTTCCGTCTTTTTCCTGCACGAGCTGGAATTGACGAATGCGCTGATGGGTCATCAGACTCTTTAACTGATTCCATGGTATAGTTTTGCCGTTAGGCAAAGACATGTCTTCTCCAGTCCGCCCAGCGATTTCTTCAATCATAGGCAATTGACAACCACACGAACACATTTCCGTGGATAATCTCGCCAAGTCACCATTCTTATACCTTATTATGGGCATGGCGTAGCGGTTCAGATTGGTGATTACAACTTCACCCGTTTCTCCAATTGCTACGGGTTTATTACCTTTGACGATTTCTACAATGCAATTTTCAGCATTTATATGATAACCACGGTTTCGATGACATTGCCATGCGATCTCGCCACCTTCACTACAACCGTATATGTCACTAACCTTTGTCTGAAACGTGGACTCAAGCAGACCTCTGACCTCCGGACGAAGGGGCTCTCCCGTGGTCAGAACTGCAATTGGTCGAAGGGGGGGAAAGGCGCCGTCATGGATTTTTTGCGCAAGAGCGCGAGTCGCAGGGGTTATACCGAGAACAGCCGGCCTTTCGAGTTTCTCGAAAAGTCTGGCGGCATATTCTGAATTGTCGGCCGAATCCAGGTAGGGATTGATGTAGTAGGTCTGGTGTATTCCCTGCAGGAAGGTCCAGTGAGGTTTCCTGGGCGGATCGTTTGCTGTCTTGAGAGGCGTTAAGATTGGTCGGCCGATTAATGGAATCCCGGCGGCTTTACGGGATCTGATCACAGCGGCGGAATTAAACTTCCGTGCGTTTCGGTCAGAGAGAAAGCACACTGGAATGCCCGTACTGCCCGATGTTCTGGTTACGCGACATTCCGGCAGCTTGGAAGGCAAAAAATCCCAAAAACGGTCTCGGAGATCTTTCTTTGTCAGGATGGGAATACTTTCAAGGTCGTCTAAAGTAGTAATCTTCTTCGGATCGATGCCCGCTTGTTGAAATACCTCCTTGTAATACTTCACCTTATTGGAGCAGTAATGTAATAGTCTCTGGAGTTTCATCATTCGTATTTTTCTAATCTCGACAATATCAAATTGCCTTCTTACAGCGTTCCTTGCCTCCCGGTACGTATATAATCCAAGTTCGATCTTCCTGAGAAACGTGATCATCTTAACAGCTCTTTAACATATCTGCCGCGACTTCTGCAAAACAGAGCCAAAAAATAGCGAAGGATATTTTAGCCTGTCCCATAAGTCAATCCTTAATCCAGACTCTTTTTTTATTCCGTATCCATTTATTAATGATGTCCACAAGAGTATTTTGACTCCAAAGCAGAGTGAACACATGGTCCGTGTGTTCTATAATTTTAATCGTTAATTTCCCGGATGCTTCTAATCCACCAAGACGTTTAGCCGATAGCAAACGAAAAGTGTCTAACGCAACACTGCCTTCAGAATTGACGAGCACCATATCGACTCCGCGTTCAGCTAATGTAATCCATTCGGTTAAAGGATCTGTTTTGACAGTTATGTTTACCTTTTGCGAGTGCAAGTCTCTGACTTTATTTATAAGGAATCTTATGACATTCTTAAGATCGCTTTTCCCAGTGACTACTCTCCACCAGCTCCTATAATCTAACAGGTGCCTGCAATAATAACGACCTTGTATACTATTTTTAATGTGTTGGTTTAAACTTTCAAGTGTCATGCTATCATAATAGGAGCCATTGATACCAATGATACCTACCACACAAGGATCGCAAGAAGCTGTTTTGAACGCGATGTTTGCTCCCGAACAGACGCCCATCAAAATAAATCTCTCAATATCTCTTATGGAACTAAGGTATCGCATTGCTTCTTGTGTTTCACTTATCGTGCTTCTCTCAAACGGAAGATCATCCTCACGAGCCCTGCTGTCTCCAATTCCTGAGAAGTCGAATCTGAGTACAGTGAATCCTGAGGAAGCCATTTGCCTGGCTATTTTGACATAGAGACGGTTGGGGCCGATTCGATGTAACAAGCCGGCGTTCAAAAGGATTATTGCAGGAAAGTGACTGTTCCTTAAACCAGAATCTGGATCGGTTACAACTCCTACCAGAGATTTCGTTCGCCCGAAAAGTACAGCTTGCTCTCTCATTGATAAACCTTGGAAATCCAGGTGATAATGCTCCTCAGAATAGAGATTGGCACCAAGCCTTTACCGTTCCCATCACGATTCTTGATCCAGGCTTTGGAGGCTGGGATATATTCATAGCTTGACTTAGCACTTATGCTTTCCAGATGTTCACCGAGCAGCTTGTTCTGTGTTACTTCATTACTTGTAACGATAAATACACTATTTGCCGGTTTTCTTTCAAGCGTCAAAAGATTGATGTTGGCGAGCTCTTCTCTCATGGAATCAGTTATTGGAAAGCCCAGCACTTCATAATGATCTCCATGCTTATGGTCCAACTGTGTTTTTGCGAAAGATCCACGTAACCATTCATTGTGCAGGCGCATCAACTCATTCAAATATATTGCTCCATCGATAATCGGATCCCAAATGACTATACTATCAATATCACTCCGACTGATTCCTGCCATCATTGCCAGTGCTGCACCTAAACGAAGACCCACTAAACACACCTTTTCCAAATCATATCCACTACTTAGCTCATTTACCGCAGTCGATATGTCGTCTATCCATCGTCTTATGCTTCCCTGATGACAGTCTCCCCACGAATCGCCACAACCATAGTAGTCAAATCTCAAAACATGAAAACCTGCAGATGAAAGGAATTCTGCTAATCGGACAAGCGAACGATGCGAACGGATATATTCCTGGCCCATGGGGTAGCATAAAGTAATTCCGACATGACATGATGTACGCGATCGCGGTGGATAATATATTCCGAAAAGCGATTTTGTTGGTTTTCCGAAGTAAAATGGCTCCATAGTCAAATACTCAATTCCTCGTCGATGTCATCAACATTCCGGTAAGAACATAGCCGTGGCGGAACAGATATTTGCCGCTGAAATACGTACCTCGTTTAAAAAAACCGCTGATATTTACCAGCAATGTTGCATTAAATTCACCCCTGTCAGGGTTAATCGTGATAGCAACATCCTGAAAATCAAGCCATGTTCTACTTATTGGATACTGACATTTGTATAGACACTCTTTTGCACTGAAAAGAAGCGCAACATTTGCCTGCTTTTTATCTGAAGGGAGTGATTCTACCCAAGCCAGTTCTGATTGAGTGCATATTTGCCTCCGGCAGTCCCTGTTTAGCCCCCAGATGAGCTCAACATCCAATCCAAGGGTTTCAATCGGGCATTTTCGAGCGACGGCGACCGCGCAATATCCTTCCGTGTGAGAAATGCTGCCGATGATTCCTGCCGGCCAAATAGGCTCTCTATCGTTCCCGACTAATAACGGAAAATTTTCTATGCCGAGTTGCATCAAAGCCTTTCGAGCACAGAGGCGCCCTGCTGTAAATTCCAGCCTTCTTTTGTGCATGGCGTTTCTCAGATAAGCTTCTTCTTCTGAATAAAGAGTTCCCTGAAGACACATTGGACGAGCTTCCTCAGTTATGACTTCTCCGGGATAGAGTGAATCAATCAACGTTTTATCAGTACTATTTTCCGGCATAGCAATGTTTTCTCGAAGATAGTTTTTCCTCACAACTGGCGGCAAATTGCCTCAGAGTCTGATTGAAGAATTCTCTAAATGGTACATGTATTCCGATTCTTTTCTCTATGATCGATATGGCCTGAACCACCATGAGTGAATGTCCTCCGATATCAAAGAAATTGTCTTGAAGACCAACTTTATCAATACCCAATACATTCTGCCAGATTTCAGCGATTTCCTTTTCGGTGGAGTTCACAGGCGGAACATAATCATGTCTGTTCATTGTGCGACCGTCACTTAAAAGGGACAAAGATGCATAATCCGTCTTACCATTGTGAATGATCGGGATTGCATCGAGTTGAACGAACTCGGAAGGAATCATGTAATGTGGGAGAACATCCTTTAAGTAGCGACGCAGGGAAAGTGAGGAAAGAGATTCATTGCACACAATATATGCAATCAAGTTGTTATCACCCTGTCTGTTATCAGATTTTGTCACCACACATTCTCTGATAGCTTCATGGTTCAATAGTGCGGATTCCACCTCTGCCGGCTCTACGCGGAATCCTCGAATCTTCACCTGAAGGTCTCTTCTTCCTCGGAATTCAATGCTGCCATCCGGAAGCAAACGGCCCATATCTCCTGTTCTGTAGATTTTCCTTTTCCCACTATCCGGGTCGGGCAGAAACACCTCGCGCATCATATCGGATCTTCGCCAATAACCAGTCGTTATGTGTTCACTTCTTACTGAAATTTCTCCATAAACATCCGTAACCTCACCTGTTTTATTGAGCAACAATATTTCGGTATTATCGACGGGATATCCTATGGGAACCTTATTCCGGGTAATTTTTGTTTTATGATCAATGAAGTATTGTGATGCTATAGTCGATTCTGTGGGGCCGTACGTATTCAGGAAAAGACAATTTGGAGAGAAATGTTTTTTATACGCATCAACATCATTTTTGTAAACTTCTTCCCCACCCAAGACAACCAGTCGTATCTCCGGGAACTTTTCTTCTTTGTCTAAGGTGCTGATCAGATAACGATAAACCGTTGGCGTTGAATGGTAGATCGTTATCTTCTCACGGATTAACCATTCAGATAAATGAACTGAAGGCTTTTCTCTTAAATCCATCGGATACAAGGTTGCGCCATTCAGCAAAGCCCCCATAATATCCATCATCGCTGCATCGAAGCTGTAGTTTGAGAACAGCGTCATTCTGTCATTTGTGCTGATGTGGAGACCATTTGCATAATTTCTTATATGGTCAAGCACATTGCGGTGAGTCTGCATCACCCCTTTGGGGGATCCGGTGGATCCGGAAGTATAAAGAATATATGCAAGTGTTTCAGGCGATATCGGAAGACCAATATTATCAACATATATATCCGGATCGACATCATCCATATTAATAACCTGAAGTCCAACATTATTCAGTGATTTGGCCAGATCGAGATTCGTGTTGTTTGTCAATAGGGTAGATATCTGTGAATCGTTCAGAATATGATGAATTCTTTTTGCCGGCAGGGAAGGATCAAGAGGTACATAAGCTTTGCCGGCCTTCAACACTGCAAAGATACCGGCAATCATTTGAGCACCATGCTCGAACAACAATCCAATCCTCCCCCCTGTACTCCCGCACAATTCCAGGATTTTTGATGCTACTCCGTTAGCTACCTTATTCAACTTGCCATAGGTCCACTCATCATCATTTATTTTGACGGCAATATTCATAGGATGTCTTTGCACCTGCTGCTCGAAACGCTCCGGTATCGACTGATCGATGTCCTTTTTCTTGAATTCAACAAATGAATTCTTCGGGCGAACAGGGTTGCTTCGTGTGTTTAATTCACACCATTCGGCTTTATTTAGTATGCGCAGTTCTGAAACACGCTTTTCCGGATTAGCCACTATTTTTTCTAACAATGTTTTGAAGTGGTTCAGCATAAAAGCAATAGTGGCCTCTTCAAAAAGATCCGCATTGTAAACGAACCAAAACTTGATGCATTTGTTCTGTTCTTCGGTAGAAACCATTAGATCAAATTTGGACTTAAAGTCCGAGGGCGAAATCCTTTCTGCCCGCAATCCACATGGTCCAAACCGTTCACGCTCGTAGTTCAACATATTAAAATAGACTTGAATTAATGGGGATCGGGACAAATCGCGCTCCGGCTGCAATTCTTCGACAAGTTTCTCAAACGGGAAGTCTTGATTAGTATAAGCCCCGATAACGATCTCACGAATCTGGTTTAACAGTTGCCGAAATGTCGGATTACCTGATAGATCCGTACGGAGCAAGAGAGTGTTAATGAAGAATCCAATTAATCGTGTAATCTCTTTTCGATTACGATTGGCTATCGATGAGCCTACTACAATATCGTCCTGTCCAGAGTATTGGTGTAATAAGATCATGAATGCTGCAAACAAGGTCATGAAAAGAGTGACCCCTTCGTGCTTGCTCAATTCACGCACTTTTTCGGTGAGAGTTAGTGATAGTTCCAAGGATCGGCTCGCACCTCTGTAAGTTTGAACTGGTGGGCGAGGTTTATCCGTAGGAAGTTCCAACACAGGCATCTGTCCCTCTGACTGCTTTTTCCAGTAGTTGAGTTGTGTCTCCAGCGTTTTGTCCTTGAGCCACTGCCGCTGCCAGACAGCAAAATCTGCGTATTGTATTGGAAGTTCTACCAGAGGCGATCTCTTGTTGGCGGACAATGCTTCATAAAGCAGTTCCAGCTCTCGAAAGAATATGCTCATGGACCATCCATCGGTAATAATATGATGCATAGCAACGATTAGGATGTATTCTTTTTCGTCTAACTGCAGGAGAGTAACTCTCAAAAGTGGACCTTGTCTCAGATCATAGGGACATTGTGTTGTTCTGGAGATAATTTGTTTAACTTTTTCTCCCTGTTCCATCTTATATAAATCACTAAGATCCACTACTGAAAGAGGTAGGTCTAAAACGGGGGCAATAACCTGTATTGGCTTACCATTCAAACTTGTGAAAGTTGTTCTCAAAATCTCATGGCGTCGAACGATTTCATTGATGCTTTGCTTCAAAATAGCCATATCTATATGACCAGTAATATGAAAGCTTATCGAAATGTTGTAGACGGGACTGCCCGGCTCCAATTGATTGAGAAACCAAAGCCGCTCTTGGGCAAAAGAAAGAGGTAAATTCCCTCGTTGGACTTTACACATGGGAGGCCCCTGCCGGGCCGAACTCAAGACAGAGCAAACAGTATCCCAAAATTCCTTTTTTTCTTGATTACACATTTACTTAAACGCCAGAAACATCAACACATGAGTACTAAATATTTCTCCGTCAACTGGTTTCTGTAAACATAAATCGGTCTATTCCGAACTAACACATCATGTTATTCTTCTAATCGGCCGAGTGTACAAAAGTAATCTGAACCCAAGTGATTTCATCGTACTATTTTTATAAGCCGTCTTGCTCTGCCTCTGTTAGCATTCTAACCTTACATTGGATTGAATGAAAGTTGGCGGCATCTTTGGCATGAGATAGGCATAGATTTTGTATTCATTATTTCCCGCACTCTGCGGAATTTATCACTTTGCCAAATCTCCATCATTCCCTGTTTATTGATGTCACCGATTTCAAACTCGGGAAAATTCGAACAGAAGCTGGTATTTCCATCTGCCCAAATTGATATCCTGCTTGATAAACCAAGACAGTGTTGCTCTTTCAGTCGTCCTTTCCCTATAACTATTCTTTTGATTTCATCAAGACGCATGATTGGGTGGAACTTGACGCTAGTATTCCATACATGAGAGTTTAACTTCCTAATTTGCTCATGAAGGATTTCAATCATGGGAAGGGCAAGATGATGGCTGAAAGAGTACCAGCTTGGCTTAGATGTTCCCCTTAAGGAATTGAGCCATGAAAGATTAGCCGTAAAGTAATCATCCATGCTTTGTGCAGTCTCTTTGGTAATGTACCATGGGAAGCCAAGAATGAGCTTGTCTATTCCTAAACTTTCGCAGTATTCTACGAATTCGAACAGTTTTGGTACAATATAGTCATTTAGAGTGCAGTTGATGGTAATTGTTCCTTTATACTCTTGCCTTCTCCGAAGAGATACGAACAACTTAATGTTTTCGACTGTACGATTGAACGTCCCGAGCCCACGAATTGCATCATGTTCTTCCTGGAGTCCATCAAGGCTAATTACAATTACCAAACTCGGGGATATCCTCAAGATTGACTCAAGTCTCTTTTCCAGGAGAAGACCGTTAGTACTGACAATGGTTCGCCGGAGATCTTTTTCGATAAGTCTTGCTATTGCATCCCAATCATTATGAAATAGAGGCTCTCCTCCCCAGATATACAAAGCAGACTTTTCTTTGTGGCTCTCCTTCAAAATTTTTTCCACAACGCCCGGATCCAGTTCCGCTATATTTGAGTCCTTTTTGAGGTATCCATAATCATTCCACTGAAAACAATGCCTGCACCTGAGATTACATCGACATGTCAACTGGATTGTGATTTCCTTGGGTGCCACATAAGCATACCCGGGATGTGTTTCCCTGCTCCGTTCGATTCTCGATGTTTTTTCAATTACTTCCTTCAAGTCACGAAATGTTTTTCTGTCAAGTTTTTTTGAACTCTTAACTTTTACAGTACCATTCGACATAATCTCGAATCCTTCCTCTTGCTTTCATAAGATTCAAATTTAGCTTTTTAAGAACCTTTAAGCTCCAACCATAATCTGCCCACTTTTCGTAGGAAATACCGAATCCAAGATATTCCCACAACTGTGCATTCTTCTCTTCATGTTCACCACAAGGTTCAAGCAGAATAATGGGTGTTGCGGCAGAAATCGAATCAAGAAGAGTTGCACCTCCAGGTTTACTGATAACCGCCATAGATTGACGAATCAGATGGTACGGCTCTTGAAACGCAGGATTATTTCTGAATTCCACAGCTTCATCTTGTTTTACTTCCCCAAAAGGCGGAAATTGGAATTGGTTGTGGCTGTCCCTTTCCCACGGATTCCATCTGCTATCAATCATAAAGTAGCGATTTCCTTTCTTTCTGTTTACGAGATCTTTTTTCTCATAGGCAATCACATCCAGTTTGAATCCAAGTTTTTCCAAAGTAGGAATCTTATCTTTGTAAGTCCCCATTCCCCAGCCACCCCCATGAATAACGAATCGATCATGTCTCTTGTTATAAAGTATGGTTTGGTGATGAGAAATCCCAAGGCGAAATGACACCTTTTTCTCTGCCCAGTTAGTGAACCAAACATGCCGAAAGCTGACATGATTCTTGTTGTACAATTTCCACGATGGAGAAATTACCGAATCCACATGACATAGGTCAATAACAATATCCTGAGAATTTCTTCTATAGACGTATTGCTCTAAGATTGGAAGCCAGAATCCGCTAAAGACAATAAAGCGCCTCCGCTTTTCCTCCTTCCAAATCTGCAGGAGATCGGATACAAGGGAGGGGTCAAGAGAAAGGACAATATCTTTTGCGAGTTTTGTCCCTGCAAGGGCAACCTTGAAATTGCGATGAAAGGCAACTTTGGCTTCTGGAATCTTTCTTCGTTTCTCCTCAATGATATAGTTTTCAAGTACAACAACTTCGGTAGTTATGCCTTTACATCGAAGTTGATAGCTTACTATTAGTGGTGGTACATAAACTCCAAGGGCCACTCCTGAACAAAGGATCGTAACTGTTTCGTTTGCCATTGCCATCCTCAAAACTTCAAGTCATATAAAGCACTTAGCACCAATATTAGTAAACACTTCGTTTATTCCAGCTATCATTAAGTCATGCTCTTGAGCACTTCTTGATACTATCACTCCATAGAATTTTCCTTTATATTGGGTTCGTGGTTTTTGGGCCCTCACATATTTTAGATTTACAAGTAAAGTATTTGCAGAGAGAGGCAGGATTCCTAAAGGCATCTGTTTTAGAAAGAGAATTTTTTTCCTTTTCATCTCATGAATAACTTTGTCGAAATTAAAATCTCGTGGCAATCCCAAAGAGAAAGATATAAGCCTTCCACTAACTGAGAATGTAGATAGGAATCGATCAACATGGTGGTTGATATTTCCCATCGATTTTCGTGCGTTGATCTCAATAACCGGGACAATTGTTCCATCCTGGAGAATCATTGAGTCGAGACAAACAGGGCCAAAGTATCCTTGTGCATATAGTTCATTGGCAATTAATCTCACCGATCCAAAGTATCCTGAACTCTCCAGTCTTTGCTGCAACTTCGATCGAATAGTATGTGCTCCAGAAAATGAGAAACCTGCATTTTGCATTTGTTGAAGAGATATGATACTAATTTTGCCTGTTGCGTTAATTTCAAACTGACAGGAGAAATCTAAATATTTATTTAGCAAAGGTTCCAAGATGAATTGTGTTTTCTGCCCCTGTTTTTCTTGTTTGCTAAGATGTACCACAATTCGCTCTAGCATTCTCTCTGAACTTATGAGCAAACTTCCAGTTCCTGATACACCATAAGCATCCTTAATCAAGAAAGGAGATTTCTTCAGGAGCCTGTTCCCAATGGTACTGATCTCTCTTGACGAGTTTGAAATCTTCCCAATCGTGTGCCCAAAGAGATATTTTACTAGCCTATGTGAATAGACCTTTGAATTAACCTTCTTAACAGTATTAATCGATGGTATTGGATCCTTCATGTCATAAACTTTGCAGAAACTGTCATAAGAAGGAAGTATAGAATAAGGGGAGACTCTTGATGCAGATGAGATCATTCGTCGGAAATATTTCTTCCTCTTTGTTTGTAAAAGCAACCGACAGACACTTTGAGAGGATTTCAAAGGCTGTTGGGACGCTCTGTTATCAATAGGAATCTCATTATTTTTGAAGGCAAATCCTAATTCCTCCAGATAATTCTTATGGACGGCATTAATGGGATACCTCGTTATTATCTGATCCGCAGGACACTTGCAGAAAATGAAAAGCAATTCATCCATTGCTGTGACAATGGCATCTGCCTGGTGATCTATAAACGATGGCAATGTAGAGAATCCCTCCTCTCTCCAGAAATGTTCTGAATTGAAAGTTCCCATGTATAAAATTCCGGATTCTTCTTCCATTCAACTGTTGTTCTTATGACATAGCAACTCGAGGCTCTTTCTGTTTGGAGATAAATTGACAGAAGTTTGTAATTGAACTTAGATGATCATAGTTGAAGTTGTCATAATCAAACTCTAAATCGAATTCTTCCTCAATTCTCAGAATAAAGTTGATCATTTGGAGAGAATCAAGTTCCACGTCATTGATAATATCAGTCTCGTCGGATAGAACCTGAGCAAGATATGGCTTGTTTTTTATTTCACCTATAATCTCTTTCACTTTTTTTTCCATAAACTCCGACTCCTTGAGTTCCAATTCATACAAGTTGAATTAACTTTTTATGTTCTTCTGATAACTTGCACTTAGCAAGTTTTGCTTCTTTTCTTTACTTAGAGAAAAATTCCAAAATCTCCACAGGACAGCTCTTCTTAGGCTCTGTTACCATCAGTAGTGTCGTAAAAGATTCTTCAATAAGCATTCTTGTGAATGTACCGACAATGTTAATTGTCTGTTTTACCATCCCAAACATCTTAATTACTTGCAAACAACTGTGTTAATGTCTTTCATTATCGATGACTGTCCTTACATGGACATCGTCAAAGTAAGCGGTTATTTCCCCTTCCAACAAGAATCCTATACCTCCTTTGACGGAGTACGTCGTCGATATCTTGATTGGCTCCAAGTCATCGGCTTTCACTGAAATATTTTCCTCATTCAGACTAATTTCGATTTTGTTCCACTTGTCAGTTTGCCAGGGCATCTCAAACACTGCAAGAGCTTGTGTCTCATGGTGTGTCCTCTCGCTGACTTCAATCTCAAACTTTTCGGCGCCTTCTATAGGTCGCCATTTCAGACAATGGTAGTGATTAGCATCTTCAACACCAAAGCAGATACCCACTGTCGCTTTGACATCTCCTGATGGAAACGACTTGACGGCCACATTGAGTGAGTAATCCGACCATTCATCGCCCCTGTACATAATAAAGGATCTATCCTGTGATTTACCTACAAGAGCATTCTCGAAAAAAGAAACTTGTTTAGTAGGCATTTGGACAGACCACTCGCCACTGACCGGCTGCCAGCTCGCAAAGTTGCCAATGTGGCAGCCGTCAAAACCATCATAGAAGACGTCGGAAAAGATCAAGCCGCAGTCATCAGGCAAAGTAGTGGCAGAGTTTATCAGAAGTAGCTTCTGCAGGGAGATGTGATCACTGTGATTTGATAACTCAAGATCATGAGCGCCCTTTTTGAGTTTTATTGAAAATCCCCTCACCCAATGCCACTGTTTGTATATATTGTCGTTCCCTATAATAGCCTTATCCAAGTTGTCTATCTTGCCAAAAACTGCATTAGTGCATTTATCAAACCATAGACAATACGCCCAAATATAGTACCTGCCATCTTCAGGGACATAGAACCTATATGTTGCTTTGCCACCAGCTTCACTGCGCCAACCTCTGCCGATCTTAGGGCCAATACGCAGACCATTCTCTCCCATATCACCCACTATAGAGATTTCCATAGGCCAGACTATCGCCAGCGGTTTACTCAAATCGATGTTGACACTGAAGATTTGTCCGGTGTGTATATTAACAGCGGAATAAACATAAGTAATTACACACACCAGAACGAACAGTGTTGGTTTAGACTTCTTAATCAACATTTAACTGATTTCTCCGGAAGGCTCATCCTCGATATCAAGGCGAGCACCAGTACAAAAACGATTAAGACTCCGTTATAGTGAACCGATGAAAATAAATTTGCAGCACAGGCTGCTACCAGCCCGGCAAAGTTGGCCAAGGCGAACCGGTGAGCTATAGAATATGCTATTCGATCCTCAGCCATCACTTGAGAATAAGCCAGCTTAAAATAATACACGACAATCCAGCAAAAACACACCAGACCCACAATGCCAGTCTCAGCCCCCGTTGTAATCCATCCGTTTTGATCGAATGCCTTCAAAGTATTAAGCTTTGGCAGGCGGTAGTAAAAATTGCTTCGGTACTCGTTTATACAACCGGCTGCTGTTCCTGTGACAGGACGTTCCTCCAGCAAGTTAAGCTCCGCTTGCCACTCAATGTAACGCTGCTTAAGGTTTATGTTATCCTCCTCAGCTAACTTAATGTCATTACAGATAGACTCCGAGTCTGGATTTGAACCAGATAATAATGCAAGTCCAATCCCGCAAGACAAGCTTGTTATGACGCAGATCCCGATGGACCACTTTCGGATCATTATTGTAAACGCTGCCATGCCTGCGAAGATCGCCATCATCCCACCCATAGAGCCGATTGACGTCAGTGCGCCTATTGTTAGGAGGATTCCCAGTAACCTTTTGTAGTAACGAGGATTCATGAAAAAATATGCAGCACACAACGGTGTAAGCGTCCCAATATAGGTGCCATATTTGTAAGGATCATCAAAAAAACCGAAGCTCCCGGAAATCAATCCAATCTTTGCCAACAGACTGAAGGTCACACTTGTTATAAGCGCTACAGTAACCAAACCGTAGACGACTTGGAACGAATTGACACTGGATATTGCTGAACTGAACAACAAGTATCCTCCGATGAAAATTAGCACCAACTTAAAGGTGAAATTGAAGGCTCTATTTAAATCCTGCGCAAAGGCAACAGACAGGATGTTGATGGCAAGGTATGCAAATATACTCAAATGTGGTAATAAAGAACGGAAAGTCTTGTAATCTCGTTTCACCACGAGGTGACCCATTAAAATCAAAATCCAGATCAACAAAACCGAATTCGTAGGACATAATATTTGCCATGCCTTACTCTTATCAAAGGGCCAAAAATGGAAGGCCGATGAAATTATGGCCACTCCTACCAGAGTCAATGAGCATATCTGAAGCCAATTACGCGTTTGTTGACTTACTGTCGCCATACAATCCCTTTCAATACTTTTCGATGGCCAAACGTTAATTGAATATATTGTTTTCTCTTGTTTTTCCAAACGATGATACACTATCATAATCCTTTCTCTGCTATGACCCTCATTGTGCTACTGTCGTTACCAGATAGAAAATCATCATGACTAATCCCAAGCATCGTCTTAGAAGTGGAATGTAAAGCTTTCTCCACATGACGAGAAACAACAGGAAATATAGAGTAAGGTTGCCCAGCACAGCTAAATTCCGCTCATGGCCATAGCCATAGAACCTGTGCAGAACCAGACTGAGTAACACCATATGGACACCAATGATAACTAATGCGAATAACCAACTATGTAGTACATTTCTATCGCTTGTATTCAGAGGCCTATGGATTGAGCCTATCTTTTCAAGAAAGTACCCTATTGTACATAAAAACAAGACTACGATACTATAGGATACGGTAATACCCGCTGGCAGGAGGGGAGGTGTAAAGTAATTTGAGGACAACTGGTTAACTGCGATCACAATTAGATAGAATCCTGTTATTTGTTGAAGTTTTGCAATAACTTCAAATTTGAGTGGTATCAATATAAAGATCGCTCCGAACACTAATATTATTGGCATTTCAATTGAAATCGGCATCTGGAGAGAGAAGCTGAGAGAACACGCCAAAACAACAGCCAAGATAGGAAGACAAAACGCAAGGATTCTGACTATCAATACGGTTCTCAGTTGTCTTCGGCTGTAAGTCACAATCCTCTCGCTCATCTCAACTCTCCGTACATCATACTGACACCGGCTTTTTATACTTTAGCAACGATACTAATGCTTTGAATTCATCAATCCTCAGAAGATAAGAACATGCAACAAATGTCAGCAAAGCACCAATTCCCGGCAGCATAAGGTCACAGTAAAACGTATGGAGAAGCGATTCGGAATTATCGATATCAAGCAAGAGTTTTATCGACACCCATACTGCACATGTGGTCACTGCCAGTTTGTAAGAGAAAGCAATAATTTGCAAACTGAACAATCCCTTCAGTCTTTTATTTAATATTGTACCGAGTACGACAATCTTGACTGTTTTTGAGATTACAAATGCGCCTGCGATGCCGAGATATCCGAATGGCTTCAACAATGCTATTGCCAGAGCAATGTCCAGAAACACACACAGAATGCCGTACTTAACAGGCGTCTTTGTATCTGAAAGAGCAAAGAAACTGTGCACGAACAGAACTTCCAGAGAAAACGTGGTCAGGCCAAATGTATAGATCATAAAGGCGTGTGATGTTCCCCAGGTTGAATCCGAGCTGAATTGGCCCCGCTCGAAGAGGAATCTGATCAGCGGCTGTTTCAATCCTATCAGCAGGCAGGCGACAGGTACACTTAAGTACAAAAGGAGTCTGAAAGACCTGAGAACCAAATCTGCAAACTTCGCATGGTCTCCTGCAGATGCAAGATGCGATAGATGAGAATAAATGACGGTTACTAATGCAACAGGTCCGATCAGAAGAATTGCGTCAATGAGCTTCTTTGAATAACCGAGATAGGATAGATTCCCGGTTGGAAGAGTAGAAGCAAGCAGGTTGTCAACCAAACCGCTTATCCGCGAAAATACCACTCCGACAACGAGCGGGCCCATGAGCAATAAGACTTTCCTGAAATGCTCTGTTTTAACAACATTCGTGTTTTGTTTGAGCAGGAATGAGCGCTCGGGTATAAAATAAAGTTGGATTAAAAGACAGCAAAGCCCGCCTATTCCCATAACCAGAGCAAGCGCGTATATTCCCATGGCTGGTATCAAAAATACAAGTCCGACTACAATGATGAGCTTCAGGGCCGCTTCAGGGAACGCTGCTTTCAGGAAGTTCCTTCTGGCGTTCAATGTTGTATACGTTACCATAGAGAGCCCGAGAAAAAACGCTGCCGGCGTTAGCGTTCTGAGCAGATTGGCAGTCATCTGTCTTTTAAGATCTGAGAATCCCGGCACGAGTAAATTAGTAAGAAGTCCGGGAAAGAACGCAAGGAAGAACACTGTGACGGTCAGAAAACCTGCTGTTGATAAAAATACTTTTCTGAACAGGTTCCCGGATATCGAGGCTGATTTTGATAGACTATTAGCAAAGACCGGCAGGAGCGACGGGTACATAAGTTCTCGTACAAGCCATATAACCGAGAGAGTTATTCCCATGGATGCAAAGTACACATCGGCCGTATCGTCAGTACCGAAGAAATGGGCAATCACTAATTTCTCGACAAAACCGAATATCTTCGTACATAAAGCTATTGTCGAGAGACTGAACACGGTTTTTGCAAGTTGAAACTTGCCTTCTATTTTAGAGGTCGCCCCGATATCCTGCTGTGATAGGGATTGTCCCAAGATTCTAATCCTTTATAAGAGTTCTGTAGACTTCTGTCAGTTCTGATATCTGCTTTTCCAATGTATGATGCTTACAGAAATAAGCGTATGCGTTTTCGGCATATTCATTACGTTTGGCCCTGCTGGCCAGCAGTCCGTCAATGGCTCCGGCAATATTCGCAGGGCTTGGCATAACAAGAAGTCCGGTTTGATCATTCGATATTAATTCCTCATTACCGATCACAGATGTGGCTACAATAGGGCATTTTGCTCGCATGGCTTCCAACAACGAATATGGCTGTGCTTCTGCGTCGGAGCATAGAGCGACAATATCGGACACAGCGTATATCCGTTCAGTGTTGGAAATGTGTCCGAGCAGTCTAACCTTGTTATTTAATCTGTTTTCTCTGATGAAGCTCTCTGCAGAGGCTCTGAGTTCACCGTCCCCTGCGATGAGAAACACGGCATTTCGGGCGTGACAAAGGCTTGCGGCTCTGAGAAACCTAAAGACACCTTTGTACTCGACAAGTCTGCAGGCGGTAGAAATGACCTGTGCGTTCCTGTCGAGTTCGAGCGAAGTTTTCGTAGCCAATTCTTCTTCTGATATAGTTGTGTTCGGGTAAGATTGGCCGATCGAAAGGCCGTTTCTTACTGTTATACATCTGTTAGAGGGAACAATTCCATGACGAATCGCAGCCGTTGCCTCCGCTCGTGATACTGTCAGAAGTCTGGTTGTTATCTTACCAAGTGCCTTTTCCAGAACAAGATATAATAGCTTCTTCGAGCGACTATTGCATCGCATGAAGGCGAAACAATGCGGAGTATGCAACCTCACTTTTTTCCCCGCCAGGAAGCCGGCCACGCGCCCCAGCGCACCTGCCTTTGAACAGTGAGTGTGGATAATATCGAATTTGTTCCTGGATAACAGCCACAGAATGATAACGAACGAGCGGATATCTCTGAACAGGCTGATTTCCCTGCTCATTGGGATGACATGAACATGTACTCCGCTTAATTGCAGCTCGGATATTCTTGTTTGGGCATCGGGACAGCAACGATTCAACGAGACAATTAACGTTACATCAAAGCCTTTCTTTGCTAAATGTGGAAGAACGTTACATATATAGGTGCATGTACCTCCCAGGAAGCCCTCCAATATGTGAACGACTTTTATCTTTCTATCATTCATCAGTTTATGCTTGTGAATAGTCTGCGTAATTGTTTGATGTTCTCGGCTGAGTTGAAGCGCTGTATCACCGTTTCATAAGCTCTGTGGCTAAGCTGACTGTGCAAATACCTGTTGTCCAGTAATTCTTCAATAGCGGAGGCGAGCTCCAAGACATCTCCGGGCCCAACAAGTAAGCCGGTCACACGATGTTCCACGGCCTCGCTTATGCCTTCAAGTCTGCTGGCTATCACGGGCGTACCGCATGCAAAGGCCTCCAATATCACATTTGGAATCCCGTCTCTGTCGCCATCATCTGAAATTAGCGAAGGTGCCACCAGCACGGTTGACTGCCGTATGAGCCGTAATGTGACATCGAAGTCTTGCCAGCCTAAGAGCTCCACATGATTCTTAAGGTTCAGTTGCTCGGTCAATCCGACCAGCCGTTTTCGCTCGGGACCATCTCCGATGATTACCAATCGACATTGTGACTTCTCCTGTACAACACGATTGAAAGCTCTCACCAGGTTTGCAAAACCTTTTTTGGGAATCAAACGGCCGACAGCTATTACGGTGTCATCACGTTTGGGCTCGTATTTATTCTTATCGTCACAATCAGGTAATCCGGAGGCTACTCTTATGCCATGATAATTCAGGTGGAGCTTATGGTGGTACTTTACCGGCAGATTGGCCTTGAGATACTCAAGGCCCTGCCGTGTGCAAACTGAGACGAAATTTGCATGGGAGATTTTCAATTCCATTGCCCCGTGTTCAACAAAGATATCCCTCGCATGAGCTGAAATGCTGAAAGACCGGCGAGTTATCATCGATAAGGCCATTCCAATGGTTGATGGCCAGCTCAAGAAGTAGGCGTGGATATGCCCAATCGCCTCGTTGTCAAGATGCCTGGCGAAGAAACCTATTGTGTGAATATTGCCTATTAGTGACACAGCTTCCTTCGGACATGTTCTAATCAGCTTGAAGACTAAATAAATCAATATTCCCAATGCCCGGGGATATTTGACAGACAGATAGCTTATTGATAGAAGAGCCTCCGTAGAAAAAATCTCGGGGCGGTAGAAGACTTTGATTGTGTCTTTACATGCCGGTCTCTGACTCACAGCACCAAATACAGTGATAGCACATCCCGATTTACGCAAAACTTCGATCTCTCTGACTGCGAAAGTTTCGGTCCGGCACGGGAAAGTAGTAAGTATATATCCGACTTTTATTCCTGGTTTTCTCATCTTGGATTCAATATAAAGGGGATGGTCATAAAAAGAATCTGTATGTCGAGCCAGAGACTTGCCCGCCGCAGATAATACAGGTCGTATTTAACATCGTGCTCTGCCTTATTATTGCGACCTCTCATGATTTGCCACAGGCCGGTAATGCCGGGTTTTACTAACAGTCGCTTTCTTTCGAGACGTCTGTATTTATTGACGACATTCGCAAGCTCCGGTCGGGGGCCTACCATGCTCATGCAGCCCTTTAAGACAAGAAACAACTGTGGTAATTCGTCAATTCTGTATTTTCTCAGGGGTCTTCCCGTCACGGTAATCCACTGATCTTTGTCGGAGTCGGTCGGCGGTTTGTAAGGATCTGCGTCTGCATAAAAGGTTCTGAGTTTCGGCATCAAAAACAATGTGCCGTTTTTTCCCACTCTGTAGTGAGCGAAGAACACCGGCCTTCCTTCCTGAATCAGAATGTATAGACTTGCCAGGCCCATGATGATCAGAGAAGGCCCAATCAGCAGTCCGCAGGTAATAATATCTAAGCACCTCTTGGCCCAACTATCCAAGTAGCAGGAATACTGTTTATATGTTTTTTCTCTGCCCAATTGTTGCTGATACCTCCTGATATACCGAAAGTGTTTGTTTTGCTGTTCTTTCCCAGTTGAAAAGGCTGCTTTGTTTCAGTCCCATACGTATATGTTTTTCCCGCAGGCAGGTCTCTGTAATCATCGAGACAACTGCCCGCGTGATTTGCCCTGTGCTGTAAGGATCCACAGTCAGTGCAGCATCTGCAAGAGTTTCGTTGAGCGCTCCGGTGTTCGTCGAGATGACCGGCGTTCCGCACGCCATAGCTTCAAGCGGTGGAAATCCGAAACCTTCATATAGTGATAGAAAAACAAATACATCTGCCATCTGATAAACACACGGAAGGTCACGTCTGTCAACATATCCCGTCCAAATTACATTGTCCGACCTGATTTCTCTGGAGATTTCATCAAGCTCTACTTTTACGCCCCAGGATCTCCTTCCGACAATAACGAGCTTGTGGGGCAGGCCTTTCTCTCGAAGCTTCCTCTGAACACACAGCAGTGTCCATATATTCTTCTTTGGCTCGATGTTGCCCACATATAATATATACCGCTCAGGGAGATTGTAATGCTCCCTAACTCTAAGGCATTGAGAGTAATCTTTATTTGCACTGAAAATTTTGTCTATTCCGGAATAGACAATGCGGATTTTTGAACAAGATAAGCCAAAGTTTCTTTTCAAATCATCAGCCGTACACCTGGATACTGATATGATGGAGGAAGCTTTTTTTGTTGCAGCTTTCATAAACAGGCCAAAGTAAAGCGAATTGCTCTGTTTGCACCACTGTGGGCTGTCAATCGCTATCGTGTCGTGTATGGTTACGACATAAGGAACGGACGATGTTTGAAAAGGACAAATATACGTAGGGCAATGCAGCACATCCAACCCATGCTTCTTTGCAACGCGAGGTAGCTGAGTGTGTTCCCAGAGTATCCTTGCGGCTCTTGTCCTGAGATGCTTAATCTCAACGATTGTCAGGTTCGTTGATTTTGAAACGTGCTTTCTTACCAAGCAGGGTCGATTAGTGAAGGCAATATAGTCGTTTTGGGTATCGATGTGCAAGAGTGCATTCAGCAGTCCGAGTGAATAGTATTCCACTCCCGAAATATACTCATCGTTTGTATGGAAGTTAATACCTATTCTCATGGCACTTTCATGCAGCCAGAAGTTCCATGTAGACTTCTTGTATCTGTGCTGCTGTCTTATCTGCTGTGAAGTTGGATATAGTATGCTCAAAGGCCGCATTGACCAATCTATCTGTAAGTTGACGATCTTGAGCGACATTAAGCATCGCTTCACTTAGTGCTTCAACATTGTCGGCCGGCACGAGAATACCGGTCTTATGATCTTGAATTATTTCACTTGGGCCGCAGGTACCAACAGCGATTACAGGAATTCTGTGGGCCATTGCTTCAATAATGACCCGGCCGAAAGGTTCCTGTTCAGCTGTGTGCACGAGGCAATCGATTTGCGGCCACACTTCGTTCATATCTTCTTGCCACCCCACGAAGTCAATTCTTTCCGCGATAGGAGAGCTTTTTGCATAGCTGAATACAGAACGTTCGTACTTCGTGCCCCGACTAAAGATGTTGGCGCCAACGAGGGCAAATCGAGCATCATGTAAATATTTCGCAACATTGGATGTCGCTTTTAAGAAAAGGATGTGATTTTTCCATGGTACACACTGTCCGATATGGGCAAAAACGAAAGAGTCCTTTCTGGGATATCTGGACGTGCTGAACGAATCTTTAGCTTCACCTGATTGACTAAACGAATCCTTGTCTACTCCGTTATAAACAACCTTGATCTTATCCGGTCGAATTCCTTTTTCAATTAGATCATCCCTTACAGCATTGCTGACGGCGATAATTTGTTGGCTGAAACGACCATAAAGCTTTGAAAGGAATCTGAAGTTAACCAAATCACGTGCGTGTAACAACAGCTTTTTCCTTGTGACAAGAGCAGCCAAGATTGCAGGCACACCTGCGTAAAAACTGTTGGCATGAATCACATCTGGATTTGTTTTAAAGGTTATTTTTATCATTCTTAGACTCGTCCTAAGCCAATACACTAATGCAGAGATGGCAGAAAGCCTTTTTGGTGGTTCAGGTAATTGATAAGAGCCAATTTGAATCGAGGTCAACATTCTCGAAAGTTGGGTCATAGCCGGACAGGCCACAATTACTACAAATTGACTCCGCAGGTCCTTAATTAATAGCAACAGACTATTTTCAGCCCCCCCAATTCTGCCCTGTAAATTCACATAGAGTATTCGAACCATAACGATACTCGATCTAACCACATAACGATCCAAGCATATCATTTATATCTTTCTACTTAAATTAGCGCAGGCTATCGCCCGGTTGTTGATAGAGAAGTCTAAGAAAAAAGCTGGTTCATAGGGAGACGGAAACCAATAGTTTAACCGCTTCACACTTTGCCACTTATCTGAGCATCAACATAAGCATATGTTGATACGCTATAAATTATGAAAGGTATATTCTCGCTCATACTTATGATGAGTGTAGCTTATACCTTTTTCAAAGCGGCTGATGGGTAGTTTAGACAATGAGTAAAAATACATCAAGTATCACATTAGACTCTCAAGCCTCTCAGCGAGATAGGAAAATTGTTGCTGAGCTTCATTCCAAATACTTCTCAAAAATCAAGCACCATATTGCTTCCAGTATCGGTTCTGCCACAGACGCGGAGGACATGGCCCAGGATGTGTTCGTTGAGTTCTACAGAAGAAATGGGCGATTTAGGGAAAATGGGGATCCTGAAAAGTACCTTTTCGGGATAGCCGGGAATATGGTTCGCGGGTATTATCGCAAAAAGACAAGATCGGTAAGGACCATTCCAATCGAAGAAATCGGCTCTTCCACTGCTATTTATGGGACTCGGCAGCAGCCTGATCCTGTAAACCTTACTGAGAGACAAGAACTCATAAAGATCATTGAACAAACAATTGCTAAACTGCCTCCGAAAGCAAGAGAGGCTCTCGAATTGCGTTTTATCTATGGCCTAAACTCGAAAGAAGCTGCTCAAAATTCTAGATGTACCGAAAGTGCATTTCGTGAGCGCCTGTGCTACGCAATCCGAGCTCTCCAGAAGGTTTCAAAAAAATTCTGAATGTGCTTCATTAGCTAGAAAATTTATGGGGATCTAACTAAATACCAAAATGACACTTATGAAAATAGTCAAAAAGTTCCAATTTTTCCTCCTTGCGCTTTTGGGATTTTTGACCAATTAGATTTAGAAGCTTGTGTTTTTAGAACTGAATTTGGGTGTTTTTATGGATTGTAAAGAAGCAGAAATCTTGTTCGTGCCGCATATCATGGGTGAGTTGGAACACAGTTCAAAGCAAATCTTTGAGTTCCAGGCTCATCTGGCAACCTGTCAGGCTTGCTCGGAGCAATACGAGAGCTGCAAAAGGACAGTGGAATTCATCGAATCCCACAAAAGTGAATTCGCTGTTGCGCTTGAGTCTATACAAGACAATGTCAATCAGCAAAAAGAGCTTAAACACAGTTGGCAGTGCATAGAAGCCAAACTGGAGAGGTTCGAAGCTCAAGAAAGCAATGAGAAAATAGGTAAAACTTACCGATTTCTTATCAGAATATCAGCCACAGCCGCATGTATTGCTTTTGGCATATTTGGGTGGTTGATGCTGTTAGATTCAGGGACAGCCGAAAAACCAGTTCACCCTCATGTTGCATCTGCTCCAGCCTCTACTATCAAGATTCAACTACTCTCGGATAATGGCGGAGTCTTAATCCCAGCCGATCAACGAATAGCCTCTGAAGATTCAATAAAAACTCTCATTATTAAAGACAAACATCGACTCATAATGAACGCCAATACAATTCTCTCAATAAGCCCGTCTAACCAAAATAAGCCGATTGGATGCATGATCAACATGGTTTCGGGGCAAATTTACGCCCATGTTACGCATGATTTCAGCCAATTTATTGTTAGCACTGCCCACGGCCGGGCGGTCATTACCGGCACAACTTTCGACTTAACAGCTACAAACGCCGGCACAACCCTTGTGGTTGTCGAAGGTAGCATTAAATTCGAGTCGAAAAGAGGAAGCGCACAATTAACCACAGGCCAAATCTCCCGAATAATGCCCAACTCAGCCCCCACGAGCCCTGTATCGTGTAAGACCGTTGAAATGACAGCATGGGCCACAGCATATGAGCTTGAATCCGTGTTGGCAAAGATACAATCTATCTCTGGTGGCTATGACCTATCAGACCACGGGCTCGGTGCTGCTTCAGGCCCAATTGAGCTTGAAAAAATCAATGACGAAGACTGGATTGAGGAAAAGCAGTCCTGGTTCAAACGAGAATTCCCACATATTTTCCAGATTCAGAAGGCCTTAGGAGTCGAAGGAATTGAAGTCGGTTATCTAGAACTCCTAACTTCATCGGGTGATATTTGGCAATTTGTATATCCAGAAAACTCACCTCGGCAGATTCCGATTGGGCCTCCATGCAATATGTAAGAATTTATCCAATAAGATATCGGCCAAATGTCCGCAATATGCCCAGCTTTGTTGTTATTCTTTACCAATATCATGAGTGAGAACTTGATACTTAATTCTTGCAAAAGGAAATACTTCGTTAGACTAAGTTAGAACATTGTGCGACTCCTTTCTTTACGAAAGTTCTTTTTGATAAAAAGCTTACATATCGAAAGGCTGCATAATATCCATTATTTTTATTCATTTTTCGCCATTTTTTTGGAGTTGTATCAAAAAAAAAGAAACCCAGATTGAAAGGTTAAGACAAAATGAAAGTTCTAGTTTGCATCCCAGCTCGTTACGGTTCAACCAGATTCCCTGCCAAGGTTCTCGCTAGAGACACCGGTAAATTCCTCATTCAGCACACCTATGAACAGGCTCTCCTTGCTAAAACAGTTGACAAAATTATGATAGCAACTGACAGCGAAGAGATACGGCAGGCCTGTGAGAGTTTCGGCGCCACCTGCGTTATGACTTCAATCGACCATAAAAGCGGTACCGACCGGATAGCCGAAGCTATCGCTTATATAGATGTGGAAATTATTGTCAACTTGCAAGCTGATGAGCCGGAGATTGACCCGGTGAATATCGATTATCTGGGAAAGCTGTTACTGGACAATCCCTATTACCCAATGGCTACATTAGTTACTGAATTTCAAACAAAAGAGAAAATCAAGGATCCCAACACAGTAAAAGTCATAACCGATTCTAAAAACAATGCGATTTATTTTTCGCGTTCCATTATTCCCTTCGACCGAGAAGCCGGTGGCGTGGGGAATATTGATGGTTTCCAGCGACATTTGGGGATTTATGCTTACAGAAAAGATTTTCTACTCAAGATTACTTCTCTTCCGCAAACAAGTTTGGAAAAAACAGAAAAACTTGAACAATTACGGGTGATTGAAAATGGCTTTGCCATCCTTGTTGGAAAAGTAAAACACACATGTGACAGTATAGACACACCGCAACAATATGCTGATTTTGTAAAAAGATATGATAAAAACACAACAGAATTGTGTGCAGAAGGATTATTACCGAGAGAAGGTTATTGAAATAGCAAGCCTCAAACCAAAAAAGGAAATTAGGGATTATGATATCCCTATGAGTCTGGAAGATCACATAGAGAAGTTCAGGAAAAGAATAATAGATATCTCGTTGGGCAAGCTGAAAAAGTAGATTATTAATTCCCAAAGGTTCTGGTCGGCTTGAAATCCATAAAAACAATCTTTATCAGGACTTAAATATCAAAGCTGACCTGAACAATATCGGCACTTTATACCAATCATAATTAATTAGTGCGTTCAACATAAGCACACCAAGTTATGCTTTTTACAAGCTTCGCATCAAGACAAACAGCTCGCCAAGCCTCGCAAACAACCTAACACAAATGGCGCATTAACACACGAAGTGCAACAAGGTCGTTTTTATTCAACCACGAGCCGACCAGCAGCACAATAATTTAATCAAGCTTCCGGGGACTTTGTCCCCGGAAGGGATTTACCGCTTTATGC
>Ga0180438_10003112_pt1 | contig 25647 bp, 35 predicted proteins | sample SS_ome_12_FD_132455 | JGI IMG/M metagenome (GOLD analysis project Ga0180438, IMG submission 132455) | Hypersaline lake sediment archaeal communities from the Salton Sea, California, USA - SS_3_D_2 metaG | ecosystem: Environmental > Aquatic > Non-marine Saline and Alkaline > Hypersaline >... | reverse complement strand
TTGTGAGCTACCTCATATTGCAGCCTGATTTTTATTTCATTCAGCCAGGCAAGCGGCTGCGATAGCGAACCCGACCAACCTGCATCCCCTGTGTAAAGCATCACCACCACAGTCCCCTCCTGGCAGAAGTTCGACTTGTTGGGAGCCTGTGTCAACTCGATCTCTCCAATGTAAATAAAAGGCTTGGACGTATTATCAGGCACAAATGAATAAACACCTAACCCTGTTGGAGAAAGTGCCTCAGAAAGCCCCTGAAGTATGTTAGCCCTTATATCTTGCATTGTCTTTGATGTCTTGCTTTAGTGCCTTCGTTAATTTGGGCATCATCCCCTTTACTGAATCCCTCACGTAATGGTAACCTTTGAAACCTCCCCTGCCTCCCGTCTCAATCCACTCCGCATATACCGCCTTCTCAGTATCAGGGCCAATTAAATAATGCCACCACTTCTTGCGGTCAGGTGCTACGGTCAATTCAAGCCACGGAGTCCTGTCTATCACCTTCGCCCTTAGTATCTCTTTTTGCCTTGCGCTGATCTGACCTGCAAACTCCCTCAATGTCCTTCGGAACGCCTTCTGGGTGTCCTTATCATACTGGCGGAAGTCACCAATTGCCTTCTTTGTGTCAAGTACCATCATAAGTGCAATCGCATATGGTGTACCGGTGCTTCTCATCCCGCTGAACACCTTCAATAGTCAACTCTTTACCCAACCAAACCAACAGATTTGCGGTTGTTATATCGTAAGCTCCTGACCGTATCGTCACCTTGTAGCTGTTGCGGGTTAGTGCCTGTTTGCCTTCAGGTGTCCTCAATGCCTGCCTGTCCTGCTCAACCCTGGCCCACAAAGTTGCCTGGAGTTCTTTGGTAGTTACATAGCCGCCAATGCCATCAGGTTGCCCCTGTATAACAGAGTAAACATCAACACGCTCAGTCATCCTACCAACTCCCATCAGACAAACTCTTTCAATATTACATTGGTTACAGTGCCAACAAAATCATCCTCGGCAAGTACGTCAATCGATAGATCAGTCCCGGTATCACCCCAGACACCCACGATGACCGCATTGCCCTGAAGTGCAGGAACCTGTATGGCATCAGAATCACCAAGCAATATGGCAAGCGATTCATTGGAGCCACCATAAACGCCATCAATGCTCAATGTTACCTGATAGGTCTTACCGGCTGTCACTAACCCTGTGGCATCATAGACCAGTTTGCCAACAGCACTGCCATCAGTTGTCGCAGTTGGAGTGGTGTTAGTCCACCCTGTCCCGAATGTCCATTTGGTTCCGGGATCGAATTGAGGGTCATCACAAAGGTTGCCAGTCAGTATGGATGGTTCCTCCCAGTATTGTTTCATTCTGCGCTTCTTTTGCGCTGCTCTGTCTCGTGCCATATTAAATCCAGATTGTTTCCCTGTAAACTTGCAGGTTTTGATTTTGATATAAAAACATTTGAATCTTCATCTCCTCACCACGATGCTCATACAAATAAGCCACCGTCTCCAATAGTGCCATCTTCAGCCCGTCAGGAATCGTATCATACCCGGTATCATAAGTGGTAGTTGTGTATTGAGGCGAATAGCCACTGGTGACTGAATAAGTGCCTCCCGTGAAATTAAGTACAAACCCATCCCAAACGTAATCAACGTCATTGCCATCTTCATCCTTTACCGAACTGATGGTGACAACCGGCCCATAAGGAGGGCGCAGCTCTGTTCTCGGTGTCGCTTCTACTACTAAAGTGGTAGATACCAACGATGCACCCAGGTAGTTCTCGATCAGCTCACGGGCCTGCGTGATCAGGCTTGTTATCAAAGCGTCATCAGCATCACCGTCCTGCTTGATCCAGTCTTTAACCTCCTGGAGCGTCAGCGGCTCATCACCGGTTACCGTCTTTTTTACGTTTAACATTCCTTTTCTTTTTAGGTTTGACCTGTTCAGCCCACCCATCACTGATAAGATGATTGGCTACCGATGTCGGGAACTCATGCTCTGAATCTTTATCAAATTGATGGAAGGCTTTGATGATTTTAACTCTCATACTTTGCTAAGTTTTAAAAAGTGGGGCGGGCGTTAGAAAAAAACCACGCCCCACCAATAAACAAACTAAAAACTAAGTGACGGAAATAGCCGCTTTGTCAGTAGCAAACGTACCGGTGACAAATGCAGGCTTGTCCTGGTTCTTGATACGGAACGCCAACCTGATGTTTGCAGTCACCGTTGAACGGTTGTAGATCGGGTCATCAGCATTCTGGTCATAGATCCTGATGGTAAGCGCATCCCTCATGAATGCTTTGGCACGCATGAAGTCACCTACCAGGTAAGTGCCCTCATCAATACCCACGTTCTGAACAATCGGGATGGTGACCACGCTAGGCCCGTCAGGATTGTAGTAAGGAACCTCGATGTACCTGCCGTCTGCAATCTTCAATACATCCATTGAAGCTACATCGGTAGGGTGCATCAAGATATAATTCGGGATGAATTTACCTTTGCCCGCAATCCATATCTGGTTGACAGCAACCCTCAACACATCCATGTTGTTAGGTTCTGTAACAGCATAAGGCTGGCCGGTAGCAAACTTGCCCGGGGTGAACTCTGTCGCCTGTGGTACGATACCCAAAAGGTTCACGGTCTGCCCGTCACCGGCAAGCAGCTGGTCATCCACCAAAATACGCAAGTCCTCAAGCAGCTCGGTGTTGATCTCTGAGGCGAGGAAGTCAACGTCTTTTAGCGATTCATTGGTTACCTTCATGAACTGTGATGCGATCTTCACTTTGGTACTTACCTCAGTGTATTCCAGGTCGCCCTGGCCCATGATGGCATCTTCAGCGCGCATTGCAGCACCAGCAGTCTTGCCGGTACGCTCGATCCAATCAACCATGTTCGAGGTGGTTGTACCCCACTGGATGATGTCACTTACCAACAGCGCACGCTTTGGAGCCTTATCGACACCTGCATCACGGAACGGCAGAACGACAGGGGCATCACCGGCAACAAAGCTCGTAGGGTCGTGGATGACAATGACCTGGTTCTTTACACCACCTTCAAGGGTGAAGGAGAAGTCATTGCTGCCCTTTTTCAGTCCCCACTCGTTGTGGAACATATCCTTGCCCTTCATCAGGTTTGCATGGATACGCTCTGAAAACTTTTTGCCGCCACCGCCTGAAAGGTTGGCTTTTTGCATTTTGGTTTCCATTACATCGATGTTCTTTTGAAGTCCACCCAAGCCATCGGTTACTTTTTTAACCTCGCCCATGATGTCCTCCTTCATCGAGTTCAACTCAATCACCTGCTCGGCCTTGAGTTGGTCGTTTTGCTTGCGCTGTTTCTCCATCAGGGATTCAACAATAGGCACAAGACTTTCTTTGTTATCAGCCATAATTCTAATAATTTGCGTTTAAAAATTCAATTACTTCTTGTAGCTCATTGTCACTTCTCTGCGAGGCCTGGTGTTGGGCTTCAACGGGCAGGCGTGCCATTATAGCGTCAATTTTTGTTTCTAAGGACTTGAGCCTGTCCTCGTATATTTGGTTCAAACTTATGACCGGAGTGTTAGGATTCGCACCCCAGGTTACACTTGAAGCCTCGAACATTTGCAGTTCGTTCACAACTTCAATCTCACCGTCCTTGTTGCTGTCCTTTATCAGGAACCCAAACGAATGTTCATTTATAACGCCCTCATTGTAGAGCGTCAACACCTCCTTACCCTTCTCGGTAGGCATCAGTTGAGACACCATGAATGCTCCCTTTTGATCTGTGCCAACCTCCAGCGGCTTGCCGATGATGGTGTTAGCATCATGGTTGAACAGATGAACCATCCGCTTGAAATTGTTATTGAAAGTCCTGTTAAATGCGTTTCGGTGCATTCTCCTTCCGTGACTGTCAACACTACCGAAATCAGCGAAGTAGAAGGACACAATTCCCTTCTTAGTGTCAATATCACGTGCATTTTTGGTTAAGTTTGAATATTCCATCGTTTCAATATCTTACAAAGTTAAGTAAAGTTTCCTGCATTACACACTGGCAATTGATCACATTGCCTGGAGATCCGCTCGGGTCACCGGGGAACTGCAACGGCTCGCCACCAACATCAAACGGCTTCCCTACCTCACGTACCTGGTCATGGGCTTCCCTATGTGCAGGGCGGGTGTCCCTGAATGATGCCTTCCATATCTTCTGAATCCTCGCCCCATCACTATTCACCGCATCAACCATGCCCTGCCACGTGCCATAGTTGCCTGCTGCTACCGTTTCAGTACGAGCAATCCTACGGGCCCTCCATATGTTGATGTCACCATTCAGCTTGTTATTCACCAACTGCCGAATCCTGCGCTGTGTTGCCTCAGCACCCAACCCCTCATTCGTGGCAGTTACAACCGCATCATTCACCGCCTCAATATACAACTGCTTGCTCGTTGCCCATACTTCCCTTATGCGCTCCCCCGCATTGCGCTGCAAGAAGTTCACCGTATTGGCCCGCCACGCATCATCCACCAGGTTTGCTACCCCGGTGATGGCACGCTTTGCCTTCTTACCCGCTTCAAGTGATACGTTTGACCATACCCTGTTATAAGCATCGTTAATGTCAGCAATCTGAATCCAGTTGGCACTCGCCAAACCATCAGTAGCCAAAGCCTCCAATGCCAGTTTGTACTGGTTGTCGAGCGCAGTCTTGAACTGCCGGTAGCTGTATTCTTCGGCTTTCTTTGCCATTAGTAGATGTCGTTTTCACCTAACTGCTCACCATCCGCCATAGTACCCTCAATCGGCTTCTGCCCCATCGGTATGTAAACCATATCCATCTCAGGCATCTCAATACGCTCCAACCCCAACTGCTCACGCTTCTCATTGGGTGTCATGTAGAACATATTGTTGAGCGCAGCACTCTTGGTATAGAAGTCCTCCTGCAATACCGCAACATTCTCATAATTGAACCTGAACTTTAAGTCCTCATCAGGTATCAGGAACCCCTTCAACTTGCCTGCAAACGCTTCGTTAAGCGGCTGAATGGTGTACTCATAGAAGTCCTTGCGGGCCTGCGATACGTTGTTATACGTGCTGTTCTCGTTGTCGTTGAACAGTACCGATGGCACACCGTAAACATTACACAACACCCTCAATGCGTGCTGTGAGCTGTCCAGGATGTTCAAGTCAACAGGCGACACACCCAACATCTTCACATCAACAGGCGTGCCCGTCAACATTGGCTTGTTTGCTGTGTCCGGGCCTCCATATTTCTTCTTATAGGTCTGCTCAAGTAGTTCCTGCTGCTGAGGTGTAAGTCCTTCCGGTGTCTGGCTGCTGATGATGTATGGTGGCCCCATGTTCTCAAACGACTTCGCCAATGCCATGTTGCCGCTGTTGGATGCGCTGATGATCTCAGTAGCAACCTGTATCGGTGACAACCCATATACCCAACTTCCTGACAGGTAGCGGGGGTTGAATAGTTTGCCGTGCATTACGCTTTGTTTGTCGAAAACGATCTCCTGGCTGCCTTCGGTGAATTTATATCCCATCACGGGCTCAAAGAACGGGCCGCTGACCACGTTGACCAAATCCGAAGGCATTGTCCAAAGCTCCATCGTGCTGCCATTGTCCAGGAAAGGTGAATAAATAAAGCTGTTGCCAATACTGAGCAAATAAACGTAGTAGTTGAAGATGATGTCCTTTAAACTGTTGTCAGGGTTTGGCTGTTTGAGCAGGTCAATAACCCAATGCGATTCCACTACTTCGCCATCAGGATCGCACAACTCCAAAGGAACGGAGCTGGCTGTGTCGGCTATCTTGTTAACAATAGAATACACCAGCTCGTTGTCCATATAGCCTGCCATGAGGTCGCCCGTGTACGATCTGGGCGGTGTAATTGGCATGAATGGGGAATACCAGCTTGTGTATAGTGCCTGGTTGAGTTTGTTTATTCCGTCTTTGGTTTGGTATAATCCACGCTGTTTTAGCCTGGCAATTTCAGATTGCAAGTACTCAACTAAGGGCATAGGAATAGGTTTTTACAAATGTAATGCAAAATTTACAAATGTCAACCCATAAAAAAACCACCCGGTTAGGGGTGGCTTGGTTGGTTAGTCCTCAACAACATATTGCTGTCCTATGAGTTTTTTCTGATCCTCTGGGATGTTGGTGGTTATTAAATTTAACACAGGCACTGACTCTAATAGTTTCTGCTCTGTTGCTTCAATACCCTTTTCGTATTTTAGAATCCTTTTTTTATAAGCATAGGAAGTGTAAGCCTTAGCATCCTCGAATTGATACTTCATCCATAGTGGCGTTTCATCACTCATTAAAAATTCTTTTATCTGATCTGAATAGCCTTTGTGAATCAATACGTATCCTAAATAATTTGGAAAATGCAACGGGTCATCCTGTGTAAATTCTTTTTGTGAACCGTCAGGAGCGTAATATTTCTTAAAAGGAGCCGGTAATACGTCATTATTATCCCTGATGAATTTATTTAACGTTTGCGAAAACTTTGCTTGTAATAAATCCATGATAGATTTGTGAGGCCACTCCAATGCTATTCCAAAGGTGGCTACTTGTTTCCGTTGCTCTCTTTTTGTCGGCCTTCTCCCTGGTATATGCTTAACCGCAGTATCAAAACTTCCAAACAACGGGACTCTCCTTATGTCCTCTTTATCCAGATCAATAAAAGGCTTATCACTCCACAGAAGTTGCATTTTTGTTATAACAATAACGTGGGGTGCTGCATGAGCTTTCTCTAAAAGATATTGGATTTTTTCTTCTATAACATCTCCAAGGGTGTATTCAGGATTGAAATTTGAGATGTCTTTTGATGAATAGCGTGTTTTTATGACTTCGCCAGTCTGTTCATTGTTCATATAATATGTATTTAATGGATGACATAAGACCCCATCCATACAGGTCATTTTCAAATGTACTAATTTATTTTGAATACCTTCTTAATTGTATCTAAATTAACATCTTGCTCTAAACCTATCCTTATTGCCTTTCTCATGCAATCAATTATTAGCTGAGCCTCTGCAACTTCTTCAGGTGTATCTAATGTGATTTCACCCAGATGTATTTTTTCAACATCTCCAAGGATCTCATAAAATTTAGTACCAAGTTTTCTGAGATAATTAATTTTATCCTTCTTAGCTTTTTCAAGAAGTTCTTCCTGTGTAAACTCCGGCTTTTGCTCAAACAGGTCTTTATATGCAGTTGCAATCTTAGGCTTTTTCTGTGAGTTGAGCTTCTTAACAGCGTCTTTAGCCTTCTTGTTTCCTTTTTTTGCGGCATCAAGAATCTTTAATTCTTTTTCTAAAGTTGGCCTGCTCACTCCATATTGCTTTGCAACAATGTCAGAGGATTGGGGAGTAGGTTTAGAAACATCAGTAACTTTTTTCTTATCTTTTAAAGTATTAGGTTTTCCCTTCCTTCCCCCTTCTGATTGCCTCTCCTTAGCCTTTTCAGTCTCGATCTCTTTCATTAAAGCCTTTTCATTGGCCAACATCTCCCAGTTCTTTTCTCTCTGCCGGTTATCCTCTAAAAAATGAACCAATAAATTACCACTTACAACAATGACAGGAACTTCTTCCAATTTCAATATCTGAGCTGCCTTAAATCGCCTGTGGCCACCAATGATAACGTTGTCACTGCTTATCTTTATTGGGTTCTCAAATCCGTTATTTTTTATGCTGTCAACAAATAGGGAATCAGGTGTTGAATCACCGTAAATCTCCATGTTTTTAGGATGCGGTTTTAAATCCTCTAATCTCCTCTTATCCATATCCTTAAATTAAAAAACCCCTCTGGAGGGAGGGGCTTATGTACGTACAATATCTTTACAAGTCCTCCACCTTGCGTGCTGCAAATATACAAATTAAATAACAAAAAAAGGCTTCTCACTAAACATATCCGTAACCGCATACCGGGCAGCATCAATCGCATGGTTCCACTCATCTATCGGCTTCGTTAACTTCTCCCCCTGCCGGTTCTCCTGCCACGAATACCGCCGCAGCTCCTTGATGACGTTTACGCTGTCCCGATGCACGTTCATCTTGAATTGCTTCATTACCTGGATGCCATTATTAATACTATCCTTGCCCTTTACCGATGCCTTTACATACTTGCCCAACCGTTGCAGTTCAGCTATCGACTTCGGCTCTGCACTGTCTGCCACCGTTGGCACAGTGCCGCCCAGGTAGATGGCTATGTCACTGTTCAGCATCTCACGTTTGTACACAAGCTCCTTCAAATACAACTCCCCGTTGTGGTAGCGGATATGGACCAGGCAGGCGGGATCGATTGAATACCCAAAGTCCAGCCCGTATCGCTCCTTCTTGAAGTCATCAGGCCATTCATCGGTTACGGTCCAATGCGTGCCCTCCTCGAATACCAATCCTTCAAGGCTGCCCCATTGACCAAGCGCATAGACACGGTGGAAATTAGGATCTGTCTTAATGCGTGCCTCCAATGCGTCAACGATCTGCTGGGTGATGTAGGGATTGTCCTTGTACGTGCTGTGATCAACGTAGGTCTTAGGCTCATCGAACAGGTCTTTGATCCAGAACTCAGCAGCGGGGTTGAATGAGCTTATGACCTTCTCACTCGTCCTGATGTCAGCCTGGTCATAGATGGCCTTTTTGATATAGAACACCTCATCGAAGTAAACAATATTAGAACGTAACCCATGCCATCGGGCTGCATCATCACCAGGAATGAATTGGAAGTAGCTGCCAGTCGGGAACCTGTACACCATCTCTGATACGTTCATAGCTTTGGGTTCGTATAGCCCTTGCATCACATGGGCCTTCCAATCGGGAATAACTGTCTTCTTCAGCACCGGCAATGATTCGGCACTGATGGTGATACGCTTGTTGCTGTTGACCAGGGCGTATAAGGTGAGCTGTTGCAGTATCGAAACGGACTTGCTTGAACTGCTGCCACCATAGCAGATGATGTAGCGGCTATCCTTCCAGCGTTTGGTCAGGCGGTTGAATACGTCAGTCGTCTTGAAGGTAATCCGTGCCATCCGGGGCCTTGATTGTTATGTTGATGTCTGCCTGTCCCTGCATTTGGGTGGAGGCTAGACGTGGCTTGAAGTAGTTCAGAATAGTGGTGTATTGCCTGGCGAACTCTTCATCATCGAGGTTGTCCAGCACCTTGTTGAACCGTTCTGAATGCCTGCCTATGATGTCCTTTGCCAGTGTCTCCCATTGCAGGCTACGTGCGTTTCTACTTCCTTTTGGTCTGCCTTCAGGGTTGTTCGTATGTCCTTTCTTATATGGCAAGTCTGAATATTTTTGTTGTTTTCAAAATTAGTAAATTATCAGCAAAAACAACTTTGTGACATCGTGACAAACTTCGTGACACCGGAAACCTGCGCCAAATGCGGCTTTGTCCTAATGTCATAATGTCTTTTAAAAAATATATATACATATAGACAAGTTTGCTGTGGGTTTTCAAAAATCGTCTTGGCTTTCGTGACATTCAACCTCAATACCTAATTGAATAGGGCCTATCATAAAGGGTGCGCCCCTGATACTCATATCTTTATAGCATAATTGTTCGGGGTATCTGGCATAGGGTTGTGATATCAGGTTCATCTCTTTTCTAAGCACCTGGAATATATAAGCTCTTAGCACCTGGTTATTATTTGCGAACCATTCATTTTTGATTTGGGTTGCTGTCATGTAAAAATAAGGTTTGCCTGATTCTTCCAAATATTCTTTAAACAGTATCATCAGTTCTTTATGGAGCCATGATCGGCTTTCTTTTTTAACGTCTTCAAGCCATTGGTTTTTGATTTGGTCTGATGTCAGCACCATTCGTGATTTTGAGAAGTCAGGTATTGGCATTGTAGTGAGGTAGTGCAGGAAGGCAGGTATTTCATCGATCATATCATTAAGAATGCTGTGGTTGTTAATTTTGGGAGTGCCGAGTTTACGTATCCAAAACCGGATTTCTTCGTCATCGATTCTCATAAACTTGTCTTCGTTATTTGATGCCATTATGATTTTACCGAAAAAGGGAAGTTTAAATTGCTGAACATTTTTGATGTTGACTGAAATAAACTTCTTTGTAGCGAGTGCTTTTATTTTCTCCACTGCTATTTGTTTATCAAGTATTGTTTCGTCAATGGCAATGATATTAGCTGCTGCATACTCACCGTTGAAGTTGCCGCCGATAACATCAGGATCGATCATGGCCACGTTAGCACCGAAGATAAGGTTAAGCCAGTCCAGGAAGGTTGATTTGCCTGTCTGTCGCTCTTTTGATACCAGTACCAAAACGGGCAGGGCTTGTTTTGGGTAGAGGTATAGCACCTGGAGGTATATCATACCGGCTTTGAACTGGGTTCCGAATATTTGTTTGAGCATTGTAAATGTCCATTTCCATTCACCCGGTTTTGGTTTATGGGCAAATGGATGGTGCATATTATAACAGTTGCCTATGATTGGTGATTCTCCGTTGTTATTAGGTTCAATGATGAAGTCATCATATTTGGGTATTTTCTTTGGGTATTTTCGGCCTTCGTCAATGCGGATGGCTTCGATGCTCCATTTTTTTAACTCTTTGCGGACTATTCCGAATCTATCGGGTTTTTCTATTATTTTGAAATAGTCTGTACCAACTCTTATGTAATTGGCTGGTGGTTTTTCTTTGAGTTCTTTGGCGATGGACTCAATTTGTTTCAGGAGATTCGGGTCAATATCCATTGGGCTTGTTTTTTAGTCCGTTTTATTTTGCGTTGCATAGTAATAATTTTAGCGAGTTCCATCATTTGGGTTTTGTTTCTTGGTGCTTTATATTTGATCCATTCGGTTTCAGAAATGTGACCATCAATAAGTGCCTGAAACATTTGGATGTCTTTCGGGTCAATTTGTTTTGGTTTGACTGCCACGGGTGTATAAGCGGCATATTCTTCAGGTGTCATCCTGTTTCTGCAATACTGTTCAAACTCATCCCGTTCTTTGGTGGTAAGGTTGTTATACCATCTGTCATAGTCTGGTGAAATGCTCATGTTGTAAAGATTAAAAAAGCCCTGCCTTTCGTTGATGCGGCAACTACTCGGCAAGGCTATCCAATAGACAATATCGTGGTTTGATTTCCGCATAAATCAGGCGATAAAGATACTAAATTAGTGTAAGTTGCCCGGACTTCTGAACAGCATTAATATGGTTTTTTATATTCACATCAAAATAACTTTCTTTAAGTTCAATACTGATAGATTTGCGATTCATCAGGATGGCTTGATAGCCTTCTGATCCTATCCCGCCGAAAGGGCTAAATACTGTTTCATATTCATTCGAATAAAGTTGTATAAGCCTTTCTATTGTTTCCAGTTGTAGAGGAGCGATATGTTTCTCATCGTTCTCACCACGGGCCTGGCGGTAGTTGAGTGTCCTTGTGTAGTCAATATCTAACCATATCGGGCTGGCCATCTTCTGCCAAAGTTCAACGGGGATATGTTTGTTTTCGATTGGTATTTCATTTTCACCATCATTGCGAAATATCAATACATAATCCGGGATGCCTACCCTTGACATAGAACTGTCTTTTTTTAGTTGTTTGTGCAACAATCCCAGGGCTTTGGTGCGCTGCATTTCGATTACTGGATCTTTCCAAATAGTCACCCTTGAATGATAAATAAAACCTTCATCCTGGAACCATTTAATGAGCATTCCTGAAAAGTCACGTAATCCGATATAGCCTTCTTTGCCTTTTTGAATTGGAAGATCCATACAATGTATTGCACAAATCCTGCCCGGTTTCAATACTCTTTTGAGTTCTGGGATCAGGTATTTGAAATGCTGCTGAAACTCATCATAATTTGCGCTGTTACCCATATCCTCAACATGGCTGGAATATGTGTAAAGCTCGCTGAAAGGTGGGCTGAAAACAATTAAATCAGCCTCGTTGTTTTCAAGGTCTTTTGAACGCCTGACGCAATCCCCTTGAAGGAGTTTGTATTGGTCTGTGATAACGTCTGATTGCAAATCGACAGAAGTAGTAATAAGCCCGTCTATATGTTTAATTACTGCATTTGTCATTCTATGTTGCATCTCTTCAAATTGTTCTTGTTTTTTTTGTTGTGCTTTGATAACGTTAGCCATCCTGTCAGTAGTAACCATATAAACGGTCACCTCGTTTTTTTGTCCGAATCTCCATGATCTTCTCATTCCCTGGTATGCCTTTTCAAATGAGAAGTCGACAGAATTAAATACCTGGTAGTGACAATGCTGATAGTTCAGGCCCATTGATGCAATTTCCTGCTTTGTGATCAGTATTTGATAGTCTTTGTGCATGAATCCAAGCAGATCCTTTTCCTTTTTTTCTGGGCTATCGCTGCCTTGAACATTTCTGCAATCGTGACCTAAATAAGTAAGCCTGTCATATAGCTTCTTTGCTTCCTGGTTTTGCTTTGCCCATATAAGAATATGATCTTTAAATCCTATTCGGGTAACAATATCAATAGTCTGTGAGATTCGATCATCTTCTGTTTCTCTGAGTGAGGCATTGTAATCGGTTGCATTAACTGCCAGGCCGCCAAACAACATGCCATCAGGGACTTTAGTAGCTACTTGTTTCTCAATTATCCTGAGAGGTGGTAAATCAAATTCATCATGCTCAAATCCTATATCTTTTGGGTGGTTATACATGATACCCCAGCTTGCTACAAACTCCCAGAACTTTTGAATTGCATGGCCTTTGAGCCTCCATTTTTGCGTTTCACCACCATCATGCACAAAATACATAGCAAGCATTTCATTGTAGCTGATCGCATCCAGGAATTCAGCATGGTTACCAAGTTCCATCGGGTCGTTTGGTGATGGTGTAGCTGTAAAGCAATATTTATAAGGCGTGTTTTTGAAATCCTTAATAAGTTGGTTGCGATACTTGCCCATAGCATTTTTCAGGATTGAAGATTCATCCAAAATAATGCACCCAAATTGGTTGGTATTGATGTTTTCCAATTGTTCATAGTTGGTTATATAAATACCTTTCTTAACTGGTTCATCAGTCAATCTTTTAACTTCAATATGAAACTTTTGCCCTTCCTCAATAGTCTGACCGGTAACTGCCAGCGGTGCAAGAATTAGGACTGGCTCCTGAGTTTTCATTTTAACCTGGTTTGCAATTTCAAGCTGCATTGGTGTCTTACCTAATCCTGTATCCGCAAATATTGCATACTTGCCTGACTTGAGAGCCTTTTTGACTGTGAACTTCTGGAAGTCAAACAGCATCGGGTTGAGGTCGCTGTAATCAACATCAAACCCCGATCTAATAACTGCCTTTTGTTTTGTTTTTAAAAATTCGTTGTATTCCATCTGTCTATTGTTAAATTAATATTGCGGCAAAGGTATAAAAAATAAATCGCAAAATAATTTAAAAAAAGTTTGGTGGTTTAAAATATTATGCGTTATTTTGCAACGTCAAACAAAAACAATAGACAAATGATAACAATCTTAATCATCTTAGCAATCATCGCCCTGGCGATATTTATTTTCAAGAAGCCACAGTCAGTACACAACCGCAGGATCGAAATGATGAAGTTCTGTGATGACAGCAATGGCAAATATGAAATGCACCCCAAGTACAACCAGTATAGGGAAGCAGGCAAAAGCAAATGGATTAATTTTTAATTATTAAACAATAGACAAATGAAAACAACAAACAATCTTGAAGAACAAATTCTGAAAATTGAACACCGATTATGGAATATTTCAGTAGATCATAAATCGCTGATCTACAAAATTGAACACAATGAAGATTCGATTAATTTGATCGTCGTCATGTCACATGATGAAACAATCAAATTTTCGTTATATCCCGGCACCGATGCAGAATTTTATTTGACTGTTGATCAATACAGAATTTCACTTTTCTTGCGTGAAATCAAATCAAAACGATTGATGTCGATGACATTTGATGACATTGAAACCGATAGCTCGCAACTTCAATTCTTGCAAACAATGCTCAAGAACCGCAATAATATCGGCGAATTTAAGTAGCATAAATATTCACATAAGAATAGCGATGACCTTTATGTTTATAATGTTAAAAATGAACCTCGAACAACAAGCCAAACAAAGGTTGCAGGCCTGGTTCAAGGAGAATGGGGACTATGCAGACCGGACGATTGAGGGCCAATACCCACGTGACGTTTGGGACGTTGAGATCGAGGAGAACCTGTACATCCAGGGTATGATATACCAATGGGTCAATGGTGACAGGGCCGCTACATTTTACGGTGATTTGTTCCTGTATGATGACCACGGGACAGAATTAGAAACAAAATTTAATATTTATATCGAGTTAACATGAAAACAGAAAAGAAATTCAGATCAGTAACCATTCCTGCCAGGATTCACAAACTTTTGAAAGAGCTGGCAGAAGCAGAGAACCGAACATTAAGTAACATGCTCTCACAGATCATACTTGAGAAGTGGGGCAAAAATTAATAGACAATGAAGAAAACAATAACAGGGAACTGGCGGAAGTTCCATGATTACCGCTACATCAGCGGCGAGGATCTGTTGGAGGGTGACGTAACGCTCACCATCAAGGAGATTGGCATTGATGAAGTGCAAAACGAGCGTGGCAAGGAGGATAAAGTTGTGATGGCATTTAAAGAAACTAAGAAGATGATCGTTCTGAATAAAACGAACAGCAAGCAGTTGACGCACCTGATCGGCTCTCCAAGCGTAGAGAAATGGGTTGGATACAAAGTTCAGTTAACTTGCGAAACGGTTTCAGCATTCGGTAAACAAGTGCTGGCAGTTCGGATTAAAAAACTTGTGTAATGAACATCTGGCAAATATTCGAGATGCTCGGTGTGGAAAGTGACATCGAGCATCCATACGAGTGGATAGACAACCTGATACATAACAGCACGCTGCCTGAAGACACCAAGACAGACATGGAATATTTCAACAATGAAGACTGTCCTGAAGAGGTCATGGTGATAATGATGCAGCAGTTGCTAATGAACCAGCCTGACAGGATCGGCTTCGGGATGAGTTACAACCAGGGCGATATTAAGCGTAAATTAGACAGCCATGAATGAAGCATACTTAAAACTTGAACAACTTCGCCGTCAGAAGTACATCAAGAAACACGGCAAAGAGCCATCCCGATATTTCGATTCGGAATTTAAAGTAAAAACCCCAAAGACAGCAGCCCAATTGGAAGCACTCATCAGTGAGTACATCGAAATACAAGGCGGTATATGCACGAAGGTAACCACATCAGGGCGCAGGCTTGTAAGCAAGCACGAGGTGAAGGATGTCACCGGCAAGGAGCGCACGCTGATCGAGGACAAATGGATACCTGGCACAACTGAACCAGGTACCAGCGATTTGATTGCATCGGTTCCCGGCATAAAGGGTGCTGTATATATCGAGGTGAAGTTCTCGAGCTCGGACAAGATGCGGGAAAGCCAGGTGAAATTCCAGCAGAAGGTCATCTCCCGTGGGTTCACCTATATCGTCATCAGATCGTTTGAGCAGATACTTGAAGTGATATGACACACGGCTCACTGTTCAGCGGAATTGGAGGTTTTGACCTGGCAGCAGATTGGATGGGGTGGACAAACGTATTTTACTGCGAATGGGAGGACTTCCCAAGAAAAGTATTAGAGTATCATTTTCCAGGTTCAATAAGTTATGGAGACATCACAAAGACAGATTTCACTGTTCACCGAGGAGGAATTGACATCCTCACAGGCGGATTCCCTTGCCAACCCTACTCAGCAGCAGGGCTACGAAAGGGAAAGGAAGATGACAGACATCTCTGGCCGGAAATGCTTAGAGCAATTAGGGAAATTCAGCCACGTTGGGTTGTGGGAGAAAACGTTTACGGCCTTGTTAATTGGTCAGGCGGGCTGGTATTCCACGAGGTGCAAGCTGACCTGGAAGCTGAGGGCTACGAGGTCACACCGTTTCTACTTCCAGCTTGCGGTGTCAACGCTCCCCACAGACGGGATAGGGTTTGGTTTGTTGCCTACCGCGAGGGAAGCATCAGCGAGGGGAAATTGCAGCAACGACAGGAAGAGGGGGAATTTGGAAGATGCGATAGCCAGCGGCCTACTCCCGACACCAAACCAAAGGGATTACAAGGGGAGAACAGGCAGCGGGTGGACTCAACAAAGCAGCCTACCGAACACACTACTCCCGACACCGGCAACACGGGATCACAAGGGGGTAAGGTCAGAGGAAGCACTACAAAAGGCAGGAAGGAACGAAACCAACAGTCTGCCGGATGCGTTCAGCCAAACTGGCAAAACTTCCCAACTCAACCCCCTGTTTGTAGCCGAGATGATGGGATTCCCGACAGATTGGACAATATTACCTTTCCAAAGTGGCGAAACGAATCAATCAAAGCTTACGGAAACGCAATAGTTCCGCAGGTAGCATACCAAATATTTAAAGCAATAGATGAATATAGAAATATCTCACATACGTCTAAGTAACGGCTCCCGTGGCTTCTGGGTTGAATACAACAGGAAAGTGCGTGACAGGGCAGCTATGGAAGTCCTGAGGGCATTAAATAAAAGACATCATGCAGTCAAATACGTTGACTTTTGTTACAAAGAAATACGCTGAGGGCTGGCTTGGCAAAGAGTTCATAAGTTGATCAATTTGATTCCTATTCACCAACCCCACCAGCCTGGGGTTATTAAACAATTACGGACATGAAAAAAATTATTACGATCCTTACAGTCGTCATACTTGGGATGGCAGCACTATTTCTTGTGGCCAAAGAGTACCCGCCACAGGCAGAAATGAACATCGGCACAGTGATCATCCAGGAGACTGAAACGATCCCGACAGATCCTGCCGATGGTCTTATTATACGTCACAAAGGGCATTTGATCATGCACGATGACGGTAAGTGGTATTCAATTACGTTGGACTTAGTATATTTTGAGTGATGAGTAATAAACCAATGCCACCTGATATTTGGTTAGCACATAACCAGATTACAATAACAGGTGATAATTACCAAAGACTGATGCAGCTATATGCCGAGTATGTGATTAATATGCAACCCTATTACGGTTGCTGTGGTGAGCCAAAAGCCAAAAATCATAAATTTTGGTGCGATAATCACCAAAAAGGCTCAGACAAACCAAGACAAAATAACCAGGATTAACTCTGCCTTAGTCCAACTCTCCTCATACAACTCAGTAGGTACATCGTTATCATCCATCCATTGAAGGATCTGCGTTTTGGTGTAAGTGGTGGTGACGGTGTTCAACACTGCAGGTTCAATGATCTCTTCCTCATTAAGGTTTGGTTCCCCCGCATAACTATTCAGTGAATTGACATACTTGCGCATCTGACCATCTACCTTGTAGTTTGACGGTATCTTGAAATTCCCCTTTCGTGCCGAGGTAACATAAACCTCAACGGACATCGTTGGCGGTTCAAGGTCGTCAAGGGGAATTTGTCCAAGCCAGTGCATATCAAGGTAGGTAGCATCACCCTCCCCTGCATTGGTATCAGTGATGATATTATTGGACTGCAATTCACCCGATACGCCTTCCTCAGTAGCATTTATCAGGTATCCTTGACCTTCGATAACGGTGAACATTTCTGCTTCATCAGCAAAGGTGTAACTGTCGTATTTTTCTTGTGCCATTGTTTTAAGTTGTGATATCCACCATCTCCTGGTCGGTAAGTGGAGTGTTAAACATATAAACGTATTGATATTCACCAGGATTCTTTAAATTGTATGTTGCTGGCAAAGCTGCAACTTCCGTTCCTTCGCTTGCACCATTTTTATAAGTTTCCATATTGCCATCTGAGGTATATCTGTATGCGTACTTGTCAGCATCGTACTGCTCGGCAATCGTACCCTCATTAGTTCCAAGTATGCCGCTTGTTGCTACTGAGCAAGTATCAATCCCCCTATTTACCGTACTCGCTTCCGTCTTGATGTAGGATGTTGGGTAAGAACCTTCCTCACCCTGAACTCCCCATATATAAATACCACTTGAGCCATCACCTTGATATAAAATAGTGTTATCACTTTCAGCAACCTGAATATTGACAGCAGATGATACGTTGATAGTAGTGTTTGTAATTATACAACGATACCAACCATTACCCCAATCTTCAATGCTTGCTGTTCCTGCAATAACAGTTCCAACAACACCATTCTTGAGATCAAAATAAGCCCTGGAATCAAAATTATTACCGTAAAGAAATAGCCAATCTCTTTCCCCTGCTTTTGCGAAACAAGATATAGTACAATCAACGCCATTTGGTATTGCTACACCTGTACGTCTAACCCAATGTTGAGTTTCTGTATCATCTTCTGCCAATTTCCAGGCATTTGAACTGCCATCAGGTGCAATAAATCCACTTGTTACCGTTGCCGCTTGTGTAGTCCATCCTGTATCAAACTGCTCAGAATATGTAACTAAATTCGTCCTCGCAGGCTCTAACAGCAAAGAAGGACATGATGGATACTGCAACCGAGGTACATCAGTGCCCACCGTTTCAATCTGCCCCGCCGAGTTGGTTCGTGTCGCTGTCGTTGTTCTAGCAAAGGTGAAGTCACCTGAACCATCATCAGGTTTCACGCTGTATAGTTTACCGGCTTTGTATCCTGATGGTATCAATACCAGGCTTGCCTTTTCAAAAAAATTAGTTGCCATTTCTTTTCACTTTTTTTATCCCGATGTACCCCGAGAGGATTCCGAGAATATATATTACAATTTCTTTTGTTCTTACGCCTTCATCATCATCTATTGAATAACCTTTCATTCTCAAAACAAAGACCAATACCAGGTAAACCCATATAAATCCTAACAGTCCAAATGCCACCCAATCTGATGGTTCCCATTGTTTCATCACTTAACACGTTCTACCATCACATCAGCGAAATTAACCAACATTATATCAGTATCGTCCTGTTTACTCACATCAAGCAAAAACCTGCTCGATGTAGGACTCAACTGGCTGTACGATTGAGGAAAAGCGTAGTATGTAACATAGACATCACTTACATCTTTAGGCTCCCTGACAAACTCATTCCAGGTAGATCCATTGTCAATTGAATACCTTATGTATGATCCCCTGGCTGTCGTAGAATAAGTCCAGGTTAAACTGATCTTGAACTCATATACAGTGTCACCGCTTTCAATGCCATACTCCACATCGCAAATGTTTTGCCAGTTGTTGGGCGGGGCAAGGTTCTGAGCTGCAGTTACAGTTACACCGGTGGCCTTATCAAAAACATAATAAGGAACCCAATCACCACCACCACCAGTACCTCCACTCAAAGCAAGTAAATCCCAATCAGTACTAACAGTTGCGTTTTGTATCAATATATCTATCCCGTATTGTGATTCGTCTGGAACAATATCAGACCACTGGCCATCTTCAATAAAAAGCCCTTGAACATTTGGGTTGCTTGACCAAAAGTCTAAATCCTCACCATAAGTGATAGGGGTTGCGGTAACAGTCTCGAAAGTAAACGTTGCCACCCCATCAGGCGCACCTTGCTGTGCTGGAGCAACGGTGAAATCTACATAAGTACCTTGATCAGAAAAAAACTGGATAGACCACCTTTGATTGACACCATCGATTATATCACCAACCCTTAATGAAAGTAACTCAGCCGAACGGTCAACAGAATTGTTATCTGTCTTGTGTATTCTAAAAGAATCTGTTTGGGTGTTAGCGTGGTCGATAGTACCTGCTGCCGGAGTGCCTGGGTTGTTAGGTGTTAGATAATTCCAGGGGCCGGTAAAAGTAGTAGGCGTGGGATCAGGCTCGCTGACATTGCAAATGATATCGAAAACCGTTGCTGGCGGCAATATTATTGGGCTAATAGCAAACTCAGTCCATCCGTCAGCAGTAGCAGTAAATTGCAAAACAAGATTAAATACCGGTGTTCCCAATGGGTTGCTAACAACAAAGACACTGTAAAAGTTACCCGCAACGGTATAAACTCTATAACCATTAATATATCCACCGCTTACGCCTGTTGTAATACGCTGACCGAATATAATCTGCTTGGCAGTTGCGGTGTTAGTACCGATAGTGCCGGTATAAAGATAATAAGGTTCTCCTGATGGCTGTGGAGCTGGCTTGTCGTTAGTGGTTTTATTAGCAACCATAGTCCAGTCACCATCCCTTACAACATCATATTGGTTATATTCACCGGCAACCCATTCATTCTTCCATAACATCCGACCAACTATCTCATCATCGAAAGTAGCCACGTCAATGATATTATCAACACCGCCAACATTTAACTTTTGGCCTGTAATGGATTGGGCTGCGTTTTGAATTATGTTGTTGTTCCAGTATGTCCTGGCATCGTCTCTTGCTCCCATAGTTACAAATTTAAGGTATTATCCATTTACAAAAACTGTCATCGAATTGGTTGACGGAAAAGTCACACCTATCTTTCCTTCCCGGTACATTCCTGACTGACTTATATTCTACGTATTCCACATTCTCCCAAAAACAACTCTTATCATTGTACTCACCCGCAACAAACCCGTAAATATTGGCCTCGTAATCAAATACCAACCTTAACGGGCTGATCTGGGTGCTTCGGTAGCTTGCTTTCAGCTTCCGGGTGATCAGGTCATTGTCTTCAATAAGCCTGTCCAGCAACCAACTATGCAGATACTTGTGTTCTGTGATGTTGGTGGTTTTGCCATCCATGCCCCACAATGTTTTGACTATACCATCCCTGGTATAAGGACTACTCAAATGGAAATAATGGGAGTTATCACGCTGCGAATTTGCCATGCCCCATGTGAAATCCATCTGCTGAGGCGGCTGGCTGCCCCATACATTTACCTGAACGAAGTCAAGCAGTGTCTCATCCTTGTAGCCTGCGCCCTCCCATTCAGGTACAATAAAACCAAGCCTGAACCTGTTAACCACAGCCTGACCTCCAACACCAAATGATATGGGCTGAAATATTTCGATGTATAATTCACTATCGCCGGTGAATTCATCCAAAGGACGCTCAAGTCTAAAATTAACTGTTTCTGGTTGCCTGTCTCCAAGCATTAAAACAGCGATGCTGTCAGGCTCATCATTCCATTTAAAGTTGCCGCCTTCTAAATAAGCCCAGCGGCTAACACCCTGTTTTGTATAACGTATGTTAACTATCCATGTGCTGTCCAGGTATGTAGTATAAAAATAAGTCCATCCAACATCGAATGCCCTGCACGCTGAATCAATAGATTGAGGTATATTATGTGTCACGGTAGCTTTTCGCTGATCGCCCTGCACCGATACTGAATTGATCAGTAAGTTGCCAGAGTTCTCATTAGGGTAATAGGTGCATTCCAGTCCTTCCATATTCCAATGCCGCAACCCAAGCCAACCTCCAATCCCCGCACTTTCAAACTCCAAAGGCGTACCGCCACGCCCACGGTAAAAATCACCTGATTGATTTGAGAAAATAGGTAGGGCCTGTTTATTTGGAGTGTAAGTCATCGAGTAATCAACGCCCTGCCATGCCGGTAAGTACTCCAACTGTGCGTTGTTATACACCTGCTGCGGATCTGATGTCTGCCAGCCATCATAGAGATCAAGCACCCCGCCTGTATATCCGCCCGTGAAGACATATTGAGGGCCGGCATCAAAGTCAAGCGTGTACTGAACAAATTCAAAGTTGCCGTTGTCCCACAGGGCATCCCATGACAACACCCACCACTGTCCCAACCATTGGACGAGGTATAACTGCAACGGCTTCAAAATTGCATCAAGCACATCCCACTTGGACATATACTGGTCGTTATCATCGATGAAGTTTTGAGGGTCGAGGTAAGTAAGCTCCAACGTCCTGTTCCTGTTAGCTTCATCAAAGGTCAGGCGTGTACTTATATTGATCTTTTCAGGTGCAGTGGGGTAGTCTGCATCAGGCTTGAATGTAGGGTTGCTCAATGCAATATTCAACACATCAAGCACAGTGAACTCAGGAGCAATGGTATTGAAAGGCTCGGGGAAATCGGTCATCAAAAAGCGGTAGTCCTTTAATTGGCCTACCTGGTCAGTACCCATTAGCTGTATGACATAAGGGTACTGCCGGTAAGCCTCGGTGAAGAGCTGGGGGAATATCTTGCCCCTCCACTGAATTACGCTATCCTTCTCCACCCAAACGTAATGTGCTGCTTCTAATGTCTTATCAATTTGCGCCTTGTCCTCATCGCTGCGTATCATCACGTTGATGGCAACTGTTGAACCCCTGAGCGTTTCATAACGGTCACCATACCAGCGGTATCTTAATGGTTCAGAACCTCCGCAGAATTCATACGTCTCACCTTCCAGCTCAGCGATCCGGTCCCTTAAACATTGCTCAGCTTCGATGGTACCACCGTCAGCCAATACCCTGTCAATGTAATCCTGGATGGTGCTGATGCCAACCGGGAACCATCCGATGGTCGTAACGCCACCCAGGTAATCATCATATTGAATTATATTAAGGGCCACCTAAGTTATCCTCATAGTTTTGTTTATTCAATACCGTAACCAGATCCTTACCACGTGCTACCATCACTATTTCACGTTGTTCGGTGTACATGCCACCGCCACCGGTTGCACCGCCATAGCTGCCATAAGTCCCGCCTCCACCTACTGAACCCTGTATCTGTCCCCGTTTGCTTCCTATTGCTGCACCGATAGCTATCAAAGCCGCACCCGCTGCAATAGTTACATATGGGTTACCTGACTTTAAAGCAATCTCACCTATACCAAACGATACGAGCAGTGCCCCGAACTGTTGCATCAGGCCGCCCAGCTTGCCAAGAAACTCTTCCATGACATCGGCACTGGTTTCCCCTGCCAGTAATTGCCCCGCTGCCTGTGCGATGCTACTTATCCCGGCAACTACAAAACCACTCACATCAGCAATCCGTTGCATCTCTGTTGCAGTCTCCCCAAAATCACGCATGATAGGAACTGCATTAGCCATCAACTCATTATTCAAGTCCAACTCTTTGTTTAGAGGAACTAAGGCATTAACAGCCATCCCCGCATTATGAGTGTATTCTTGCCAAAACCCTGCAACAGTGTCGCTCGTAGCCGTCAGTGTGTTCTCGAATGCCTTTTCAGCATCACTCATGCCGGTAGTTTTCACCTTTGGAACTGCACCGACACCGCCTCCGGGTGCAAATGGTACTGATGTCTGATGAGGCTTTGTTCCACCAGCAAATAAAGACTCACCCAACTTTTGGTAATCAGGCTGCCTGCGCTCCCATTCTGCTTTATATATTTGATATTGGGCCTCGTTGCTGTCTTTGGCCCACTTCATAAATATTTCAAGATTCCTGTCACTCAGTTCAGTTACAGGCGTTGTTAAATCTCCACGCAAGGTTCTGGCAACAGCCCGCAATGATCCGGCAAGCCCATCCCATATACCCGTGTCTGTAACCGCCAGCTTAAGATCGGCCCATGAAGTTGCGAGTTCTGTTACGGCATCGGTGGCATCTTCAACAGCAATGGTGCTGTTTCCCATTTCACGCTCAATGATATTCGCTGCCGCCTTTGCAAAGTCACCAACCCGCTTGGTCTCCTCCTGCAAATCAACCATGCTGATGCCCAAGTTGTCCAAGATCATGGGAGACTTTCGGCCTATACCTGTAACGATGCTATTCACCAGGTATTCTACTGATTCGCCCGTTTCGGCGGCCCTTACAGTCGCAAACTCGAAATACTTAGCTAAATCCTGAACAGGCAAGCCCAGGTTCTTAGCCTGCACTGCCATCTTTTGTAGTTGTAATGCAGGAACACCGAAGTCTGTTGCCTTTTGTAAATCTTCGAGTTGAATCCCCAAAGTATCAAATGCCCTGCCTACCCCTCGTGACTGATGGCTGAGTTTCACCATCTCACTGCCGAATTTAATCAACTGATCTGCGGCAAATGCACCAGCAATAAAACCTCCTATTTTCTTAATTGAATCGCCGAAGGCTTTACTCTGCTTCTCGCTGTCCTTTAACCCCTTCTTGAACTTCTTGTTGTCAAGGGTCAGGACTGCTGCTAATTTGGCTATAATTGACATCTATAATCGGTTTAGCATTTCTCGAACTTTGTCTTTAGGAATAGTTTCAGATTTAGGTTTCCTGTCCAACATCTCGAGCCTCATTATGTCCCTGGCCTGTGTCTTTTTCTTGGCAAACCCGCTGCTGTTATACATATTTGCGATTAAATGCCTCGCCACATCCCACTGCCGTTCAATCCTTCGCTGATAGCCACGCTCATAATATTCAAACTCCTTCCACGAACAACTTAACATTTCAGCATAATTCAGGCCGATTTCACTCAATAGATCCTTAACGTCCTGAAGTGTCAGCTCCCTGATACTTTCTGCTTTTTTTTTGCAGGCTGTCCCCCGTTAGCTTTTGGCATACTTTTTAAGAACTCGTTCATAACGAACTCAGCATACTCAGGAACCTCATCCAGCCAATCACCAACAGTCAAAGCATCAAACTCAAACTCCCTGCCATCATACCTTGCACCATCCTTTAAAGCCGACCATACCAAATCCCTGTACTCAGACACGCTGAATTCATTGGTTCCCAGCCTCACTAAAAAATCCTGGTATTTAGATAATGACCATCCCCTCAACTCACAGAATAAATCTGTCTGATTGATACCGAACTTTAATGTTCGTTCTTCTCCACCGATCACCATAACCCTAAGTTGTTGTTCCTTCAGTGAATGTTAATGGCCCGTTCCCCGTGAAAGTTGCCGAATAAGTCGCAGGACTGTTGTCATCACCTGTCAATGAGCAGGTAGTCATCCTGGCAACTCCTGACCACATCGGGTTGGTTGCCCCGTAGTTCGGGTTGTTCAACTCCTCAAATACGAGCGAACATTCATTCGGGCCGGTGATGATCAGATCCGCCAAACCACGGAAACCCGCAGTTATCGAATCTTCTTCAGTGTAAAGCGCATCAACCGAAATCTCCCAGGACTTCTGCCCTTCGATCTGCGATGTCCACGAATCAGCATCTTTGCAGGTTGCCTCGGTCATCGCCTGGTTCAACGTGAGGGTACATGATGTTGAGCAAGCAATAACGACCTCACTTCCGCCGGTGCTTCCTTTTTCAAATTTTACGACAAGGTTCTTGCCGTTAACCACTGTGGCCATAGTATTTAATATTTAAGTTCATAAATCTTGATTTCCAAACAAAGCCTGCCTTCACTCACGCCACCATCAGCCGTCACCCTGTCATAATACTCAAACGCCTCCGGGGTGAATGATGAGCTGTCATGGATGTACGTCCTGCGTTTCCACCCTGCCCTGTGTCGTTTCGGTGTAGCTACGGGGTAAGTCCTGATTCCTTTGTATGGGCCGCCTTGTTTCATAGTATCTTATTCAAAACGCAAGTTACATAATTCTCAACCACCCCGCCATCATTTGTTACCCTGTCAGGATATGTAAGCGGCTGTGCATAGTGAAACTCATATTGCAACGATGCTACATACTGCCTCTGAGTGTCGCTGATGTTCTCCAACCCCGTATCATTTAGCAGCATCCAGTAAGTCATCCGTGGAAGAAGTTTGTGAGCTACCTCATATTGCAGCCTGATTTTTATTTCATTCAGCCAGGCAAGCGGCTGCGATAGCGAACCCGACCAACCTGCATCCCCTGTGTAAAGCATCACCACCACAGTCCCCTCCTGG
>Ga0180438_10003111_pt1 | contig 25649 bp, 36 predicted proteins | sample SS_ome_12_FD_132455 | JGI IMG/M metagenome (GOLD analysis project Ga0180438, IMG submission 132455) | Hypersaline lake sediment archaeal communities from the Salton Sea, California, USA - SS_3_D_2 metaG | ecosystem: Environmental > Aquatic > Non-marine Saline and Alkaline > Hypersaline >... | reverse complement strand
TTTGGTATCTGAGGGATGTCTCGAACACCCAGTACTAGAGAATCTAGAATCATGTACCTGCCCCTTATACACTCAGATATAAACGGGGATCCGAAGATCCCCTAAATACTATTTTTCAGCAGGAATCTGCATCATCATAGTTGGCGCAGTTCCACCGAGCTGCATCCTAGGAACGCTACCATTCCATTTCTTAATGCGCTGAGATTCAACTTCAAGCTTCTTAATCTCTAGGAACATTGGATTACTTTGAGCATCTTTAAGTGCCTTAGTAACCAGTTCAATGGATTGGGCTTCAGCTTTAGCTTTCATTGCAATAGCATCAGCAATTGCTTGAGCTTCTTGACGAGCAGCATCAGCTTTACCGATAGCAACTTGTCGAGCTTTATCAGCTTCAGCTTTACCTTCAGCTTCCATACGTTTCTTTTGGTCTGCCATTGCGGAAAGTTTAGCCTTTTCAACATTCTTCAACTGTTGAGCTACAAAAACAGCATCAATAGATTTCTGAATGTCTTTATTTTTGTATTCAAGTCCACCGAACATACCGATTGTAGTAATAGTGATACCACGTTCAGCATAGAATGGAATAACAATTTCACGCACCTTTTTGATCATATCTTTCTTCAAAGCACGGAGCTTATCAAGATCATGACCTGCGGCAAATTCAGCCAAAGTTTCTTGAATTTTATTACGAATTTCTTGGTCCATTACTGTGGCAAGAGCATTAGCCTTGTAGTAATAAAGGAATTTAGAAGTATTTGCTTCTTCAATATGACCAGTACAATTAATTCCTGTACTAAACTCAATAGAATCCATAGATTCTACCCAAATACCTTCATCTTTCTTATTTGTACCTTTATTCTTGTCAGCTGTCCATTCACGAGTTACAGGAGTACGATCAACCTTAATAAGACGAACGTTAGGAATCCATTCACCTTGATGTCCCATACGACCTGTTTGATTCCAACGTTTAGTAATTTGGATACGTTTTGCCATAACTTTCATCTTGTCATAGGCTGCAGCGGAATCAAGCTTAACTTGCTTTCCACTGTCACCTTCAAGAGGAATAAGGTATGCAGTTTCTGAAGTACCAACAGTTTCATACTGTGGTACGTCGTACGGTTTACGACATGATGTGCTCAACAGGGATACGAATGCCACGAGGGCAAGGATTTTAAACATTCTCATGTTTCTTTTCCTTCATTTATTAGTTTATTTACGGGTGCGAACAGGAGTATAATCGCTATTGCTCCATAAGCAACAGGCGGACCATACGTCCTAAGATTGTTTGTAGTATTGCTATACATACGCATTTCAATATGTGCTTTATCTGTATCATTCATTTGATTTAGTGCAATTTCATCAGTTACAGCTGGTCCAACTGAATCAAAATACGTGTTAACCATTACGTGCAATGCTACACAAATAACAATAACAGTAATAGTACGAATAATGAGGCTTTTAATAGCTTCATTCATATTATTTACTCCTTACAAGTGTTGAACTTCAACAGGAATGACTTCGTAATCATTCAATGCATTAGCTCGATGTTCATATCTAAAAATATTACTTAAAGCATCTCGTGCTATAGTTTCGGTTCTATAAAATCTAGCATCCGCTATATTAGTCGCCCCATCAAAAATATCATATGAAAAATACTTTCCAGTAGATTCGCTATAAAGTACATATGCTAAACCTCGTTTCATTATATTACCTTTAATAATTCGTCAATATCAGCAATCCACATCTCTTCAATTGTCTTCTTCTTAAGGGCAGCTAATTCTTCTTTACGTTCTTTGATCTGCTTTTTAAGTTGATCATATTTTTCCTTAGTAAGAGAACCAATTGGCATTCCTAAAAGATAAGAATAATCTCCATTAACTCTAATTATCTTTTCTATAGAATCTAATTGTTTTTCAACTTGAGCATGTGGTTTATTTCGTGTTTTAATACTATCATCAATGACGCCTTTAACAAACAAAAGTTTTGATTGTAATTGAGCAAGCATTTGAATAAGTTGATCAATCATATAATCTTTTCGCTTTTGCATGTATTCAAGTTTAATCATGATAAATTCATCACATAAATCTTGAGCACAATCAAACTTACAGATAGCAAGATCTTCGTCATTAACTGTGATATTTTCAGTTTCAGTTTTAATGAGTTTTAACATTCTCATTAACATTTCATCTGTTTTAAGACGTGTAGTATCACGAGTAACATCAATTTCAAACTCGAATTTTCCATCATTAGAAAGATCAGTATAACCTTTAATTTCTTTCTTATCTTCAAGTTTATCTAAATGTGTTTTATATGCTGCTAATGACATACCAACTGGTATTTCAGTAATACGAAGTGTAGTGGTATTTACTCGTTTCATAATACCACGCATTACAAATGTGTTACCCTCTGTGTTCTCGATTGTACCTTCAAAACCTTCATAATAAGGCATGAAATTGTATCGAGAAACTTTACCAAGAAGTTTATTCTTGATATAATTTGCAAGCTTTCTTGGATCTCGTGGAAGAATCTTTTGTGAAAATCCTGTTGCCAAACCTTCAGCACCATTAACAAGAATCATTGGAATAGTTGGTACATAAAATCGAGGTTCAATAATATCACCTTCAAATTCTTGTTCAATAAGAAGTGGTTTATCTTCAGGTCTGAAAACTTTTTCTAACCATGGTTCCATAGCTGTAAAAATATAGCGGTTAGCAGAAGCCATGGGAATAAGACGGTCACCAAAATGACCTTCACGTTTCAATAATGGAAGATTATTTGATCCTGGAAAATCTTGAGCAAGTCCAACAATAACACCATATAGAGAACCTTCTCCATGAAGATATTGTGTTTCTTCTGAAATCTTTGATTGTAACTGACTTACTTTCTTAGGATCACGGAGGCGAATTTTCATCACAGTATAAAGTGTTTTACGAGCAGATATTTTCTGACCGTCGATATAATTCGCAATTTTGCGATATACATCATATGAAGCGTACTGAGTATAGTCTTTATCAAAAAACTCAGTAATAGTCATTTCGGGAGACTGTTGCATATAAATTAATCCTTTTTGGTATGTAAAATAATATAACCGAGAAAATTAAAAAATAAAGCCATCATATTAAAAATAATGAACTTCTTTAAAGAATCAATCTATTATTTTTCTCTTAAATTGCGATTCGTCAAAATTCCATGGACATGGATTTTGATTGTAATATCTATCATAAATTTCTTTAATTGTTAAAAAGAAATCATAATCTCGTTGATATTGACGACGACGTTTTGTAGGTTTTGAGGGATTAGTTAAATCCTCATCTGGTAATATATACACTGCCTGATATTCAAATTGTTGAAAACCTTTTGATATCATTATTTGTTCAAATCTTTTTGAACCAAAAAGATCTTCTGTCCAAAATTCAATATTATAGAAACTATCAATAGCTTCTTCATAATCAGTACGAGTAATATTAAAATCTTCATCACAATCTTCATATGAATCGTTATTCATAAATTCAATAAACTCATGATATCTTTGTTTGATATCATCTTTAATGATATCTACAGCTATTTCATTTATACAATCTTTTACAATTTGTTTAAAATCATCATATGAATATTTAATTGAATGTGAATATGTCCATTCTGGATGATAATCATATCCACTATATCCAACTTTATAAATATACATCACAACTTCCTTACACGAATTCTATTATTTTCTTTATACTTTTTAACAATAATAGCTTTTTGTTGTATACCGTCAATAGTTACATTAACTTCTTTACCAACTTCTGTGAAGTTAGCAAATGGATATTCAATTTCAAATTCTTGTTTAGTATCTTTCTTTGGCAATTGAATATACCTAGTAATAGCGCGATAACCTACAATTACTAATATTATTGCAATAATTATTAAAGCAATTATTGTCGATACTTCAAATACTGTCATTGCTATCATTTATATATTTCCTCTAATAAAATTCTTATTGCAAGTTCATACTTAGCAAGTCGATGCTTTATTTTTGATTTTGCATTACTTTTTGCTTCATCTAAAGAATTCTTTGATTGCTCTATATTAAACGAAAGATCAGCAATTTTGACAAACGATGCATAAAAATCTTGTCTAATTCTATAGATATAATCAGAATAATTTTCATGTGGAGAATGTGTTAACGTAAGAACGAGTTGAGCAATTTCATGCCCAAATTCTTCTTCAATATCTTCAAACGTAATATTTGTATCTTCTATAGTATCATGCAAAATTGCAACTTGTTCAAGAATAGGAATCTTATCTGTATCAAAATCTTTAAAAAACTTATAGTTATCTAAAATTGTAATAAGATTTTTTCTTACACCTTCTAAGTGATATAAATATGGTTCATTACCATATTTCTGATTACCATGAGCATTTATAGCATATTCTAATACTTTATTTAACATAATTAAATTCGTCCAAATAATACTGGTTCAGATGTTAATCTTACTTCTAGCTTACGACCATTCATAATAGGTGTTGCACTTTCAACATTCAACTTTAAAGGATCAATTTTTTTATCTGCTTCATTTACGAATACAATATTATACTGTGTTGCAGGTATTTGATATTTCTTTAACCAACCGTCAAATGTTAATGGCTTACGTCTTTTGAAAATTTCAAACATATTAATTTCCTCCAATGTTTATAGATTGAATAAGTCGAACGGACTTCCTTTGATATATTTTTTACGTTCGTTCGCTGTTGAATATGAAAGCCAATCATTAATAACTTTATCAGATGTATTATCTGGAACTAAAGTTTCAATAAATCGCTCCATTCCATATTCGTCAATAAGTTGTTTAAGTTCTTCCTTTTTCCAAGAACCTAAACCTTTGAAATACTTAATAGTAAATTTCGAAGTATCATTACTTTCTTGATGTTTAATATAAGAAGGAAGATCAAAGAAGAAATGCTTAATCTTATCTTTCTTTTTCAAGACAATAACTGGTGTTCGTAATTTCTTAAGTTTACCTTCTTCAATAATATGAGGAAGATATTTTTTAAAGAATCCAATAAGAAGACCTGAGATATGAGCTCCATCAGCATCTGCATCTTGAGCTAATACAATATTTTCAAATCGCATTTTTGAATCTTTTTCACCAAGTACAATACCAAGAACATTAACAATATTCTTAAATTCTTGATTTGCAAGAATCTTTGACATCTTAACTTCGTAAGCATTAAGTGGAACACCTCGCATAGCAAAATATCCAATTAATTCTCTACCAAGAACAGCCATAATACCACCAGCAGCAGAATCACCCTCACAAAGGAATAGATATTTTTCTCGCTTGGTTGGTGCTAAGAATTTATCACATTTAACTTTCTGCTTCAAAATCTTCTTATTAAGATTTTTGGCTTCCTGACGTTTCTTAAATTCTTCTTTGATTCGGTATGTTTCAGTAATTGGTTCGATAAACTCTTTATTCCAATAGAGTTTATTTGCTATTTTATCCCAGTCAATATTACCAAGGAAATCACGTACTTCAGCAACTGAGTTTGTAAACCTTTCCTTAGTTTGACTATCAAATCTTGCATTAGTAAAGTTTCTAAAAATTGCGATAATCTGAAGCTTATTCTTGATATCACCAGGTTTGATTGATTTAAACTTCTTAGCAATCTTATCACGTAATCTTGAAACAACTTCCCAATTAATTACATCAATATGATTACCACCATTTTTAATATCTAAGCCATTAACAAATGATAACTGTCTAAAGTCATCAGTTTCATTTGGCATAATAGCAATAGTATAATTTGGTGTTTCAACAAATTCAAATTGTGTAGAAAATGCTTTCAGATACTGTTTAGTATTTCTGATCTTCATAACGCGACCATTAAACTTAAAAGTAATCTGAGGAAAACACATAGCTAAGTGAATCAAACGTTGTTCAATTAATGATGCATGTAAATCATCAATTTTTTCTAGACCAAATCTTGGAAGATCAGGTTTAAATGTAACAGTTGTTCCACTATCTCGTGTTTTTAATTTAGTGACATCAACATTATATGATTCCAAATTATTTTTACATGTAAGAACTAATCTCTGACCTGCATTTTTTGTTTCAACAGTAAATTTATTGGAGAAACAATTAGTAACAAAGCTACCAATACCATTCATTCCAATTCCTTTACGATCAGAATCATCAAAGTTAGAACCTGCTCTGGCATGAGTAAATGCTAATACTGGCATCCATTCTTCTGTACCATCTTGTAGTCCAACTTTCTTAATTGGAATTCCCCGACCATCATCAATTACACGTACTTGATTACCATTGTCAATATAAACTTTGATATTTTTAGCGTGTTTAAAATCTGTTCTAACAGCTTCATCAATACTATTATCAATAATTTCATTAATAATTTTGATCAAACCATCAACGCAGCGGTATTCTTTCCAAACAAATTTATCTTTTTCTAAAAAGAAACCATTATGTGAAATTGGTTGAATACTGCCAAGGTACATATCTTGTCGCTGAAGAACATGTTCCCTTTCAGTAAGTTTTTGTATTACTTGTTCTTTCAAGTTATTACTCCTTAACATTCATTTCAATAGCGGTATGTATTTTCCACTTATCTGCGCGATCAATATTAGTTTGCTGAAATTCAATTAGAGCAGCATCACGACGTTCTTTTGATAAATAAAGTTGATCATTAAGAACTTTATCATGATAATTGCCACTAATAATATCACCTTCTCGATATTTAATAGCATAGATTTTCATATATTTCCCTTAATAGTAGATAGTATAATATAACCAAGAAAAGATCAAAGTATAGCAAACATTAAAATAAATGGAGGTAAGTATTAATTTTACCTCCATTCTAAACAAATCTTAAATGATTAATTCTACAAATCAATTTGATCTGCAATAATATCACCAAGTTTCTGTTCAGCAATTAGTTTAAGCTTTTGTTTGAATTCTGGACGCTCACAAAGCTGTTTAACTTCAGTTGCAATTGCCTTATTAACTTCTTCTACAATATCTTCCATAAAATCTTCGGGATAAAACCAGTCACCTTGTGATAGATATTCTTCAACATGATCAAGTGCAGTATCAAGCATTTGATTTGGAAGATTGTCAATTCGTTTTTGAATATTTTCACTCAATTCCATTTTCAATTTCCTCAAAATATGGATCTTTTTCTATTTTTACAACCAATGTCTTTTTTACATGATCAGGAATATCAAGCTTATTGATTTCACGTTGAATAATCTCAATAAGCTCGTTTAATTCACTATCAAATAAACCAGTATAACTATCAATTACAATTCTATTTGCAGGATCGTATGTCATGTTTCAACTGAAAAAGTTTCTATTTCTTTTTCATTTTCAAGTTTATCTGTAAATTTTTCAAATGCATCTCTTGAAGCGCATCCATAATAATCTGGATCATATTCTTCAGGAATTTCACCTTTCCAATCTACTTCATGTTCATAATACTCATTGAAAGAATCATAATTCCCATCAGAGAATTCTACAATTCTACAAGGTATACCAAAAACAGTTGATGCTTCTTCATCAGTTTTTGGAGAACCAACAACTACGTCTAATACAGCCTTTGTATAATCGTCAGCTTCTTTATATTTCTCGTTATATGCATCATTCTTCAAAAGAATAATAAAACTTGATGTCGAGCTGTTGCTCACAAAACCATTACGACTTTTCATTTTTTATACTCCTATTACTTCTTGACGAGCTTTATTAATAGATCTACGAACTGTCATACCAGATTTAACTAATGCAGTAGAAACTTTATTTCCACTACCTTCAGGTTGAATAAATGTTAAATATCTGCTCAAATCTGGCCATTCTTTCTCAGCTTTTTTATATGTAGAAAACTGTAAAAGAAATTCGTAAATCTCAGAAAAAAGATTTTCACATTCTTTCAAAACTTTCATAAGATCTTTAATTAATGTTACAGTTGATGTCCAATTATATCCTTTTTCCATTTTATAACCATCACTAGGTTGTGGAAAAGTTTTTGTCAACTTAACATTTTGATAAGATGCCCAATGATTACCACTTGGTGCACGACGTTTAGATACCGCAGTATATGTTCTATCATGGAAAGTATGAAGATAACTTCTTAATGGATTATTACCTAATGATTTAATCGAACCATTAAAAGTAGGTTCTGTAAATTCATTAATATTACAACGTGAATTAATACCATGAATATTTACATTATCTGAATAAGAAAAATAGCGACAATAATTCTTTTTATTATCTAATTTTTCAGCAAGATCGATAAACTCAGTAGGTAAATTTTTTTCAATGATTCTAGTTGCATCTTCTCTAATAAGTAAGATTAAATTCTTAACTTTAGATTCGTAAATCTCCATTACAACTTTTTTTGCAACATTATATCGCATTTCATTAGTAAGTCGCATTTTACATTCTCACACAAAGATTGTCATCATCAATTTCATATTCATCAGCAACAAGATCATTAATAGTTGTAATCCAATCAAGACCGTATTTACCGACAACAGATCGAAAATCTTTAAGATCATGATCACGAAGACGGAAACTTGCTTCTAATTTCTTATTATAAGTAACAACCATATGTTCACATTCATGATACATAAGAATCTTTTGAACATTGGCAGGAAGAATATCCCAAATATCTCCAGATACTTCTACAACATAATCAAAACCACCAAAGATTTTTGAATGATTATTACATTTAACAACACGTGCTGCTGTAGTTTTGGAAATATGTGGGTATACTGCCATAACTTCAATACGAGCGTCTTTTAAATCTTTTGAATATTCACATTCTTCAAGACCAGATGCCAATGCTTCACGAATTGGATGGTCGTCTTCTGGAATGAAATAGTCTTTGTTACCAATGCTGCGATGAACTTTATAGTTCTCTTTAGCGTTCATAATTACTCCTTACTTTATGTCCCACCAAGATGGTACTTTCTTTATCTTGTAGCAACATACTTTACATTTTGGACAATTATAGTCCACTTCTTGTGGTTGTTCGCCATACCTAACTGGTTTGTACTCCATACCACAATTAACACATTTAAGCGTTTTTCCCTCATGTTTTGAAGGACAAACTAACCTATCTCTCCTATAAAACATTAATATACCTGCATTATGTCCAGTGCGTATTCTTTAAATTTTTCATCCATACACATAGTTTTTGCAGGTTCATCTGATATCTTAATTGTTGGATGTTCATTACATCTTGTCATTTTAATAACAATTTTTAATGGTTCAATATAATCAAAATCATTAGTTAAATGAGTTCCGATACCAAACGATATTTTGGCTCTGCCTTCAAAATACTTATTAATTTCAATAGCTTTTTCAATTGTTAAACCATCGGAAAATACAAGCGTTTTAGTTGTTGGATCTATACCAAGTTTTTTATAATGTTCAATCGCCATATCACCCCATTCAAAAGGATCTCCACTATCATGCCGAAGACCATCATAAAGTTTAGCAAAGTATAAATCAAAATCTTTCAAAAACTTCTTCATACCATAAGTATCGGTCAGAGCAATACCAAGATTACCTCTATATACATCAGACCAAGTTTGTAATTGCGCTTTCTGTGAATTTAAGAAACTTGTATCTGGTCTACCTGCACCACCCATAATCCATTCATGAGCCATTGTACCAATTGGAGTCAAATTATATTTTCTAGCATAAAAAACATTTGATGTTCCAACAAATCCTGTACAATCTTTAAGTTTTTCAATAACTTGTCCTTGCCAAGGAAAACTAAAACGTCGACGAGTTCCAAAATCAGCGAATTTAAAATTAGGATCGTTTTTAACTAAACTCAATTTCTGATCTAATTTTTTATATCCATTTTTCTCATTATTTTTCCAATTCCAATTAAGACCAGAAAACCAAACTTCATTAATCATAGCAAGTAATGGAACTTCTAATAAAATTTGATCAAGCCATGTTCCATTAATAAGAATAAGTTTAAGTTTGCCAGCAGATAATACTGTTAAAATATTCTTACTGTTTGGTTGCCAACCTCTAAGATATTGAATAAATTCGGAACTAAATAAATTAAGAGAATAAAGATAATCAAGTTCATCTTCTTGAAAACGAATTTTACAATAAGAATCGATTTCTTCTAAAAGTATATCATGTTGATCTTTATCCCAATTTGCTTCATTTCGACAATCAAAACGATATTCTACGGAATAATTTGGAAATTTACTAAAGACTGCATTAGCCATTGTAAATTTATAAAGGTCATTATCAAGATGACTTTGAATGATACTCATTTATTTTTCTCCTCTATGGTTAATATAAAATAACATAGAAAAAATCAAAGTATAGTTAACATGAAAAGAAAGTAAAATATAGTAACATAATTAAAATTGAAAAAGAAATACCAATAATAGCACCAGTAAATAATCCATAACAATAAATTGAACTTCGATTAATATCACAGAATTTTTCTTCCTGTTTTTGATGTTCTTCATAATCATTTGAATTAATTTCTTTTTTACAATGATAACATTGAATTAACATAGTACTTATTTGTGTATTACAATATTTACATCGAACTAGTGCCATTATTTATTCTCCGGATGATCTGACCATAGTACTTCTGTAAAACCATATTCAATAAAATCTTTACGATATGCTTCTTCTAACATATCACATTCACTATCAGTTAATTGCCAAATTTTGCTTTTAATAAAATCAAAGCTATAATTATCATAAGCCATCTCTTGGCATTCACCGTATTTTGGAGGAACTATAAAATTTTGATCAGATGGACAGTCATCAATATATCCAAAGTCTTTCCAATGTTGTTTTTCAACAACATAAACCATTACAAAATTATCTTCACGATCTATCATAAAATGCCAATTAGAATTGGCTTTAATCGCCGCTTCTTTTTGAAGTTCTTCAATAGATTTTTCTTGAAGTTTAATTAATAATCCACGTTCTTCAAGAATTTTTTGAATTTCATTATAAGCTTCTAGAAGTTCTGTATTTTTATAATCATTAAAATCTATCATTCGTCATCCTCTATAGCATCAATTTCATCAACAATTGTATTAACCATTAATTCTGTTTCTTTCTCCAAATACCACTTAACATATTCTCTACTAATTGGCGGTCCTGCATCCATAGCAACTTTACATAATTGTTCATAAGAATCTAACGAATGATACATGGAAAGCATTTGGCCATAATTTATTATCTTATAAAACCAATCACCACCGTCATACATATATGTGTAATTACCATAATGAATTAAAGCAGTAAATGGAATACGATTTTTTAAGAGAAAGAATAATGGAGTATCTTGGTTACACGTTACATGATAACCAAGATATGTTCTTAAATCAGATTCTGTTTCATCATGTTGATAAACTTCGGCTTCTTTTGAACAATGATCAGAGTTATGATAATGTTCTACACAACCAACATTTATCTTTCTAAAGCCAAATTGATCAAGAGATTCAATTTGAGATGGTTCTAATTTGTAATCAAAACAACCAGCATTTTTCCAATCAATTGATCTAAATTTTACTATAAACGAGCTGCTTGAGCTGTTACTTACAAATCCATCTCTTCGTTTCATTTTTATTTAACCTAACTTATTTTTCTTATACAGATAATTTACTAGAGCTGAATAAGAATCAAATTCTTCCTTGATTGCTTCTTCAGCTTCTGTATAGCTATTAAAACCGGATTTTAATAGAACATATTTCTTAATATCACTAAGAGCAACATCAGTAAATTGACAGATTGGACATTGACTTTCAGGAACTTCATACATTGATCCATCATACTCACCAATAATATGTTCCTGACAGAATACATGTTCTTCTACGCATTCACAGAAGCCCCAGTCTTCAAAACAAATATCCATTCCACAAATTTCTTCACCACAAACTTCACAGATAAAACTACTGCTACTACTATTACTTACAAATCCATAACGTCTTTTCATTGCAAATACTCCAATGTTAAAATTTTAATTAACTGCTACATGACAATAATATATTGTTTAATATAAAATAACTGGGAACTATTCAAAGTATAGTGGAAAGTAATAAAAAATAAAGGAGGTCCCAGCCTCGTAACCTAAGACCGGGACCTATAATATTCATTTTAATTATATGAATGAATTCATACTGCCGAAGCAATAAGACGTATCTAGAAGAATATATGTTTTAATTTGAATTATCGTGCTCTACCGCTGAGCTATTCGGCCAGTTTTAAAATTGGTGGCCGAAGTCGGATTCGAACCGACGACCCAATAGTCGGATGTAGCTTCTTACTACAAAATATACCTCTGTGACATAGTCAGAATTCGTTTGTAGATTGTAGGCAATATTTTGAATTTGATAACATCCGGGATTCCTGGCATTTTGGGGAATCTATCCGGCGCAATAGTTTAACAACTATTTTAAGTTTAGCCTAAAATCTATATTTTGGGTGGTAGTTGCCTACCACCCAATGGGTGTTAACCCATGATGTAGTCGATAAGTTTCTTACCAATTACTTCATTTTCAACTTCTTGAGCATTAGCACGTGCTCGAGCTTTCTTAACCTCACGGAGAAGAGTATCGATACGTGTAAGAATTTGCATCTTAGCATCGGAAGTGATTTCACCGGAAATCTCAACCGTTGTCCAATGTCCAACAGTTTCATCACGGACAACCTTAGCAACTTGAGCAGGATGCTCTTTAGTAGCAGGGGCAACCGTCTTGAAATCTTCGATTTTCTTAGTTTTGACAGTGGTTACTTCTTTAGATTTCCAAGTATTATCTTGGGCTTCATCCTTAGACCAACCTTTGCCAGGTTCTAAAGTAGGAACACGCTCTACAACAGCACGGATTTCTTTAAGCTTACCTTCAAGGGTAAGAAGTGCAGTTGCAGGAACACCAGTAATAAGCTTTTCACCATCAAGTTCAATATCGGCAACAGCTTTAGTATTGGTAAGTTCTTTTTGATATGTAGCATCAACTGCGGCAATAACTGCATCCCAAGTATAAGCAAGACGTGCTGGAACAGTAGTTTCCATTTCAACGTCTTCATCTGGGAAGATTTCACCTTCGTCATTAACTGATTGATAACGACGTGTTTTTCCTTTAAAGAGATGACTCTTTTTCTGGAAATTAACGATTGTTTCCTTCATGACACGATCGCCATGACCTTTAACATTTGCTTCTACTGCGAGAAGTTCATGCAATTTACCCATTACGTGTTCTCCATTTTAAATTTTGAAATATTAAATTCATTGTTCGTATGGTTATAATATAACCTCAAAATTTAAAAAGTATAGTAGTGGATATTAAATTATTTTTCTTTTTTATCTTTTTCTTTCTCATCAGGATCTTCACCTTCACCCTGATAATACTTATCTTTATCTCTTAGACGTTTTTCTTGAGCATCTGCAGAAGCTTTAGCTGCATCATATGCTTTATTAAATTTCTTACCAACAAGCTCACCACTTTTATATCCAGTAGTAGCTACACCTGTAGCTAAAGCAGCTGCGGTTGCTAAATTAAGAAGCTTTTTCTTAGTACCTTCATTAAGATTTAAATCTTCGACAATATCTACATATTTTTTATTAAATTTCATATTTACCCTCTATATATTATAAGGAAAAGAGTTTTTATCCAATGATATTTTCATCACCACGATAAATTGTACTTTCACGCATTCTTTCTTTATATGCTTCTTTAAATTCATCATTAAATAACATATCTTGATGTTGTTGATTTGGATTCTTATGAATACATGTTACACAAACAAACTTTTCATCAATAATTCGTCCATAATTAACCATTCCACATTTAGAGCAGTTATCTGCATCTCTAATATCCATATCTTGCGTAAAAACTTTAAACATTCTCAATCTCCAATTAAATTAGTTTAATAACCAAGCCAATTTCTTACAGCTTTAAGATTAGGCTTAAGTGTAACTTCTTTTTCTTTAGCTTCACCGTCTTTATCTGTATATTTTTCGATAGCTTTAATCTCTTTACCATCTTCCCATACTTTATGACCATGACTTTTAATATAATTAACTAATTTTTTGATATCTTGCTGTTGTTTGATATCACCTGGATTCTTAGGTTCGTCCTCATTTAAGAGATCTTTCAATTGCTTGAATTTCATTATTTAGTATCCTTATTTTCTTTTTCATCATCTAAATCTTTATCCCATGTTTTTAAACAATCTTTACAAATACCATGAGATACTTCATTTTCAAAACCCGGAGATGCTTTACCTGGTCTTGTACCTAAATCTTTACCACACCAACCACATTTAACTTTAATTTCTTCGTTTATAATTTTAACAAACTCGTCGTATTTTTTCTTAAAATTATTCATAATTATCTCCCTTGTTTAGGTTATTTATTCTTTTTGCAGGCAAAATTTTAGGTGGCTCCCCTTGCGGGGAAACCACCTTGGTATTATCTAACCAATTGATACAAGCTTCTTGGCTTGTGGATCAACTAGTAGAGGAATACACGCTGACCATCAGAAGCCAACTGACTGTTAACCAAGCCATCAATCTTGATGAAGTGGTAGTAGTTAGCGGAACCGAACATGTTAGCGAGGATACCGTAACGAGTACGGAGACCAACACGTGGACTGAAGTCATCTGGTCCAACAGCGCGGTTCATCTGAACTGGGATGTATGGACAGTAAATAATACCACTATCATAGATAGTAGGTCCTTTATATCCAAGAAGGATATAATCGCCACCAGCAAAAGTATCACGATAAAGAGTGATACCGCCGTTGCGCATAGTACCAACCTTGGAGATACCAACAGATGCGCCAGAAGCTTTAACTGGAGCTGCATCGAGGGTAAAGTCACCAAGACGTTCCATAAGAGCAACAACCTGAGGGGAAGCTACTGCGAAGGTAGCAGGTCCACGACGGGTTAGGATCGCGATGCGCTGGGATTTAACCAATACTTGCGTATAGATTGTACCGATACGTTCGAGCTGATTTCTACCATCAGCAGATACTGGGGACCAAGTAGAAGCATGTGGAGTACCACTAGTACCTACGATAGCTGCTTTAACCATTTCGCCGAGAAGCTGACGGTCAATTTCTGCTTTTACTTCGTAGGACATGATGTTAACCATTTCGGAGTCAACGTCAGTACCATGCATGTTCTTCATGTCCTCAGCAAGTTCGAGCGACCAGTGCGCTGCGAGCTTACGGGATTTCGCTTCAACAACACCCTTTTCAAGTTTGAATTGGGACATTGGCATATCTTCACCAACTTTCAACCATTCCTGGTTTGCAAGTCCGTCAGCCATACCGTTAGCGTAACCATAAGGATCGTTAGTACCAGCAAATGCTTGCCAGTAATTGCTTGTCTGAGAAGCAGTACCTACGCCAGGAAGAGTAGCTGCATAATTAGCGGTTTCATCATTCTCGAGCATACCGGACGCGCCAGTGAAGTGAGTATGAATCTTGTTGTAACCCATTTCATCACCCTGAACGGATGGGTAACCATTAGCACCACCAGCATTTGCACCATACTGGAAGCGAAGTGCGAATGCAAATCCAACCGGACCACCCATTGGCTGCACGCCGACGATGTCGTGAGCAAGCAATTCAGGGAAGATACGGCGGATGGTAGGGATAACGATAGTTGGGATACGGCTATCGTTTGGACCGTAATCAGTAGTAGTACCAAGAGCACCGCCACCAGTAGTGGAAGCACCATTTAAAGTACCAGCCTGTGCACCCATACCACCAAAGGAACTGAAAGCAGTTCCGCCAGGAGGGGCATTATAAGCTTCTGTCAATTTACTGTACTCGCGCTGGGTATTTTCAAGAACAAGAGCAGTTGCAACACGTGCGGACTCTGATCCAATCTGATCGCCTGCGTCAAGAACCTTTTTCCACTTGCGGAGGCAAGTTTCTTGATAATCTGGGGAAAGATGTTGATACATCGTATAACTCCTTAAATATTTTATTTATCGAGATTGTTCTCGATACTATATGATCTGTGAATCTTACCGACATACAAATCCATAGGATCGTTTTCGACTGATTCTTCAATTACTTCAGGTTTTGGTTCATCAGGAATCTCAACGGAGGTTCCTCGTTTTTCTTCGATGACTTCTTCCTTTTTGGCAGTTTCATCTGCCTTAAATGCTTTAACAGCATCATTTAATTTTTCGGAAATAACCTTAGGATCATTTACACCTTCAAAGAAATTGGTGACAAATGCAGCCTGAGCTGGTTTCATACCTTTGGTCTTTTTCTCAAGCAGACTAACTGCTTCACTTTTCTTAACCTGTTTGCGAATGTCCATGTTTTCAACCATAAGAGAATTGATCTTCTCTTGTTTTTCGTCTAACTGTGTTTGAGCATCTTCCAATGCTTCTTTAACTTCAGTTTGTACGAAATCGTCGTTAACAACTAGAATTTCGCGAATAGAACTCATACATTCTTCTAAACGTTGTAGTTTAGCGCCATCAACAACTTCACGAGTTGGCATGGATTCAGCGATATAAGTATCAATAAATTCATTAACCTTTTCGGTAATTGTTGTTTCATATTGTGTTTTAAATGCTTCCTCGATAGTATTAAGCTTATTAAGATGATCTTCATCAATCATTTCAACAAGTTGTTCGAGCATGTGTGATTGTAGTTCGTCTTGAGCTTCAAGAGCTTCATTGAACATTTCTACATGTTCGTCGTCCATTTTATCGAGTGCTTCCTGAAGTGATTGAGCGTGCTCTGTAGTAAGTCTTTCTTCAAGTGCGGTAAGCTCAGTTTCATGCTTAACCTTAATCTCTTCGAAAAGACCTTCCATTTTAACCGCATACTCTTCATCCATTTCAGAAACTTTTGAAATACCTTCATTGAAACCTTGATCTTTGGCTTCGGTAATCTTAGTATCTAACATAGCAACAAACTCTTCGATGAGTTTATCATCCATATTTGGATCAATTTGCTTAAGATGTTCTTTGAGAGTCATTATTATTATTCTCCGTCCAACTTTAAATTATTTATAACATTTCGTTAATTTTCTTCACGTTTTTCGTCTGTAACTACCGTTTTATACGCATCAGTGTCAATTTCAGTTACTTTATCATTAACGATATCTTTTAAGATATCACGTGCGTCCAAAAGGTTACCATCTATCACTTGTTTTACAAGGTCACTTGCATTCGGCATTTCACTTATTCCTCTTCTTCAACTTCTTCAGTATCTTCTACTTCTTCATCATCTTCAAAAGTAGCAAGACGAGCTTCGGCAGCAGCAACGATTTCCTGAGCAACTCTTAGGATTTCTTCTGCTTCTTCTTTAGTAGCATTAGCTGAAAATTCTTCAACATCTTCGATTTCTACTTCGAGTTTGTTATCTTCTTCTTCAACTTCTACATTTTCTTCGTCTTCAACTGGTTCAAGTACATCTTCTTCTGCTTCTTGATTTTCTAGGAGCATTGAAAGATATGCGTTTTTATATTCCTTATCTTTGGAACTATGGTTAAAATGTGTAGTCATTTTATATCTCCTTTAAATAGTAGTAAGAAAACTTCTAATTGCTTCTGCAATTTGCTGTGATTTCTCATCAGAATGTCTAGGAAGATTCATAATCTTCCTTTCAAGTTTGTCATAAGCGATTTCAACGATGTCACCATGTTCATTAATCATGTAGTTTTTAGATTCTAAAATACCTTCCATGAAACAACCAGGACCACTTGGTTCGTGAACAACGTCTACTGTAATAAGTTTATATTGATCGACTTCTTTTCGATCATTAATATTACCAACACCACGAGTACTCATACCAACTTTAACGCCGTTATTTAATAAACCAGCTAAAAGATCACCTTTAATAGTTCCAAGTAATACATTACTTTGACCAATCCAAATATTTTGTTCTTGTTTTAGTTCAGTAATTAAATGACAAGCATTATTAAAGTTAACATCAATTGATGTTGGATGGTTAAGTTCACCGACAGCTCTGCTGGTGTCAATAAAATCTTTTTGAAAAAGATCAACGGATTTTTCCATAATAGGTGTAAGATATGTACGCCCATTACCATTTTTCTTTTCTGTTATAATCATAGGACCACGAAGCATCATTTTTCTTGACTGATGTTCATTTGCCTGTTCTTCTATAATATCAAAATCATAAGTAACAACTTCACTTATGAGTTTAAGTGTATTCATTAGTAGATCTCCTTATATCTTAAAATCCAATTTCAATTCACCAATCTCTTCGGCAGAAAGATCTCTTTTAATAGTAAGAATTTCTTTTGCCAATATATCCGCCCATAAGAATGCTGTTGAACGATTACGTGAATTACGGTGCATATAAGATAAAATACGACCAGCAATTTCTTCATCGGTTAAATCAATATTCTCTTCACCGTCACCAACAAGATTATCGTAAGCTAAGTCAAGATCTGCTTGATCTTCATATTTTACATAACCATTCATATTAGGATCAAGCATTGATTTAATTCTTAAAATTGGTTCATTATTTAAAACTTGTTTTGTAACTTGAACATGTTGAGCAACTAATTTTCTTACTTCATCATCAGATTCAGTACCTTCGTCGGTTACTGGATCAATTTCAGGAAGATCGTCTTCAACTTCTCCAATATTATCAGTGTCATCATCTTTAGGTTCAAAATCTGGAACTGGAGGAAGTTTATCCATAACATTTTCTTCCTCTTCAACATCTTTCTTTTTAGAGAAAGTAGCTGTATCTTCAAATAATTCCACTAATTGTAAAAATTTCATGTATTTAAACCTTTGTATTTTACTTAAATATTTATAAAATGGGGGTAGAATCCTACCCCCAGTATAGCAACCAGGTCGGAGATTTTATTATTCAGGTGGTGGAGGTTCTTCACCACCACTTTCAGGAGCTTCTGGCGGTTCTTCACCCAGATCTGGAGGACTCTCATCTCCAAATCCACCACCTGTTGGAGGAGGACCAGCTGCTCCAGCACCAAAATCATCACCAAAATCACCTTCTTCTTCAGCCGCTTCTAATTCTGGACCGTAAGGACTACCAGTAGTTTCAATATTTTGAACTTTCCAGTTAAGAAGAGCATTTCTCATCATTTCATGTTCAAGAGCTTGAGCATTTCTAGAAATTTCTTCTTCAGTCCAATTTAGATATTTGATTTTAGCTCGATCTTTACTAAATGTTTCATCCTGAGTCGCTGTATTATAATTTTCCATTTTGATATTTAACAGTCTTTGCTGTTCATATAATTCAAAAGAAGTTGGGGCGGTGAACTTAACCAAGAAGTTTCTCTTAGTAAGTTCAAACGAATCCCAAATTCCTGTAAGTTTGAGATGTGTAACAAACGCATCAAATAGTCCTTTGGCAAACCTATTTTGGAGTCGCATCACAAACTTAGCAAATCTATATTCTTCATAAGAAATTGTTTCTGCTTTTTCTAGAGCAATTGGTGTATCACTAGTTCTACTAAATGGAACCTTTAAAGCTACATAAAGTTTTTTCTGGAAATAGTGAAGATCAGAAAGTTCTCCAAGATTCTGTGCACCTGTAAGAGTATTAACTGTAGTTCCTTGAGAACCATCAGGTTTTGGGAACCAATAAGATTCCAACATTTGATGTGGATCATAATCATTAGTAACTGTACCAGTTGAAGGATCCCAAACTTTCTTAGATTGATAACGTTTCATCATCTGGAAAACCATCTTTTCAGCTTTACTTGGAGGAAGTTTACCAGTATCAACATTAAATACAAGACGTTCTGGAGCGCGAATCAAACGATAAATAATGATTGCATCTTCAATAAGAATTAATTGACGATATGGTCGTCTAGCAGTTTCAAGAACTGGATAAACAACTGATTTATCACTATTATAAGCTCCAGTATTAACTAATGTAAGCTGTGTCATTGGCATAGGAATAATCATAGAATCTTCTGATCTACTTGAATAAGAATCAGAGTTTCTTAATTGAATATCTTTTAACTCACCACAAGTTCCAAGACATTCTTTCATATTGATTTTACCCATATCTTCAACATGCTTCATTGCAACAATTTTTGCATTAAGAAGAACGCCTACTAGATTGTAGTTAATATCAATAAGATATTCGTAACATTCTGGAGGAATACGTTTAACATTAACAATTCCTAATTCAGGATTATTAGTGTCAATAATATTTTCAAATGCTACTTCACCATCGCGAATAAGTGAATGAAAATATTCCCAGCCATTATTTTCAACGTCATACATTGAAATAAATTTTTGAAATTCACTATCGATAGTTTCAATTTGTTCATCACTAAGTTCATGTTCTCGCCATGTTAACGAAACAAAATTATCGTTTTCATCGTAGTTAATACATGCATCACAAATTTCGTCGATAGCATCTGATACTTCGGGAAATTTTGCCATGTTTCGATAGAAGGAAAGACGTTTAGGTTTATCGAAAGAAACCTTTCCGTAAATTAATTGTTTGTAGGTATTAATAGAATCGTGATTGGCACCAGATGCGCCAGTACCAGGTGAAACAAGCGCTTTTTCAATAACACTTTCTGCCTCAATCTCTGGATCACTTACAGCTGCGAATTCATCAAAGTTCTGATTAACTTTTTGTGTATATTCTGGGCTGACGAAACTACTTATTGCTGTTATAGTTTTAGAAATAAAACCCATATAAAACTCCTGGTTGGTTTGCCTTTAATATTTATAAGGATTCCAAAATTTTTTCCAACAAAACATAAGATTTATAAATATTTGAAAGAAAAAGAAGTATTTCTTATCATGAAATTTGTAAGCTATAATAAAGAAATCCATGATGCAACTGCTCAAATGCTTGATGTTTTTGATAATATCAAGATTACTAGAACAAAAACCATCAATGGTACACCAGTTCAACAAACGATAAATGTTCCATGCATGTATGGACCACGTAGTAGAATTTTCAAGAATCTCGAAAATAGAGATAAAACCTTGAAACTTCCTGCATGTGCATTAAGTATGATCGGTTTTTCCTGGGACGCAGGAAGAGCTCATTCTGTTAACTCAGTAATGGAGTTCCAAGATGGAACCGCAGGAATTAATCTAATGCATAATGTAGCAACGCCTATTACTATTACTTATGAACTTGGTGTTGTTTGTAAATATATGTCCGATTTAGAACAAATTCTCTCGAACTTTGTTGCTATAATGAATCCTGATATCTATGTAACATGGCCAAGTCCTGCAGGAAATGGAAATCTCAAATCACATGTAGTTTGGGATGGAAATATTGCTATTCAAAATGCTGAAGATATTTCAGCAAATGATCCTTGGCGTGTTGCTGCATCAACAAGATTTACACTTAATACATGGATTTTTCCAGGTACTGAAGCTTATGATTCTGGACTTGATAAACGTATTAAGAAAATTAACTTTTGTAATGATTATGATGCTGATTATTTCCCAACAGAAAGCGATGGATTAACGCCGGGTGATCCATCAGCTGTATCATTACCAGTTGAATTTAGTAGATGGTATGACAATAGACTTTATACACAATCAATGGATGAATTTTACGATCTAATTAAGAAAGGAAAAATTGAAGCGCCAAACTATGATCAACTTCCTATTCTTGATGAGCTAAGTGGAAGTTATTGGTTGGATAATATTTATGCAGTTTTATCAGGAAATATTTATGACTTCAGCTCGTCTGGTGATTTAAGTGCATTAATTCAATATGAAAATTCACCAGATCTCGTTGTAACAACAATAAGAGATGATGGTTCATTCTTTACACCAGACACACTTCAAGTATCAGGTAATTGGGGTAGTATATGGAGACGTATGTTAAGTGGAGATTTAAATTGTGTTCAATCAGCGCCTCCAAGTGCAATGTATAAATATTTGATAAAAGAAGAAAGTTATTTATTCCTGTTTTATGAAGACAGGACTTTAATACCGATTATAACATAAGGGAATAACAATGCCAAATTTTGGAACACGTATAAATAGCATTCCTTCACTATCTGCAGCTTCTATTAGTGATTATCTTTTAATAACAGCAAACGTTAATGGTGAATGGGTCTCAAGAAAAATTACCTCAGAAGTTTTTGCTACATCACTTGGATTAAGTGGAGTAGATTTAACTTCTATTTTAGCTGATATTGTAACTTTGAGTGGTGATACTAATTATCTTGCTCAAGAAATTTTAAAATATATACCGCTATCTGGATCTACAGATATATATGGTAATCTAGTTCCGGCTAGTACTAATACATATTCATTAGGAACTTCTGGATATCAATGGCAAGATCTTTTTGTATCAAGTGGATCTGTTTATTTTAATAATGAAAAACTTTCTGTAATATCTGGACAAATTTACGTTAATGATACATTATTTGAAAGTGGTGGAAGTACTGATTTTACTGCAATTAGTGGATATGATGCAACTAAAAAGCAATCGTTTGCTCATACTTCAGGAGTAAATATTTGGAATGACACTATTGAATCATCAGATTTGACAGGTTATGTTTTAAGTGCAGAACAAGTACTTACTCATACTCAAGGTGATTTTAGCTGGACTAGTGTAATTGATGCTGATACTTTATATTCAACAAAGGCAGAAACTACATATGTGAGTGGTATAGTTGATGCTAATACTTCTAGTATTAATTATATTTCAGGTGTTGTAGATACTAATACTGCGAATATTACTTCAAATGATTCTGATATTACTTATCTTTCAGCTCAAATTGATTCAGTATCTGCTCAATTATCTGGAAGTGGAGGTGGTATTGATCTTACTACTGTAAGTGGATATAATACTACAGTAACTCAATCATTAACACATGTATCTGGAACAAATTATTGGGAAGATGTAGCAGAAGCAGCTGATCTTGTAGGTTATGATGCTACAGAAACACAAGTACTTGCTCAACTTTCTGGTGATCCACAATGGTTAGATCCATTGGATCTAGATTCAGTTCTTAATGATACAGTGCTTGGAGAATTTGGACCTACATCAGGAGCAGTAGTTATTGATCTTAGTGGAACAGGTGCATATGAATATACACTTGATGGTGATACTTCATTTACTGCAGCTAATACCGAAGTAGGTAAATCAAAATATGCAACATCACTTATCACAGCAACTACTGTTGCTTCTGTTAGTGCTTCGTTTGATCCGACGTGGTATTGGGTTGGAGCTCGCCCAACTGATGAAGGTACAACAATTACTTCAGGATCGTTTATCGAACTTGTTCTTAGAAGTTCTGGAACAAAAATTATTGCAGCATATGAGGACCTTGTATAATGAGTGGATATCTAAATCTTCCGATTACCGTTGAACGTAACGGAACAATATATAATGTTCAACGAAATGGGAAAGGCGTAACTTTTCCTTATTCATTGGATACGGTAGATTGGGAAGTCTGGATTGAATCTGAACGTTCTAATGGTCGCGATGTTACGGTTAATAACAGTGCATACATAGACACTACTGAAAAGTCTCTTGTTTTAACTCGTAGTACTTCCGATGCTGTAGAAATTAATGACTGGGGAAGTTCTATGGAGGGTAATTTTGCCATTGAGGGATGGATTAAATTAACTGGAGCTTTGGGTACAAATACATTTACCGTCATTGACGAAAACTATAATATAATAAGAGTTGCATGGGACGGAGCAAAACATGTTCTAGAATTTCAGTTTGATGCTACACCTCATATTCTTTCAGATACTACAGACTTTGCAACTTATGTAGGTGAATGGGTTCATTTTGCCGCATGTACAGCAGATGGTAAAAACTCACTTTATGTTAATGGAATCAAAGTTGCATCTTCAACTGGCGATTTCTCTAATATTGCAGGTGGTAATTCTAAATTGTGTATCGGAAAAACGCAAAGTAATACTAATTATTGGAATGGTGAAATTGGAAGACTTCATCTTTCTGTTGGTACTGATAGAGGTTATGGAAGACCTACTATGAGAGTGATACCACGAGATGTGATAATTGAACCAGATGCCTACACATTAGCCTTATGTAATTTTAACTCAGTAATATCTAGTAGTATTGCAGAAGAATCTTTAACTACAGTTACTTACAAAATTGGATCATTTAGTGAAGAAGGATCTAGTGCGATAGATAAACGTAAATATACATCGGTATTTGGTGGTGTTACTGGATTTCCTACTTTAACATCAACTGGTGTTCTAACTATGTCTGATACAACAACTGGACAGTGGTTAGCTGGTGAAAGCAGTTCATTTAGTAATACAGTATTTACCATATCATATCATTGGAATCAAACTGCCGCAGGTTCTAGTGCTAGGAGTGCAGTATTCACACTTGGTCTCGTTGGCGGTTCATTTGTAATGGAAAGGAATGAAAGTTCTGGTGGTTTTGTCGCAACAACGCCAAGTGGTTCTAGCACATTCGTAACTGCAGTTACGGAAGCAGATTTTAGAATACGAAGAGATGCAAGCAATATGGTTTATTGTGAATACAATATTGGTGCAGGCTGGGTAACACTAAGAAGTGAAACTAACTCTGGTAATGTTACTGGTCATTTTTTCCAAGAGATTAGTAATAGTAGTGGAACAACTACTTCAGAAATTTCAAATTTTTCGGTAGTTGATTCAAACGGAAAGGAAATAACTTTCAGTGCCGCGAATGATTTTAGTGCTAATTACGTAGAACGTATCATAGACCAAAGTAATACTACTAACGATATGGTGCTTAATACTGGAACTTTATCATATGATATTGATAATGAAACTGTTGACTTTGATGGATCAGATATATTATTCTTCACTGACATTAATATAGATCTACAAGAAGATTATACAGTATTTGGGGCAATAGATTTTCAGACAAATACTGCAGGATTTAGATATATCCTTGCTATGCTCGATACTGCAGGTGGTGGAACTGGACTATCTATCATAAATGACGATGTTGGTCTTGATATTGTTTTACAATACCAAGGTCCAGCAAAAGAAATTATATATGATATACCAAATGGTAAAGCAGTTTTCGCAGTAGCAGTTGACTCAGTTGCAAATGAACTAAGACTATACGTTAATGGTACGCTTATTGAAGCAGTAGACGCAACTAATTATATATCAACGTTTAATGCTGGTCCATTTGAAATTGGTAGAAATTGGACAGGTGGTTTAATGGCAATGCTCATTTACAATGGTAGAATAGATCAGAAAGATTTTAGAAGAGTTAATCAATACTTACAAGCAAAATATGGAATAAATTAATATGGGATTACGAAGATTTAGATGGTCACCTGCGTTCTTTAAGGCGCATGCTGGAATACCTCCATCACTTAACGATTATATGTGGACATTATGGTTAGAGGCTGAAAATGCTTCAAGACATATAATGACTGCATATGATAGTGCTCAATTAAATGGTAATGGAACATTAGTTTGTAATCCAGGACGTATAGAAACTAATGCCACGTCTGATGCGAATTTTACTAACGATTTTACAATGCAAACATACATTACTCCACAAACTGGGTTTAATGATGATTTAGCTGGTATTTTTGAAGCTGAAATTGGTGAAACTAATAGATGGCATCTTTACGTGTTAACTGATGGTAGAATGGCATTTTATGTCGAACGTGGTAATGTATTTGAAATTAATCTGGAGAGTGTTG
>Ga0180438_10003110_pt1 | contig 25649 bp, 17 predicted proteins | sample SS_ome_12_FD_132455 | JGI IMG/M metagenome (GOLD analysis project Ga0180438, IMG submission 132455) | Hypersaline lake sediment archaeal communities from the Salton Sea, California, USA - SS_3_D_2 metaG | ecosystem: Environmental > Aquatic > Non-marine Saline and Alkaline > Hypersaline >... | reverse complement strand
GAACTTGTAAAACTAACAGCTTGTCACTCAGCCATCAGGGCTGGACAAACTCTGAGTATTGATGAAATTCGCAGTCTCATTGAAGACTTCTCAAAGACACAAGGAAAGTACACATGCTGCCATGGTCGACCATCAATGATTCGAATAAGAAAGGAAAATCTTGACAAGGCTGTCGGTAGATTGGGTCATGACGCAATTCTACGGTTTAAAAAGAGACACAGAATTGGATTCTAAAAAAGAGAGAATTGGGAAGTCCCGATATTGAAACTTCCCAAAATAATTCACTTCTTCTTCGCTGTCTTCTTCTTGGGTTTTGTTGCAGGCGCTGAACCGCCAGAACGGCGGCGTGCTAGAAGTCCGACAATCACAAGTATGCCAACCACTGCCACACCAATGATTATCAGCATCGTTGGATCAAACGAGAATCCACTTGGTGTTGTGTTGATAAAGGCAATCTCGTTCTGCCATAGTTCAATCCTGTCCTCATAGGTTGAGTCATCATCATCATTGACAAAGTTATCAATCAAGAATGGATTGAACAGAGTCTGCCTGTCATTGCTTGCAACAATGGCTGCATTGCCTTCCTGAGCTGTGGGAGAGATTCCAGCAAGTGCAATGTAACCCGTATCGACAGTTACAGCATCCCCATCATCACCAATGCCTGTCCCAGATGTGTAATTGCTTCCACTATGGTCATTCGGCTCGGTAAATACAGGATGAGATGTTTCCCAGATATAAATCGTAGGAGCTCCGGAGATTGTTGAAGAGTATGTGACACCAAGTTTTGACCATAAAGGATGAGATGGGTGTGCGTCCATATCATAGTATGACATGAGCAATTTGCCCCCATCATCAACATAGGCGTAAATATCATCTAACTCCAGCCCTGTCAATGGATAGTTGACTTCATTCAGAATGAAGAGATCCCAGGATTTTGAATCGAGGAAATCATCCATATATTCGCTTGTAATGAACAGCTGGAATGGAATTCCAAGATCATTCAACGCAAGACAGACAGGGTCTCTGTAGCTCATTGAATAGAAATAATCTGAGAATACAAGAGTTACTGCCTTAACTGCAGTGAGCCAATTCAGAGCATTCAAGGCAAACCGAGCATTGTTTTCATCGTTTAATTGCCCATTCGCAAAGATGTTCATATCAGAAGAAAGGATTGCTCTTCCTTCGCCAAATTCATCAGCAGCAACTACTGGAGCTGTGCCATTATACCATATTGCAGTCGCATCTCCAATCACATTCAGATAGTTACGAGCACCAATACGCAGTCCAGTGCAACCCTCAAGAGTGACATGAGTCCCTGGAGTCATGGTTGCATAATCCTCAACATTAGATGTCCCAAGACTCATGTTGAAGTTTTGTAACATTAAATTAATAGCAAGGTCACCGCGATTGGGACCAGTTAGTCCTGTCCTGTCACCCAAGACAAGAAGAGTGCCTCCTCCACTGACCCAGTTCTCAACGGCAGTAATGTCTGCTGCAGTGTAGTTTAGATCTGGCCAGCTGAGTATCAATACATCATAGGGAGCTAATCGGTCTGCTGTGAAATTACCAGAAGCAGAGGGATAGAATTTATCAAATGTGTAGGTGTGATTGACTGCAAGTGTCCGAAGATGACCAAATCTCTCAACCGAATGAACAATAGTGACAAACTCACTATCCCAGTCGTCAACTGCTAACCGGGGTTGGTGAGCAAGATCGTATGCTATACGACCCTTTGGTCTAGGAGTCAACCATTCGACAGAATCAATGATGATGCTCTCAAAATCTGTTGGAATCGAGGAACCATCTCCTGGGAGATGGACGACCCGACCTCCTTGATATCTGCTGTCCATGGCAAACGCAGAGATATATGGCTCATATGTAACGTTTCTAAGTAGTGGCGTGATATAACTCCAGACTGGTGAACCATCAAGGATACCATCAGCAATTGTGACCCAATCGGAAGCCCTCTCTGATACAGTATCATTGATGTGATAATCTTTCATTGTAGGATGACGAGCTACCACCCTCTGTACATCAAACGACAGATTCCCCCACATAATCATGTACCCGTCAACGCCCAAATCAGGCCAAATAATCGATTGATAGGCAAGGTAACTGAATGCAAAGTTAAAGGAGAGAAGTCCTCCTCCACCTAGCCAGTATTCATACACCAAATCAGCTATATTCTCTCTAGGTAGATTGTTGACTAGAACAAATACATCGTAATAAACAGTCATTAATTCATGGTCAAGAATATCCTGAGTAGTGAGTAAAGTTACCTCATAGCCTGCTCCTTCAAGAGTAGTTTTGAGTTCATCAACATTGTTCGTCAATCCAAATTGTGTTGATGCGCCAATAGGTGTTGTTGTGTTGTCCTCATCATAGATGGCCACTCTTACACTATGTTCACCACCCTGTGAGGGGATTGCAAAATCAATTGGTAACGCATCTGCATTCACTGAGATGAGAACAGATGGAACCATTAGTAAGCTTACTAGAATTATTGTTGTGATAAGTATCGGCGTGACTCGTGTCAGGACCTCCACCTCATATGTCGAAAATGTTATTGTTTATTTAAACACACTAGAAAAACCAACCAAGGTTTTATCCAACCACATTCGGAAGAAAAAAGAGATGTTCTTTCACATTCTCTCCTAGAAAGGTGTACTAATGAATGACTATGGAGCAGATACTTATCATCCTAGCAATTGAACTATGCATTGTAGTTTTTGTAATCTGGATATCTTGGTCAGGAGTAATTGGTGCACCGTGGTTGCCCACACCCAAGAATAAAGTCCGAGCCATGCTTCAAATCGCAGCTGTGAATCAGGAAGATACTCTCTATGACTTGGGATCAGGGGATGGTAGAATCATTGTGATGGCAGCAAAGGAGTGTGGCGCGCAATCCATAGGAATCGAAATCGACCCATTTAGGCTGTTATGGTCTCGTCTATCAATACGACGCCACGGTCTACAAGAGAAAGTGCAAGTGCTTAGAACAAATTTCTTCAAAGTTAATCTCGAAGCCGCCACCGTTGTAACATTGTATCAGGGACATAAGATTAACAAGAAGATCAGAAGCAAGCTTGCACGAGAACTAAAGGCAGGCACTCGTGTTGTTTCCTATCGGTTCATTTTAGATGGTTGGACACCTGCAAGAACGGATGATGATGAATCCATATACCTCTACGTTGTTTGAAATATGAAAAATAGACAAAACTTTCATAATTGTGAGTTTTCAGAAAGCGCCTCATTCTGAAGTTTGTTTGATTCCTACGATTTCTTCTTCCTTCTTGCCATAAGCGAGGAAAGCGAAGACTTTTACTAGCTATTTGCATATAGGTCTTACACTAAACTGCGGAAACGAAAGGTAAAGAGAGGAGAGTCCTCAGGCAGGAAAGGGAATATATGAGCACAACATGGTTCATTGCTAAAGAGTATCTAAAGAGACTGGAGATCAATTTTGAGGAGCATGGAAGGAAGACCTTCAGTCTGTATCCATATGGACCTACTGAGGCAAGTGTGATAGAGGTCTTCCCAGGCACAAATTGGATAACACTCACAACTCGATTGATGGATCTTTCAGATGTACCTTCAAAGAACAGGAGAGCAGTTTACGAGAAACTATTGAAATCCAATGCGACTTTAGTTGAAGTGAACTTTGGCATTGATAAGAAAGACTGCCTGATGATTCGGAACGCAATTCCAGTCACAGGCATATCATATGATCTGTTTAATTGCACGTACGAGGCACATCTTGCTGGCGTTAAGTTCTTCCATGAGAAGCTCAAACCTCAACTTGAGCTGGTTTCATGAATAAATTCTCAAAAAAGAGGATGAGACGGGCATAAAGCCCGTCATAATATACTACTTACGCCTTCTAGCTGCAAGAGCAAGAACAATAACAACCAATGCACCAAATGCACCATAGACCATGAGTAGGGTCTCTTCATCTCTCGGTCCTGGCCCAGGTCCTGGGCCCGTGGTTGGCTCTGTTGATGTGGGTCCAGTTGGTGTTGTGATTACATCTGTAACCTCATAGAAGGTTTCACCAGACATAGCTTCATTTCCGAGGGTGTCATATGCCACAATCCGATACGTGACTATAGCACCTTCAACCTGCACTGGAATTACACCGTACCAGGTCGTTCCAGATGGTGTCATGGTCACATTGTTCCATGGTCCTGCATCGACTCTGTACTGTAGAACTACAGAGCTGACACCAGAGATGTCTTGTATGTCAGCTGACACCGTCACAGATTGACTTGAACCTGGATTGGTTGGATCATGCGTAACTAGTGTGACGGATGGACCTACTAGATCAGTCGTACCATGTGAAATGTACCCAACGAAAATCGGGTCAACAGTCACTGCGAACCCATCCCACCACTTGAATCCAATCAGTGTATAGAACTGCTCAGAGGTGACAGAGAATGTCGTAGCAGTACCACCACTTCCTGACACATATATGGCACTCATCGCTGAGAGGGGCATGGTCTGAGCTGTCACAATAGCTGGATATGATAGGTTCTTGAACCAGGTGTATGATGCTCCACCCAAGCTCATAAGCGCCACACTACTATTTCCACTTGCCATAGTATAGTTATTGGAGGGGGCTGCTTCCTCATTACTCAATATCTCTAGGTCGTCGTCATAATAGACAGCTGAAGCTCCACCATTGGACACAATGGTGAGATCGCTGAAGAATGAAACTGCGAGGCTGATATCCTCTAGAACGCTAGTTCCACCAGGAGTGTTTAAGTCCCAATCTCCAACCGCGATGTCAAACTTCACTTCAGCAATGTTTGAGCCTGTTTCATTCACGATTCCCGTGAAGTGTATGTTTATACTGAACTCCTCTGTGAGACACTCAGTTGGACGCTCATCGAATGTGGAAAAGTCGGATCCATGGTACTGACCATCATACCAATCCCAGTAGGAAAACTCTCCGAATGGGAACACTGTGCCTGTGACATCCGTGAAGGTAACTCCGAAGTCGATTGTTTCGTTCACAGACCTATATTCAGAACCTGTGGAATTCATGTCACCCCAACCTTGACCAGGTGTAACGAATGATACAGATTCTACATCCACTGGCATCCAGTAGTGGGACATCTCAGCAGCACCAAGGTTGTTCACATCGATGTCCATGAAATTATCATCATTTTCATCCTCCCATGCAAACATCCCTGCGTATTGATATGCCAAGTTGATGTCCATGAGCTCAGAATGGGTTTCATTACCCACATCAGTGCTATAATGCTCATCAAGTTCCCACCAGAGCCAGCTCCACTCACGGGTGTTCTCAACGACCCAGTCCCAACCTTCTTCGAGTGCCTTTTGAGCAAGGTCCTCAGACGTGAAGTTGTTGGCCATCCAAGCGATGTCCCAATAACCAGGTCTTGAGTTGCCCCATTCATCAAGCAGCAGACTCCGCACAGCTTCCATCTCAGCAAAACTAAGAGTGGCACCTGTTGCCGCTTTCGTCCAGATGTAGTTGTCTTCCCAAGAGAAGGTCCAATTGAAGTTCACCATTCCTGTGAAGGAGTGGAGATAGACTTCATCTCCGAAGGTGTCGTAGTTTGGTTCCCAAAGGATTGTCACATCTAGGTACTCCTGTGTTATGTTGTAGGTGTCTGTCGAGGAGTGCATTTCTCTTACGAAGTACTGGTCACCAGTTGTGTCAAGGTTCCCATCAAGATCTAGAGCCCCATTGTCTGGATTAGTAGTCCAGAGTTGCATGTCCCACATGCCCCATTTTGGAGCGCCTGTGACGATGGAGTTCTGAACTCGTATTATCGAAATCGGAAGAGGTGCATAGTCTAGTTTCTTAGAGTAGCCCTCGAAGCGGTATGCTTTGTATATCATATCAGAACTACCAGATATGTTGTACACCACACCATCAGAGAGGAACTGCCAAGACGGAAAATTGTACCTATAGCTCTCAGGAGTCCAGTATAAGGGAACAACCTCATACCTTGTGCCATTCCCAGCCTGAAGATAGTCATAGAACTCAGCCCAAACAAGCAAGTCCTCATGTGGCGGGTTGCTATACCACATGTTGCCGTCCCAGTCCCAGTAGGTAGCATTGTATTGCAAGACTGGTATATAGGCACCCTCAAACCAGAAGCTGCCGCTCATCCATGGATCGCCTATAACATCGGTGACTACAATGACCTCTGAGGTGAATTCGTCCCATCCACTCCACCAATGTTCGACTCCGTAAATGTCAACCATGTAGAATAGGTCAACCTCCCAATTTGTGACATCTGTTGGCCAGATGTTTGGATGGTCCCAAGCGGAGTAGAAGAAGGTCCCATTAGACAATGTGATGTTGTGGAATACTGCACGCCACGTGGAGTTATAGATGAATATCTCAGCAGAGGAGGTCTCTACCACTTGGTGAGTACCATTCCAGTAGATTCCTATATCACTTGATGAATAGTCACCGGTGTATTGTCCGCCCACGATATCGAGCCAAGCGGTGGGCTCAAACTCCAAGGTATCGAGATTCGTTTCTCCTACAGCTACAGTCCAATCAGTATGGAACACCTCGGGTACAAAAACAGAACCGTTGATTCTTGTAACCCAGGGAATCGAATCGGGGTACAACTGATAATTCATGACATAGGCATACTCGTATGGGTCCCAGCCCCAATCGGTCAAGTTGTAATCTGTCCCTGCCACATTAATCTGATAGATATAGTAGTCATAACCCAGAGTGGCGTTATACGCCCTGTAAGGCTCCCAGTGGTCAATGTTCCATACTTCGAGTATCTCGGCGACGTATGCAGTACCATTGACATAGACAATATTCTGAGAGTACTTGCTCTCTATAATCCAGTTCAAGCTCCACCAGTCATCCAAGGGCTCTCCTGCCTGAGGAATAGGGTAGTTTGTACCGTCAACAGTCACATAGGCGTACAGCTTAGTTGAATATCGTGGAATCAGGAGTCCATCATGAGGAGCACCGCACTTCATGAGTTCCCATGGCCACTGGAAGACATAGATACGACCATCTGTACGATTCTGGTAGTAGTAGAGATTACCATCTTCCCAGTACCTCCAGAAGTCGATGGGTTCCCAAGTACCATTGAGATGCATAACCCAGTGGTCCGGACCCACAGACATTGGCCATCCTCTCATATAGATGGGTATGGTCTTTGCAGGCTCGAAGGGAGCGATTGGGCTGGCATATGTCACATAGGTGTAGTCCACTAGGGAAACAGGAACGACGTGATGTCTTGTGGCGGTGTAACCATCCCAGATCATTGGCCATGTCCCTGTGACCAGAGATCCATCGTCGCGTATCATATAGTAGTAGTCTTGGCCTTCAATCCAGCCCATCCATTGCGGGTATTCATTGAAGGAGAAGAATGAGGTGCCATTCATCAAAAGAATGTTATAGACCGAAGCAATTTGGTCGCCAAACACCTCAAGCTCTGTTCCGTTGTAGAGCTTCACGAACCTTCTGGTTTCATCAAGGACATAATCATGGTCTTCACGGATTAAGGTTTCATAGGTGTAGTCCATGTCGCCAAAGATGTAGGGCTTTAATGGTTCAGGCGTTCCATCAATGATGATGTAGGGTATCTTCTCACGTTCGTAGAGCGCACCAGTTGAATTGTTCCTGAAGATAGGGGACTTATATGGAGTTTCAACATAGGATATACTTGTACCATTGTAGTAGTGGTACACAGAGTCCTCAGTCCAACCAAGTACCGTGTGACTTCCCCAACCAGACTCGTAATCTGTGACCCATGTGAGGTTGCCATAGAAATACTCCCACCACCATTCAAGTGAGGGCATCTCAGGAAGTGGTGTGATATCGAAGATGACCCGTAGGTCTTCCTCGATGAGGAAGTAAGAAACATTGCCCGCAATCAGAAAGGAAACTGGCATCCTGCCCTGAGGCGACTTCATTGGGAAATGCTGATCTGTCCAGTCATTGGCTTCGAAATCCCATACCAGTTCCTGCCAGAACCAATCATCTATGAGGACACGTTGAGTTTCCCAGATACCTGGGGCAATTTCGACAGTCATCCATTCATAGTGAGTACCATAGCCCCAGGAGGTTCTCACAGTGTAATTATAGACATTGATCTCAACGCTTCCAAGAGGGCTGATCTTCACTTCGATTTGTACATCAGACCACTGCCACCACGATACTCCTATCTCCTCGCCCCAACGGTCTTGGTGGCCATACATGATGAATGCAACACCATCAATATCATCAGCATATTCGATTCCACCCTGAAGACGTGAAGCTACTGTGAAAGCTTCGCCAATGTCGGCCTGAAACATCCAGCTTGGACTATATGGCTCGCCCTTATGGGTTAGTTTGACAATTGATACAGGAGTGTCAATAGCGAGCTGATGCTGGTTCTCGTAATCAATTCGTTCTTGCGGTGAGGCGATTGGTAGATCCACATAATTGACCAATTCCTGGTTGAGATGGTTGTAGACGCGTTCCCAGATGTTTAAAGTCTGACCGTACTCACTCCCAGAGGGCAGCATATCCTCGCTGATGTGACCTCTGAAGTTCACAACCAACTTACCTAGACCATTAATGTATATGCTGCTCTCGGTTTCATTAAGAATATAGGGGAGTGGCCATTCGGGATTCCAGGGTTCGTATTCCTCCCACCAGAGCGTTTGCCATTCGCCATCAATGAAGCTGCTGTTCTCATAGTCATACGATGCATGATAGGTCCAGCTTGATGATTCGAAGTCATACGAAACAGCAAACTGAGGCCATGTTTCTCGAGTCTCTGTCAGGTCCCTCTTATAGTCGTAGTAGGAGTACTCCTTCCCCATGTTAACCCAAGTGTATGTTTCTTCCCAATGATAACCAACCTTAGGTTCATCCCAATAAACCTCAGCACTAGCATTCCATACATATGTACCTGCGCCATCATTCCATTCCCATGCCCCATAACGAACTTGGGTTTCGTAATACGAACCATAAACCCATTTCTGAATCTTGAAAGTTGATGGTGCAGACATAAGAATGGTGACATTTTCCATTAGAGTTGCATTGCTGACTGTGACTGTGATGTTGAAATCCTCACCACGATTCGCCGTATAGAGAATATCGCCATCATCGTTCACACGATTGATCTTATAATATCCACCAAATGCTTCATTGACGATAGCATGAAGATTCATACCGATGAGGCGACCGCCCGTTTCACTGTACCTACTCTCTGCGACAGTCTGGAAATTGTTGTCCAAAGCAACAGCACTAAACATATAGAAGCCCGGCAAAGTACTCGCATTGAAGAGCATCCTGAACCTAGCCCAGTAAGCTTTTGCACCAAGAATGTAGTTGGAACCGGTTTCGTTCATCTCAACAAAGGGATTCACCATGGGCCCAAAAACGTCCGATAGAGTGAAATTCTCTGGAAGATCACCAGGTGCTCCGTTAGGCCAACTAGTCAGTATGCTTGAGTAGACCTCCCACTTGTTCTCAGGCACATAATAGATACCAAAGAGGCTGATTGGGTGAGGTCCCTCCTGTTGCATCTCGCCATCCTTCATCTCTGAGAGGTTGTAATAGGAGCCCTGAATAGCTACTGCCCGAGGAACTACTCCACCAAGGGCGTTGTAGGGAACCTCTACAATGAAATCAACCCAGTAATCAAGTGGTATCTCTTCATCCCAATCAATTATTGAGTTATTTGAGGCATGACGTGTATGCCAGTTTACTGCAGGACCAAACCTGTATCTACTTGAATTCCATTCATCAACTCTATACTCGTTAACAGTAGCCTGATCCCAGCTCACTTGTGTGAAATTAGACGGATAATCTGCAAGTGAATACTTTTGGTTTATCACTCGCGGATTTGATTGTAACAACTCCTCTGAATCATCAGATAGTGGTATTGTTGGTGAATTAATGAAAAGTGAAACTGCAAAAAGAACTAAAGCAAACGCTGAGAGTGCCTTTATCATGAGCTTCGTTTTGTACACCTCATTCTCTCTAATGTGCGGCCGCAGCTGACTCAATTCGACGAACAACGTGTTATTGTATGAATCCAGACAGGACTGCTTCCGGACACCAATCCTATCTGGCTGGATTCCTAACAGCGGCGCTTTTGAATCATCTCTCGGTCATAGAATATAAGCCTACGTTGAACAAATAGAATTTCAAAAAAGAAAGAGGTGTGGAGCGGATAGAAACCGCTCCAAAATCGCTGCTAAAGACCCAAAGCCATCCAAAAGATAATTGGAGTCACAAAGGCCTCGATCAGAGCAGCTATTACCAAGAAGAACACAATCAGCAAGTAAGTCCTCCATGTCCGTTCATCACCAAGAAGCGCTCGAGTCTTGGAAGGCACTGACTCCCAATCCTCAGACTCGATGATTGGCCATAGGTCCTTGGCAATCCTTATCGCTGCAGCAGCAGCAACCAAAAAGGTTGGAATCTCAACAATCGCATGCGGAAGAATTCTTGCCAGAAACTCTAGAGGGCGTATCGCAAAGAATTGTAGCTCTATCAACGCAATGCCACCAAGGGTCAAGGCAGTTGAGAGTACTTCTGCAATGGCTAGAGACATAAGACTGAACTTGATATAGGTGATGATAAAGTCCTCACCGCGACCCTTACCAATCAGCTTGTATCCACATGCAAGAAAGATAGGTAGTACAACCAAGGCAATCACAGTGAACTGGTCGTCATATACAAAATACTCAGCCGCGAAGATAGTAATGAACAATGGGAACCACCAGGCACCGGTGCCCCGCCCTCCGCGACTTCGAACTGCGGCAACTAGACCAAAGACAAGGAACATTCCTCCAAAGACAACAAGTGCTCTAAGACCCAGTTGTGCAGCAAAACCCCATCGCGGGTCATATGGGTTGAACACGATAAATTCATCGCGGATTGTCCAAATGTAGGTGAGTGCACCACCTATAATTAATGCTACAACGCTCCATGTTCCAATCATCTTCTCAGAACCTGTTTTCTTGGCGCCCAAAAACCATAAGATAGCAGACCAAAAGATTGGTCCGATGACTAGCATCAGTAAGGTTCTGACTAGGTTATGCTCTGCAAAGATGACAAACCATCCTAATGGATCAGATCTGTCCAAGAAATATCCAGGTGGTGGCAGGACTCCTTCAAGACCATCAGGTTGTCCAATCTTAATGAGGAGACCTTCCAGTAGATTATAAACAAGACCAGGGTTTGCGACGATGAACAAAACTATCCAAACACCAAATATGGCAACAACGAGTCCTCCAAAGAACATCACTGCTGTCTGAGCGATGTCTCTCTTGTGTATGTTTAAGAGGGGTCCAGCAGTCTCACCAATAGTTACTCTCCAGCTTTCTCTATACCTGAAGAAGTAAAGAATAAAGAGTGCACTGAAGACGAAGATGGGGAGATTCACAATGAACTGGGATGCTAGTCGAAATAGCCATTGTTCAGCCTCTGGTAGAGCCAGAAATGGTCTCAACCTTGTGTAAAGCTCTCCCGCATAGAAGGCAGGTGTGTTGGCAAATCCTACGATGTAGTCCAAGCCTGGAAAAATGAGGTATGTCGAAATAGAGAGAGTGACTCCTGAAAATAGAGCAAAGGACTCAATTCCAGCATTTGTTCGCTTTTGTGCGAAGTGACCCAATATTCCTAAAACTATAATCATAGCGAAAGGAATGGCCAACAGCAATAACAACCAGATGGTTTCACCTATCATCTCGAAATTGTTTGGCGGAGTAAGAAGAATCCCCTCAATAAATTCATTGTCAATATCACGCGGAAAGACTAGAAATTGACCATGTTCAATTGCATAATTCAGTGTCGTGGCAAATACCGCACCCACAAAGGCACCTGTAACAACCAAACCCGTTCCGACACTGCTTCCAAGAGTCTTAAGAGCACCACCAAGATGAATACTTGAGACCTTGGACTTTACCTGAGTGATAGATTCGAATGTCTTCTTATACAGAACAACTGCGAAGTCTTCCACTAGTGGCAGTATCAATATGGCAAACACAATAGGGGGCACAGCCAGCATCAATCCTTGGATATAGTACTCAACAAGAATTCCCCAGATGTTCGCTACTCCCGATGTGAATGCTTGATATGCTTGAAGGCCGAATATGCCTATGGAGAGCACGATGTTAAGTCTAAAGAACCATCCAAGTACACCGCGCATCATCTCCCCACCAAGATCGCGTTGACCCAGACGGAGACCAGCACCCTTTGCAATGCGGTTTGATGCAGGATATCCAAACCTGTAAATCCAGGTGACAAAAATGAGGATATTCACTAGATATGTATCGGGAAACTGATAATTGGCAAAATCTGTTTTAAAGACTATAAAATTGGGGAGACTGTCAACATAGATAGAAATGGATGGAATGACCGTGGCTAACCCAATGATGAGGTAATCTTTCCATGCATCTCTCCATGCTCGAGCCTGAACATCAGGATTCAAAGGCTCTGGTTCAACACCCTCAAAAGTGATGTTAGCAACTCTATCTCTGAGGCCAGTATAACCATCACTTTCAGGTTCACGCTTTGTCAAACTTCTGATGAGATTCTTGAATCTCATCTTCAAGGGATCCTGGAGAGTCAACTTCGCAGCAAGTACCACCATCCCAAACAGGACTGCAAAGAATGACACCATGATCCAAATCATGTATTCTTGAAGTGATGTAATGAATTGAAATAGTAAGTCTGTGAGGAGAAGCCACGAGAGGACCCGTGTGTCTACTCCTGCTTCAAATCCTGGTCCAACACCAGGTCCAGAAAGGGCAATATTAAACAGAAAGAATGTGACTGTCTTTAGATACATCAGGACGATGAAAGCTTCGATAAATTTACTCTTTCTTTTTCCAAAGAAGAGGAAGTAAACGAGTGTAACAATCAGTGGTGGAACAAACTCAAACATAATTGTCAATAGCGTGAGGTCGTGTAGCGCCATTTTCAATAGTCACTCCATGCGATATCAGAATTTCCACTTTGAATTCTATAAGAAAAAGGTTCGTTGGACAGACTTTATGATGGATAAAAAGCACTTAGACTATTGTCCTACCGAAAGTTTAAAGACAAACGATTAGCTATCGTGAATTTAAATCAACTTAGAGTAAAGAACTCTACATGGAAGTTGAGGTGCATAACTATGGAGATAAGTCAAGAACTAGTTGACGCAATCAATGATCAGATCAATTTTGAACTGTACAGTGCATTCATCTACCTATCAATGGGGACCTGGTTCGAGGAGAAAAACCTCACAGGGATGGCTCATTGGATGGAGGTGCAATATCAGGAAGAATTCGCACACGCTATGAGGTTCTACAGACACCTCACAGAACGCGGTGCGAGAGTTGTACTAAAACAGATAGAGGCTCCAAAGACAGAGTGGAAATCAGCGCACGAGGTTTTTGCTGATGCATACCATCACGAGACCATTGTCACAGAGAGAATCTACAAGATTGGTGATATTGCTGATAAGCTGGGTGACAGGTCAACTCAGTCAATGCTTAGTTGGTTCTACAATGAGCAGACTGAGGAAGAGGCAAATACAATGGAGCTTCGAGATAAGCTCAAACTGATTGGAGACTCAATTCCAGCACTACTGCAGCTTGATGCTCAGTTAGGAACTCGTCCCCCAGCTGGACCCGTGCCAGCTGAGTCCACAGCCCCATAGGATTCGAAGTAGACATCTACTGAATCAAACCAGAGGCGTAATCAACGCTTCTGGCCATTCGATTTTTTATTAGCGAGTGACATTTAGCCTGAGTCGCAGACTACTTATGTGTGAATATCACCCGAATTTTTCATTGTGAGTGGATATTATGTTACCAGATGACATCGTCAAAGCTGTGAGAAACAATATCTCTGGAATCAGAGCAAAAGATTATGCTACTGCAATCTCTGCATTCCACAGAATTCAGGGAAGTCCAGGAATCTCTGAAGCCATTGAATATCTGAAAACAACAATAGGTGCCATATCTGAAGCCAAAGTGAAAGTGTTTGAATATCCAGCTGATGGCAAGATAACAATTGGCACCTGGCAAAATCCGTTTGGCTGGGAAGCAAAATATGGAAAGCTTGAGTTGCTGGAACCGGAGAAGAGGATCCTAGCAGATTATAGTGCAGAGCCAATCTCACTTATTGCCCATTCAACAACTGTTGATATAGAAACAGATGTCGTGTATGTTGGTAAGGGTCTCAATCCTTCTGACTATGAAAACAAGGATGTGAAGGGAAAACTCGTTCTCACAGATAGTATGGCTAGAGAGGTACACAAGGTTGCAGTCATTAGATATGGTGCAGCAGGCATTCTCACATTTGTACCACCCAAAGGTATTGATGAGCTTGCTGAGTTAAGACGATACGATGCTATCTGGCCTGACACTGATGAAAAGGACAGAGCTACTTTTGGATTTGCCTTGAAACAGGGCGACGGTGTCATGATGAAGGAATGGTTGAAAGAAAACAAAGCGGTTCGAGTGAGGGCAAAAGTACAAGCATCATTAGGAGTGGGTAAGACGCAAGTCATCTCTGCGGTCATCCCTGGTGAAGACAAGTCAATGGAGTTATGGCTCGTAGCTCATGTATGCCATCCACATCCTGGAGCCAATGATAATGCCTCAGGAAGCGGAGCACTCCTTGAAATTCTCAGAGTACTCTCTCAGCTCATCAAGGAAGAGAAGATTCCAAAACCAGTATTCTCAATCAGATTCCTCTGGATGCCAGAATGGTCAGGGACCATTCAGTTCATCGATAATGAGAAGGATATTCTCAAGCGTTGTATATCGATGGTGAATTTGGACATGGTTGGAGCTGACCCAACAAAATCAGGATCAGTACTTAATCTATTTCGAACGCCTTTCTCACTGCCAACCACATTGAACAATGTTGTACGATACTGGCTAAAGTCAGAAGCAAAAGGAAAGGATGATCGACGAGAGGGAGGAATGGTAGCTCCTTTGCCATATGAGTTCAATCGATATTCTCCTGGCAGCGACCACTTCATGTTGACTGACAGCACTGTGGGAATCCCTGCTGTCATGCTTAACCAGTTCCCCGACAGGTTCTACCACACTTCCACTGATACTGCGGATAAGTTGGATACAAGACAAATGGCATATGCTTCTCGCATTGGAGCACTCTCAGCTCTGTCATATGTACTACCAAACCATGTGTATGAAGAAACCATTCTCACCGAATGTAGGAATGAGTTCGTGGAGCTGATGCAAGAGGTAAGCCTGCGTGGCGTGACTGAGCTCTCACGATGTCTTGGAGATCCTGAAAAGCTCTATCCAAGAGTGATTCGATGGCTGGGTCTCGCTCATGACCTCGGTCAGGACACCCTCGATAAAGCCGCTGAAGAATGGTCGCTAATTGAAGAGCAGGAAGCACTTAGGCAGTCCCTCAAGACTAGTCTCCAGATGGTCTACACCACAGAGATGGTTGTTGCAAGGAAGGCTTACGAGGGTGCGTGTGCAGAGGTGGGACTTGAAGCCATGCAGGAGGACCAGATCTCTCTTGACACTGTGAGTTTTGGAATTGAAGTAAAGAGGATTCATGAACATGCATTGGCTCCAGGATATCTTATGAAAAGCTTAGGTGAAAAGGCTGCTGAATACAAGAAGATGAGCGATGAGAATGAGAAGATACTCTCATCTATTGATGAGATGCTCAACATGGCAAAAGACTGGACCTCGCTTGACATCATCTGGGATATGATCTGTTTCCAGTTCAACGAGATTGAGTCCAGCAAGATGATTCAAATCGTAAAAGACCTCACTGAAGCTGGTGTCATACAGTCTAGGAGTGTGTAGTTCCTGGAGTCAGGTGACTGGCAATACAACAAGGTAGTATTTGCTGGCACATTTGACCATCTACACGAAGGACACAAACACATAATCCGGACTGCTTTTCGACTAAGCAAAACAGTCGCACTTGGTCTGACCACAGACCAGATGCTCGAGTACAAGAGTGATAAGAAGCTCATTCAACCATATGCTGAACGCTATGGAGAGTTGGAGAAATTCATCCAGTCTGAATTTGATATTAATAGATCAAGCATCTTTCCTATTGAAACAACAGAAGGTGGTGCCGACAAAATGAAAGATCTTGATGCTCTCATTGTTTCAGATGAGATTGGAGTCGTTCAAAATGCATTTGATATCAACCAGATGCGTATGGATAATGGTCTAAAGCGATTTCACATCATTGTGATTCCTAGAGTAAGGACAAAGGATGGAAGACCACTCTCCTCATCGAGAATACGCCGTGGCGAAACCTTCCACGAGAATGAACTCATCTATTAAGGAAATGGAAGATGCTCTGTGAACTTTTTCTTGAACTCTGGATTGTCTGCAAGCTCAATATAGTTCACCTTAGCTACTAGTTTCTCTGCTAGTTTTCTGTACTCATTTCTATGTAGCAGGTCAGCTCCTAGACTTGCACCACCACGTACCTGTTGAACAGCAGCATTGTTCATCTCAGGCAGTAAACCAATCCGAATTGCATCACTAATGTCAAGATCAGTACCGAATACACCTGTCAGATATAACTCGGTCACATCTTCTTGTGTCAATCCTGAATTATGAAGGACCATTCCCAGAGCTGCTCGAATGGAAGCTTTTGATTGCTGTATCATCCGAACATCAGGCTGCGTCAGCACTATGTCTGAATTGGTGGCTGATTCACCAGCTTTTGCCAGTATATAATGGATAATTGCTACATTAGATGCTAGCCAAGGACTTTTGCGTCCTCGATTGAATGACCCTCTTGAGTAGAGAAGTCCTACATCAAGCATACTCGCAATTGCTGAAATTACTCCTGTTCCGCAAATCCCTGTAGGACGACCTGCACCAATGATCTCTAGATGCGGTCGAAGGTCAGTTGGATCTATCTTCACTCTCCTAATGGCTCCTGTTTCTCCAGGAGTCCCACACTCTATTGACATCCCCTCGAAGGCTGGACCTGAAGCAGCAGAAGCAATCCAGATATCGCCCTTGTTAAGAGCCGCAATCTCAGTGTTTGTTCCAACATCAATCGAAATCTGAGGTGCGTCAGACTCAATGAATCCACTGGCAAGCATCATTGCCACAGCATCTGTACCCACAAAAGATTCAATCACTGGAGGAGAATAACAGATAGAGGCGTTTTGAAGACTCAGACCCACCCTTGATGGCTCAGTAAAAATGGCTTCTTTATGCTCTGCAGTATATGGTGGTTTCAGGAGCGAGTCTGTTGAGAGCCCGAAGAACAGATGGTGCATTACTGTGTTCCCGACAACTACAATCGAGTCGACCTTATTACGATTGTAATTTGCTTCTTGTAGAATTCTCGATATCCCATTATCAACACTCGTTCGGACTATGTGTGTGAGTAGTGCTGCGTTCTCCGGTTTTCTGGCGAAGTCTATTCGAGAGATAATCTCTTCGCCATATTTGCGCTGGGGATTAGTGACTGTAATCTCGTGAACAAATCGGTCTTCTTCGAGATTGATAAGATGAATAGTGATGTTAGTTGTACCAATGTCAATTGAAACACCAAAGCTTGCCGATTCACCCATCGGACAGAACCTCATTCAGGTCTTTCCTATTCACCGGACTATCATTACTGGACAGTGTGCGTTCCTCGCAACCTTATCACTAATGGAACCGACAAAGAGTCTCCGAATGCCACTCAAACCTCGAGAACCAAGAATAATGATGTCAATCCCTCGCTCACTTGCAATATCAATGATTTTTGAAGCGGGGTCACCATGTGAGATCATATCAATCGCTTGACAGTTACAGTCATTTGCTATTGCCTTAGCGCGAGCAAGAATGTCCTCACCAACTTTCTGAAGAGCTAAGAAGGGTTGGTCAGAAACTGTATCGTGGTAGGGAGTGGCTGATACGAGCATAGGAACCACATGAAGTAGAACAACCTCCGCACCTAAAGGAGGTCCCATGGCGCAGGCATATCTGACTGCCTTTAGAGAATGCTCCGAACCATCAACAGCTACTAGAATACTTTTGATATCAACACTATGACTGGTATCGTTCATCAAGCACCCGCTCTCGAGCAGAAGATATGCTGCGAACCTTATCTCTCTTTCCCATCAGCAGCATTTCTTGTGATTTTAAAACTCGGCTGCTTTGAGTGAAAGAGTCAAATCTGAAGATTTTGGTCGATATTGCAGCAAATATCATGTCGAGGTATAAGAGATGGATCTCAGTGAAATCAAATCTGAAGAAGATGTGAAACGAGCTACCCTTTCAATCCCTGGATACACCGTCTTTGATAGCAAGGTCTATGCCGCAACATTCAGAATTCCAAAGGGAAAGGTAAGTACCTATGGCAGAATCGCGAAGATGATTGGTAGTCCAAAAGCCTACAGAGCTGTTGCCAATTCACTCCATAAGAATCCACTCTTTCCTGTTGTCGCCTGTCACCGTGTTGTCAAAGAGGATGGTAGTTTTGGTGGCGAAAGGAAGAGAGCAGAAGGTAGATGCAAGCACTGTGAGGAGGAAGGTGTTCCAATCGAAAATGGAAAAGTTCGGATGACTAAAGACATCATATATTGATTCACTTGAGAGAGTCGAATTGAATCGTACCTCTCACGAGATCCCTCAGTACTTTTGTTAGATTGTCCTTGCGAACCCTTACCTGCTCCATAGTATCGCGGTCTCGTACAGTGACCGTTCCATCCTCAATGGTAGTATAATCGATTGTGACACAGAAAGGTGTGCCAACTTCATCCTGTCTTCGATACCGCTTCCCGATAGATCCACCCACATCATACTGAGCTACAAATCCTGCATCCATAACATCACTAAAGATCTCTGATGCTGGATCTAGAAGTTCGGGCTTTCCCATCAGTGGAAATACTGCAACCTGTATCGGAGCTACCTCAGGTGGGAACTGTAGCCAGTCAGTGTCACGCTCCTTACTCTCTGACCGGAATGAGTTGTCAATCAGACAGAAGAGGGGTCTCTCAATACCAAAAGCGATTTCCAGAACCTCAGGCACAACTTGTTCCTTTTCCACCTTGACACTAAGGTTTTGTTTGGAGAACTCCTGGTGACGTGACAAATCATAGTTTCCTCTGTCATGAACACCACAGCACTCAACCCATCCGAAACTATCTGTGAGAATCTCTATGTCCCAGGCATCAGCAGCATAATGCGCCCGTTCAGTAGGTAGATGCTGACGCAGACGCATCCTTTCATCGGAGAAACCCATCTGACGAAAGATCATGTAAGCAAGGTGGACACACCATGCATAAGCAGGTTTCTGAAAATAGCCCTTCTTGACAGCATCTGACATTGTTGTCATGACAGGTTCAAACTTGCCCTTTTGCTGAGCTTGATTGGTCACAAGTGGAAGTTTGTCATTCTGAATATCATGAAACTGTGGCCAGTCTATCTCATCCTTTTCAAGGAGAAAGATCTGACCTTCTGTCTGTGTGAACTCTCTTAACCGCAACATACCTTGGCGTGGAGATATCTCATTTCTGTAAGCCTTACCAATTTGAAAGACAGATGCAGGAAGCTTGTCTCTGAAGAACGTAAGAAAACGTTTGAAGAGGAGGTAGGTGGTAGTCGCAGTTTCTGGTCTCAGGTATGCCTCTTGGTCAAGACCCAGACGAGTCTGCAACATTAGGTTGTATGCTTGAACTGGACCAAGTTCACCTCCGCACGATGGACACACAAGACCAATCCTGATGATGGTATCAGTGAGTTCATCTGCAGTCTGTCCAGCGATATTCGTTTCAGGTGATTTTTCTGAAATCAGGTTATCAGCTCGATAAACCTGACCACATTTTCTACATTGAGTGACAGGGTCTATGAAACCTTCAAGGTGTCCTGATGCTTGCCAGACCTCCCTTGGACTCACCGTAGGACACTCGACCTCCCAGAAGTTTGCGCGAACAAAAGCAGCACGAATCTGGTTTTCAAGTCTATTCTTGAGTAGCTTGCCCAGAGGACCCAAGTCATAGAATCCAGAGCTACCTCCGTAGATTTCAGGTGACGGACCCCAAATGAACCCCCTCTTCCTAGCAAGGCTCATTATGATCTCATTGAAATCTCGCTCTGAACTCATTGTGCTCAACTACTGAGCATCCTCCCTTGTTCGTGTCTTAAACCCTATGGTCGAACTTTTATGGGCATTCTTGAGGAATGTATCTGCACTGTGAGGTTGTCTGGATGGTTGATGATTCGAGTATTTCTGGATTCTACAAGCTCTCGAGAGATGACAGAGTGAAGAAACTCAAAGAGATGACCAAACTCAGTGATGAGGTTCTTGGTCCACTTGTAGATCCGGGAAAGGTGGATATGAGCATACTCGACCACATGATTGAAAATGTAGTAGGGGCAATGACCCTCCCTCTTGGAATTGCCACTAACTTCTTGATCAACAAGAAAGACTACTTGATACCAATGGCTATAGAAGAACCATCAGTTGTTGCTGCAGCAAGCAACGCCGCAAGAATGGCTCGGGTGCATGGAGGATTTGTTGCAACAGACACAGGTCCAAACATGATTGCACAGATTCAGGTTGTAGAAGTTCCTTCACCTGAGGAAGCAAAAGCAAAGGTAATGGAGGCGAAAGAGGACTTACTTGCTTTTGCGAATGAGCAAGACCCCATCCTTGTTCGATTTGGCGGAGGCGCGAGAGACCTTCGGGTACGTGTCTTCGATTCAAAGGTTGGTGTCATGTTGGTCACAGAGTTGATTGTTGACACTCGTGATGCGATGGGCGCCAATGCAGTGAACACAATGGCAGAAGCACTAGCGCCAAGGATTGAGAAAATCACAGGTGGAAGGGTAATCCTCAGAATTCTGTCCAACCTAGCAGAGTTCAGGCTTGTTCGTGTACGCGCTGTCTTTGACAAGGAGATGCTGGGTGGCGAAGAGGTTGTAAATGACATCATCGCAGCTTGGGCATTTGCTGAAGCAGACCCATATCGATGTGCCACGCACAATAAGGGCATAATGAATGGAATCGATGCAGTTGTCATAGCCACAGGGAATGACTTCAGAGCCATTGAAGCAGGGGCACACAGCTTTGCTGCCATGAATGGATATGGCTCACTCACCAAGTATGAGAAATCCCCAGAAGGCCATCTTGTGGGAAGCATTGAGATTCCAATGGCTGTGGGACTTGTAGGAGGAGCAACAAAAGTACACCCAACAGCAAGGGCATGTGTGAAGATCCTCGGGGTTGAAACCGCCCTAGAGCTGGGACATGTCATTGCAAGTGTAGGTCTTGCTCAGAACCTAGCCGCGCTCCGTGCACTAGCTTCGGAAGGAATTCAAAAGGGACACATGGCTCTTCATGCTCGTAATGTGGCGGTTACAGCTGGAGCGCGAGGAGACTTGGTGGATATGATTGCGGAGCAGTTGGTAAAGGAGAAGATTGTCAAGGTCGAACGGGCCAAGGAACTTCTGGAAGAGATGAGGAAATAGACGAGTGACAATTGAAGATGTGAAATCCCACCAATAATCTGTCGATAAATCGTTCTTTCTACATCAGAGTTACATTTTTGTAGAGCCCAATCACTAGACGCATAGCCTGTTTGAGCTCAGGTTAGGTTCTGTCAAAGCTATTAAAACGTAGGTCGAGGTATTATGGAAGACGAATGCTCTCAATGGGAACGACTTGCCAATGAGTTTCTCGAGGCTGAGAAGTTCTATCAGGCTGCAAATCAGTTCAAGAATGCAGCAAGCTGCTTTCTAGACAGAGTGCTTGAGATGACCAAAAAAGCTGCAGAGTATTACCATATGCATGCTGAAGATCGTTTAGAGAATGATGATCATAGAGCTGCAGCCACAGCATACCTTGAAGCGGCCACACAGTATCGACAGATTAGTGATTTCTCGACTGCGATGACTCTCTATGAGAATGCAGCCAAAGAAGCGCTCCTAGAGAGAATGACAGAAACTGCAGCACAAGCGTATCTCTGGGCTGCCTACTCATGTCACAAGACAGGAAACCGCGAGTACTTTCTGACAGCAGCTGAAAACATGGGGAATCTCTACGATAAGGCAGCAGACAAGGCAATCGACGATGGAAATGCGGAAAGGGCAGTCATAAACCTCTCACTTGCCGCAATGGGTTTCGTGACCATAGAAAAGATGGGGAAAGCAAACGAACGACTTGAAAAAGCAAGAAAGATCATCAATAAGACGAGATGGGAATGGCTTGAAACCCTCCTTTCCTTCAGTGAGGCTCTCTCAAAGAATAATCTAGATGATGCAGAAGATATGCTTGAGGCTTTCAAGGAAGAAGAGGCAATCGAGCAGGTCATGAGAGCCTGTCTTAGCATCAGATCTGAGATTGAGAAGAAGAAACGTAGGGCACGGTAGGCTAACCAACACGTACCATTGACGTCTTAATCACTTCCTGACCCGAACGACCATCCACTGTTTTGATAGTGACTAGCTCCTCACCCTGACCGACCGCTCTCACAAACAATTGGAAACGGACTTTCTCTCCGCTGCCCAGAAAATTCACTACCTTCTCTTCGATACCAAGCGATATCTCTAGACCATCAGAGAGTTCTATCTTTACTTCTATATTCTCAGCAGGTCCGTCACCCTCATTGAGGACCGTAATTTGAAGTACAGCCTCCTCACCCAAGTTGCACGAAACTCTTTCAGGACTCACATCCAAAGCCAACTTTGATGGGGCGCGAGCAATCTTGAATTCAAGGACATTGCTATGTTTATTGACAAGAACTTTATCGCCTTCAAGGGTGACTGTGAAGGGGCCAATTGTGCCCTCGCCACTAAGTACTGGTTTGAACGTGAGTAACCAGGACTCCTCCTTTGCAGGGCTCTGTGTGTATTCGGGCTCTTTTGTGAGTATGACGCTATTTGAGAGTGAGAGTCGGTGGTCAACAATCTGAACCTCAGCGGGACAGCTGTACTTCAACTCAATCTCTAGAGGTTCCTTTACTTTGACCTCCTTTTGAGGAGGGCCAGCCCAGTCCAAGAGAATCTCAGTCTGGAGAGCAAGTCGTGTTGAGGCAACTAGAAAATCAAAAAGCGGTTTCTCAGTTTCATTAGGTTTGATACTCTTTGCGGCTCTTTCGAACTCATCGGATGGTACTTCAATGCCCTCACAAAGAATCCGGACGCAGAGCTCAGCAAGAATGAATAGGGGATCTTTTTTGGTTGTGACCTCTTTCAGTCGTTTCTCAGCTTTCCTCATGATATTGATTGCTGTGTTGAAGTTTCTTGCTGCTAGATAACCAGCAATCGCTACACCCAAGGCTCTGTTTGATTCTCTTCCCTTTTTTTCTCGATGAAAGTGGTCAGAAGACTCTGAATAGAGACCTCCAGCTTCGTCGTATCGACCTTCCCGAATCAGGCACTCAGCTGCAGCAATTTTCATCTCTGAACATCTAGAGTGATTATTATTCTCTAGAGCACAGTAGGCAGCCTCTCGGAAGTACTTGACAGCAAAGTCGGTCTGGTCAACTTCACAGAAGCAACGAGCCGCCTTCTCATATTCAGTACTAGCATATTCCGGATATCCTTCCTCTATCTCGATTAGTGCCTTCTCGATGTATTTCTTGGCTTTCTTCACGGGGTCAGATTTCAGGAAATTAAACATTGATGGATTCCTCAATCATCTATTCGAATGTAAAAAGTTCCATCAGCATCTGCTATATCGGTTTCGGCAGAAGTATTTCAGCCTGGTACAACTCATAGAAATAAGTGGTCTTGAAAATGATTCAAAAGAGTTCAGGTACACTCTTCAGTTCTAAGGTGATTGTGAATGACTAAAATCCCTGCCTATTGGACAAGTCCCCTTACACATGAGTTTGAGGTTTCAATCGAGTCTGTAGAGAAATCTGAGAACTATTACCATATACAAATCAGGGAGGACGTTATACGACCTGCTGGAGGAGGACAAGCTGGGGACCGAGGATTCCTATATGTAGAAGACACCAAAACCAGAATCCACGACACGATAAGTGATGCATCAGATATTGTCCTTATCACGGACGGACCAGTACCAGAGGGGAGCAAGGGACATCTAGAGATTGATATGGACTGGAGATTATCGATGATGAGAAATCATACCGCACAGCACCTCTTTGTTTCCTTTCTTAGAAAGAGAGAAGAGAAACTCAATGTGGGGAATCTTTGGATTGATGGCATCCATGGAACTGTAGAACTTGTTGGGGCTAAACTCAATCATGATGTCATCTTTGAAGCTGAGGAAGAGGTCACCAAGGTTATCGAGGAGGATATTTCTGTCAACATTGACTTTGTCGACTCAGATAAAATTGGTCCATCTGTGAGGAGCAGAGAGGGTCTCTCAGACAGACTTGACAAGCTCAGAATCGTGAGCGTAGGTCATTTGGATCAGTCTGCATGCTCGGGAATTCATGTACCAAGCACTGGAGCTATTGGGTTCTTCAAGGTTATAGATTTCAAGATGAATGATGAAAGAACTAGTGTTGAATTCCTCACAGGCATTAAGGCAACAATCACTGTTTCCAATCTTTATAATGAGGTCCTTCGAAGGAAATACGACTATCCCTATGAAATGGACCAGTTGGGAGCTGTATTGGATAGGTCAAAGGAAGCCATTGATATAAAGCAAAAGTTGATTGAGAAAGTCACAACACTACTGACCAGTGACCCATCAGCTGAATGGATTTCGAGCGTTCATTTTAAGCATGAATATTTGCCTGGTTTTGATGCAAACACTCTGAAGATTTTGGCAAACCAAATAGAAATGAAGGAACCAACAGTGCTTCTCTTATTTGCTCCCGGTAGGAAGTCACATGTAGTCCTCAAAACAAATGAGATGCCCAGAGAGGCGGCGGCGTACATTCGTAATCCTATCATTGAACTTGGGGGAAGAGGAGGAGGAAAAGCAGAGCTCTTCTCAGGTGGTTTTGTGGATTGTGAGAACTCAGAGAACCTCTACGAGAGCTTGGTGAGTCTAGTTCGTGAATTGATAGTTTAGATACTACTTCATTCCAAACCATGTTTTGTGGCGATCTCAGTCCAGAATTTTTTTACAGCCCAAGGCACGGCTAAAAACTCTTCCCTGAACAAATCAAAGTTTAAACCTTGAATCATCATCTCTTGTGAAGAGCCTATACATCCACGTGATTCGTCAAAATCAAAGCATACTTCAGCATATTTTCTGTTGGAGGTCAGCAGATCTAAGAACACGAGTTGTTTCTTCTGATCAGGTATTCTCGTCAATGGAAATACATCTGTGTGAATCTGAATCCATTTTGTTCCAAGTCTAATGAATATCGTATATTTGAAGGTAAGCCCATCATCCCCACTGGATTCACTCACAGATAGCTCATCCTTTCTTTCACTAAAGACAAGTTCAAAGACACCTTCCTCCTCGTTCCAGTAGTATTTCATATCGAGGAGATCGAGATATTCCTCAATCTGACTCTGGACATCTACCATGCGATTTCCTCCGAATCGTTGAAGGAGGTAGGTTCGATTTAAGCATTTGTGAGAAAAGGTTGTTCAATACTCGGTGTATTCCCAGAATATCTGATAGACGGACATGGTTGGTCTTCCTCCACCTACATGAACCTCAGGAGGTATTGTCACAGTATAGACCATCTCATAAGCCTGATATGACAAGAATCGGGTCCAATAACCAAACAGGTCATTGAAATACACAAAGTAATTGCATCCAT
>Ga0180438_10003109_pt1 | contig 25651 bp, 32 predicted proteins | sample SS_ome_12_FD_132455 | JGI IMG/M metagenome (GOLD analysis project Ga0180438, IMG submission 132455) | Hypersaline lake sediment archaeal communities from the Salton Sea, California, USA - SS_3_D_2 metaG | ecosystem: Environmental > Aquatic > Non-marine Saline and Alkaline > Hypersaline >... | reverse complement strand
GCCTGTAATTGTTCCGGCGAGAATTCCCAAGATTAATGCTATTATATAATAAAGCATGGCTATTATTCTAGTGAGTATACTATTTCTTCTAGTTTAAAGTAAGTGCCTGGTTCGACCTCAATTAATATTATATATTTGTCCGATTTTGTTTTTATGTTGCAGGTATCTACACATTCTGCTTTGAATTTGGTATTTCCGATTAGTTCAGTATTGGCGGGTTCTTCTTTTTTTATGCTTTCAATGCTGGAAATTATGTCAGTCTCTTCTTTTTCTAGTTCTATAACATTGATTTTGTCTGTGGTTTCTCCGCTGTAATCTACTGTTTCCTTCTCCATTATGTTTTGGATCTCCTGTTTTTGTTCTTCTGTTATATTTGGTTCAATTATTTTTTCGCTTTTTTCAGTTGTTTGAAAGGGGGTGGTGCTAAATGGTGTTGATATGGGGGTTTCTTCCGGTTCTTTTGGGGTTTCAGAAGTTTCATTAGGTAGTGTTTCTGGCAGTGTCATGTTAGAAGGGATTTCTGGTGTTGTGGTATTTAATGGGGTTTCAGAAGTTTCATTAGGTAGTGTTTTTGGCGTTGAACTTTCACTGCCCCCACTACTTCCACCACTACTTCCCTCGTTATTAGAGGATGGTGTTGCAGGTGTAGCAGGAGTTGCCGGTGTTTCGGTAGGTGTTGCAGGTGTAGCAGGAGTTGCCGGTGTTTCGGTAGGTGTTGCAGGTGTAGCAGGAGTTGCCGGTGTGGCCGGCGAACTCGAAGACGTATCATCTTCTTTTTCTTTGTTATTTTTATCTTTTTTATCTTCTTTTTTCTCTTTGTCCTTGTCGTCGTTTTGTGAGGAGAAGGTCTCTTTTATTTTATTTAAGAACGCTGTTATCCAAGATGTTTGTTTCTTTTGGTTTGTGTAAACAAGTAGTTTTTCACCGTTTTCGTTCATTAGAAACACTTTTACTGTGCCGTTGTTTACTACGTGGCCCGATATTTTTACTGATCTTATTGCTGATTCGTAGTTTGAGGCGTCTATGAGGAATGCTTTTGTTTGAGTGATGTCTCGGGTGATTTCTTTTGTATAGGCATTCCTAGAAATTGAGTCTAGGGTTTGTTGTTCAGTTAATTCTGTTGACGTATCCGTAAACTGTGTGGGAAATGGTTTTATGAATAGGAAGTATCCTATTAAGATTGCGAGAAGCGAGGTTAAGGTTATTGTAATTGCTTTTCTTTTTTTCCTCATTTTAAGATGCTCTTGTTTAGTTATTGTGTTTTAAAAATTTATCTTAACCTTTGGTTTGGACTTTTAGGATGTTGATTTGAGGAGTTTTGTAGTATGTTTCAAGATATCCTGTCGCTGAGATGTTTTTATGTAAGAGGAGGGGACAATTTTTGCAGGATATTTTAATTTTGTTATCTAAAGTGAAGATTTTTGTTTGATCGTATGTTTTTTCTGATATAACTTTGCCTGTGACAAAGAGTTTTTGGTTTTCTTGGAGAGAAAGAATCTGCTCAGTAGAAGATACGGGCAAAGGTTTAGATATATTTAAGACTAGTAGAAGTATGAAGATTCCTGTTAACGATATTATGAATGCAAATCTACGCATATATTATATGGGAGAAAGGTTTAAATTAAGTTTATTGTTTTGTAGTGTATGGAAGCTATAGCTTTAGAAAGGTTCTAGGAGTCAAAATGAAAGAGAAGGAGAGGATTAAGCTAATAAAGAGGAATGTTGCTGAGTTTGTTAGAGAAGATGAGCTGACGGAGGTTTTGAAGAAAAAGAAGAGGCCTGTTGTTTATTGCGGCTATGAGCCTAGCGGGCCTATGCACCTTGGGCATTTTGTTACGATAACTAAGCTGATGGATTTGGCTGCTGCTGGTTTTAGGGTTAAGGTTTTGCTTGCGGATATACATGCTATGCTAAACAGAAAAGGAGAGGAGAAAGAGATAATGAGGGAGGTTTTGGCGTGGAGGAAGACTATTAAAGCTATTGGGATAAAAGCAGAGGTTGTTTTGGGAAGTAGTTTTCAGTTTAAGAAGGAGTATCAGTTTAATGTTATGAGATTGGCACAGCGTTCTACTATTAGTAGGGGTCTCAGAAGCATGCAGGAAATAGCGCGTGACGTTAAGAACGCTACGATTTCTCAATTATGGTATCCTTTGATGCAGGCGGCGGATATAAAGGCGCTTGGTGTTGATGTTGCTCTTGGCGGTTTAGAGCAAAGGAAGGTTCATATGATTGCCAAGGATATGAGTAAGGTGTTGGATTATGACTTTGTTGCTATGCATACACCTCTTATTACTTCGTTGAAGGGGCCCGGGCAGAAAATGTCTAAGTCAGTTCCTGGGAGTGGTATTGCTGTTACGGATTCTGGGAAGGAGATAAAAAGGACCATTGGCAATGCTTATTGTCCTGAGAAAGTCGTTGAGGATAACCCTGTTATGCAGATCGCGAAATTGATTATTTTTCCGAGAATTGAAGAGATGAGAATAAAGAGGCCTACTAAGTTTGGGGGGGATCTGAAAGTTAAGAGTTATTCCGAGCTGGAGAAGTTGTATGTTTCTGGAAATCTGCATCCCATGGATTTGAAGACGGCGATTGTGAACTATTTGGAGAGAATTATTGCACCAATAAGGAAGAATTTTAAGAAGTAGCGGAGTATAATAATCCTTAAAAATAATTGGGGGCCTTAATTTTTATGGTTGAGGTTGAGACAGTTCCCGAAGAAATTAGAGATGCGATGAGAAGGTTCTGCGGTATTTGTGATAATTATATGAAGGATGGGTCGTGTAGAGTGGTTGGCGGGGATGATCAAAGATGGTATGTTATGAGGAATTGGTGTGGATGGGCAAGTATAGAAGGGGTTAGTGTACAGCAATTGACTGCAGCAACAGCGACGGTAAATGGGAGGCCTTATTTAAGATCTGATGAGGAGAGTTTGAAGGAGGCCTTGAGAGCTATTGCTGAAAAGGTTAAGAGAGACGGTTGATTATTTTGTATGAAACTCGACTGTATCAAGGTCTTTGAGTTTGTGGGTGAGGCCAATACGCTGGTTTGGGAATTTTGATGATGGGCCCGTGAGACGAGTTTCCTTGATTTGATGGGAGAAGGATTTTCTTATTGATTCAGCTGCATCTTTCACTGTTGAGTTTTCTGGTAGAGTTATGGGGAGGGAAGTTTTTGGCTTTCCCGGTTCTTTTGTGTAGACTCTTATGACGTGCATTTGCCGGAATATTTTTTCTTTTAATTGTTCTATGTTGTGATTTGTTGTGCAGGAAATAGCGAGGCCGTTTATTTTTTTGGATTTTAGTGTCGCGTTTAATTTTCTTAAGTCGTTATCTGAGAGGAGATCTGTTTTGTTTATTGTTATGATTTTTGATGCCTTTGGGTTTTTGATGTGGGAATAAGCTTCTTCGAGTTGCTGGATGTTTTCAAGGACTATTAGGAGACAGTCTGCTGTGTGTACTATACTGCTTTCGAAGTTTTCTGAGCCGATGCTTGGGAGGTCTATTATTTGTGCTTTTACTCCGCCGTAGTCTAATGTTCCTATTTCTGGTTCTGTTGTTGTGAATGGGTAGGGTTGGATTTCTGGTTTTGCGTTGGTTAGTTTGGCTAGGAGAGAGGATTTTCCTGAGTTTGGGGGGCCGATAAGGGCACATTGAAAGCCCTCTTTTCTTATTCCTTTTTTTGCTACTCCTGATTTTTTGGATTTTTTTGATTGTTGTTTTAGTTTTTTTAGACGAGTTTTTAGTTCTTTGAGAAGATTTTCTGAACCTTTGTGTTTTGGAGCGGTTCTGATTAGTTCTTCTGTGTAGAAAATCTTTTCTTGCAGAGTTTGCGCCGAAAGGTATTTCTTTTGCGCTGCAAAATACTCTGGGCCTGCGTTGATTGGCATATAAAGACAAATACAATAAGGTTTATTAAGAGTTTGTTTTTAAAGGGGACATGGCTGAAAGCGAAAAAATGAGGGCATTTGTTGCTGTGGATTTTCCAGACGTTGTGATTAAGGAAGTTGCCAGAGTTCAGAAGATTTTGAGGAAGAAGAAATTCGAAGGAAAGATGACTGAGCTGGAGAATTTGCATTTGACTTTGAAGTTTTTGGGCAGAGTGGAAGAAGGGACGTTAGAAAATGTTAGGAAGAAGCTGAGGGAAGTAAATTTTGAGGAGATGGATCTAAATTTGAGTGATATTGGAACTTTTAGTTATAAGGGAAGGCCTAGGATTGTTTGGGTGAAAGTTGGAGGAAAGGGAATTTTTGAGTTACAGGGGAAGATTGATGATGCTTTGGAGGGTTTTTTTGAGCGTGAGAAGAGGTTTATGTCACATATGACTATTGCAAGAGTGAAGTTTGTTAAGGACAAGAAGGAGTTTGTTGATTATGTTGAAGAGATTGGTTTGAAGGGTGTTAAGTTCAATGTTGGAAGTTTTAGGTTGATGAAGAGTGAGCTAAAGAAACTGGGGCCTGTCTATTCTGTTATAGAGGAATATAAATCAGGGAATTAGTTTTATGATATTAAAAAGGTTGTTAGGCTTGTTTTTTGCTGTCGTAGTTGGATCTGGAGGGTGTTATAGGCCTCATTTGATGATGCCTAATGAATATGCAAATGTATGGTCTTCTCCTTATTTTATTTGGATAGACAAGAAAAGAAATATAACATATCATACTTTATGGGGCAGCAGAGATTATATTTCTGAGGTAAAAGAAAAGATTCCTGAGTTGATGGATTTTGTTGAGAAGTATGAAGGAATCAGGAGAAACGGGACACCTTTGAAGATAATAATGTTGTCTGGAAGGGATTACTGTGTTTTGGAGAGAGGAAGTCATTTGAGGGAAAAGTCAAGTGGATTTTATGATGTGGAAGAAAGATGTATTGCTTTAAAAGATTATGAGAAGGATGATTTTTCGAGATTGGAACAGCGAACATTTTTTCATGAGTATTTGCATTTTTTGGATTTTTTGGATGGAAAAATGGATTGGGATGAGGAAGAGGTTGAGAGAAAGGCGGCTGAGCTTTTGACACAATTTGAGATTTAGTTTTTTAGTTGATGAATTTAATTATTGACTCTGCTTTTTTGCCTATTAGTTCTTTGAGTTCAGAGTCTGGGGCATTGATTACGTTTTTTAGGGTTTTGAAGTGTTTTAGAAGTTTTTTTGCTGTTGTTGGACCTATGTTTGGGAATCCTTCGAGTATGAATTGAAGCTGCTGGGGTTTTGTTCTAAAGATTTTTGATGCTCTTATTGAGGGTTCTGGTTTTTTGGACTTTTTTGACAGAACAGAGAGATATTTTGCTGTTTCTTCCTCGTTTTGTGTGAAAATTATTGGGACTTGGTACTCTAGGGCCGCGGAAAGAAGGAATCCTCTGAAAGCGTTGGGGTGAATTCCGTTTTCTGTTTCTATTTCTTTTAGGTTTCCTTCTAAGATGAGCAGATATGATGGGAATTGTTTTAGTTCTAATAGTTGAGAGATTATTCTCTTGTTTATTATAGACGATTTGAAGTCTGAGATTGTTTTTCTTTCTATTGCTGTGTCGTTGATGAGGTAGTCTGCTACTGGAAGCTGCTTGAATTCTGTTTTTATGTTTAGTTTTGATAGTTTTGAGGGGACGAGGGAGTTTTTTTCGCGATAATCTATGATTATAGTTGGTATGGGTCTCGAGAGTTTTGGTTTTTTCTTTGAGAAGATGTTAAAGAATGTCATTTTTGAAATCGTTGAGGGTTTTGGGCTTGTTTTTAATTTCATCTTTGATGAGGGAGAGGGTTCTGTGCATTTTTCTCTCTCTTGCTGATGAGGCGTAGTGGTGTGCGACGTCTCTTGTGTCTTTTGTTATGAGGATAAAGAGCTTTCCGGGGTCGAGACGGGCGGTTCTTCCTGCTCTTTGGATTTTTCTTATTGCTGAAGGGATGGGTTCGTAAAAAATTACGGATGAAACTTCTGGGATGTCAAGTCCTTCTTCTCCTATTGATGTAGAACAAATGACGTTTATTTCACCTTTGCGGAATTTTTCTATTATTTTCTTTTGTTCTTTTTGGGAGAGGCCGGTGTTTCCTTTTTTTGCCTGGCCGACGAAAACGGAGGAGTTTATTTGTGGTATTTTGTTGAGTTGGCTGTTTAGGGAAGAAGCTGTTTCTCTGAATTGTGTGAATATTATTGTTTTTGAGTTTTTGTTTTCTTTTAGCTGGGATTGAATGAGTTCAAGGGTTTTTGATATTTTTGGGTGCTCTATCTTTTTTGTTATGAGAGATGAAAGGGAGATGAGGGCTGCGTTGAATTCGGGGGATTTTGTTATGTTTTGGACTGCTCTGCTCTTTTTTTGTTCTGCTTGCTTGATGAGAGAGCGAAGATATTCGTTTAGTCCTGATAGTGTTTGTGTTTCGAGGAGTTCGAGAGCGTGGGAGATCTTGATTGCTTGTGCTGTGACCGACATTCCCATCATTGCGGGACCGTATCCTTGTGAGGCTTGTCTTGCCAGGTTGTTTTGGAGTTTTAAGAGAGTTATTTTGTTTGCTGGGCCGTAAAGTAAGTTGGCTTTTCTTAGTTTTTCTACGCAGTTGTCATAAATTTTTTTGAGAAGGACACGGATCTCTATGAATTCTTGGGGAAAATGGACTTCTATCTTATTGAAGTCGAGATCTTGGATGTAGGGTTTGACGTCTTCTGATTCTCTAGTCCTTGATTCTATTTCTTGGATGTCCAGATGCTTGCAGATTTCTCTGACTGTTTCTGTGTTTGAGCCAGGGGAGGCGGTTAATCCGAGTATTCTTTGGTTTAGAGCTTGGTTTTTGTAACGGTTGACGACTTGAGTGTATGAGTAGTTTTTTAGGCATCTGTGGGCTTCGTCTATTATGAGAAGGGAGATTTCATGAAGGGAGTAAAGTTCTTTTTTAATGTCGTTTGCTATACATTGGGGTGTCGAGAAGATTATTTCTGCTGTTTGGAATATTTTTTTTCTTTGTTTTGAGAGGATTGCGCCTGTGAAGAGCTGCAGGTCGGCAAAAAGTTCCGGGAGCTGTTTTTTGTACGTTTGAAAGTGTTGTTCTACAAGGGGCCTTGTTGGGGCAAGGAAGAGAATCTTTGATCCTGGGAATTTTTTTAATCTTTCTATGGTTAAAAGAAGGGCGATTAATGTTTTTCCCAGTCCTGTTGGGAGCACTACAAGGGTGTTTTTGTTTTTTGTTGTTTCAAAAATTGATTTTTGGTATTCTCTTGGTTTGAGGTCTATCATGTTAGTTGAGAGATATGGGGATGTTTAAGCTTTTCTGTGATTAAATAATTGCTAATGAGACTGCTGTAAATATTATTGTGATTGTTGCGAGTATGGAATAAAGGATCCGGGAGCCGAAGTATATCTGAGTCCCGTCGAAGTCCCACAGGGGGAGCATGTTGAAGAATACATAGTAAGCGGCGAATTTTGAAAGCTGTTCTAAGCCTGACGCGGGAATGAAATATATTATCAGGGACAATAGGAGGAGGGCGACTGCGCCTGATGCTCCTATCAGGGCGTTGTGCCATTCTGTCATTTCTGTGAAACTGTAAGTTCCGAAGCGTTTTGCGGCTCTTCTTTTTAGGGCTTTTGTTTCGTAGGATAGAATCGACATGAATTTGAAGGTTCCGAGAGTGATTAAGGAAAGGAAAAGGGGAAAAATGATTCCTCCTGGAACTGGTTTCTTGAGTTTCCAGTGCGGTTTGAAGCCGTATCTTTGGAATGACCATACTCTATGCTCTACGTTTGAGTCTAGGGAATACGCCATTAGTTTTTTTGCTGTGATGTTAACTCCTATGATTATTATTGAGAAGACGAGTGCGATTCCTACCGCGGGCCAGTTCCCTGAAAGTGCTGAGGAGAATCCGATAACGGCTGTGAGGACCAAAATTGCCGCGATGATGTTGGAAATTTCAGGAGTTTTCATTGTTTCTTATGGGTTTTTGAATTTATATAAATATTGTTATAGGTAGAAATAGATATTTTGTGGGGAATTAATATATCTTTTGAAAAAACATAAAGTATATATAGGGTTTTTGCTAAATTTTAGTATGTTAAGAATAAAAAGACTTGGTGATGTTGTTGGAAAGATGGTATATACTTCGGATGGAGACCATTTTGGAGAGATACAGGAGGTAAATTTAGTGGATAATAAGATTGATGGATGGAAAATAAAAGTCGGAAGTGGTTTAATGAACTTGTTAGGAGGTGCAAGAGGTGTTGTGATTCCTCATCAGTTTGTTAAGGCTATAGGGGATGTGTTTATTGTTAATAGAGCGTCTTTGCCTTTAAGGGAAGAGGAAGAGCCACAGGCTGAGACAATTACTTTGTCTGAGGAGTCAGAAGATTTAATTTAGTGTGAGGAGAAGATTTAAATAATTTAGAGTTAAGTTATAAATATGGTTGAAACAATATTATCGAGTCCCCTTTTTGTTGAGGTTATATTGCCTTTCTTGTTGGTGTTTACGTTGGTTTTTGCTATTTTGCAGAAGTCTGAGCTACTGGGTGCGGGGAAGAGGCAGACGGATGCTATTGTTGCTCTTGTAGTTGGTCTTATGGTGATTGCTTTTGGCAATGCTGTAGGTATAATTACTAGTTTGATGCCTGTTTTGGCTGTAAGTATTGTGGTCATAGTTGTTTTCATGATTTTGTTTGGGGTTGTGTATAAGGAAGGAATGTTTGCTATTCCAAAGGGTATAAAGATTGCTTGGGGCATTATAGCTGCTATAATTGTGGTTGTTGCTGTTCTTGCAGTGAGTGGCGTGTGGAACTATTTGGTTGATCTGTTTGGAGGAATTGGTCCTGAGTTACTTACGAATGTGATATTTATTGTTTTAATTATTGCTGCTATTGCTGTAGTTGTTGGGTTTGGTGGGGGAAAGAAACCTGCTACAAAGTCCGCTGAGGGATAGTTTTGAGTCTTTTTGTGTAATTTTTGTAAGAGAACTTGTTTTTTTAATGTATTTCCTGTAGGAGAACAAGGTTTATATAGTCTTTTTACTCTTGATTTATCGTTATAAAAAGTAGCTTTTGCTTTATTAAAAAAAGTGGTGCATAAAAAATATACTAAAAGAAACGGAAAACTGTATGGTCCTTATTTGTATGAGTCAAAAAGAGTTGATGGAAAAGTTGTTACGAGGTATGTGGGTAAGGGAGATGTAAGAGAAACTGGGGCAATTAGTAGGAGAAAATTATTTGTGCTGGGCATTTTTATTTTGATTGTGGCTTTGATTGTGCTGGGCGTTTTTTCTAAAGTTTTTATTTCTGGCACTGTTGCGTTGGATGTTAAAACCCAGTACCAGGAGGGAGAAGTTTTGGATGGGACCTTTAAGTTGAATGTTAAGGAAGGGGAGTTGGTCCCTATAGAGAGTAAGATTGTCATAAATTCTGGGGGTGTTGTTAATGAGTTTGATTTGTTTAGTGTTGTGAATGAAAATACCGTGGATGGTGATTTTTATGTTGAAGGAAAGGGTTTGAGTGGTAGGGGGGGTGGTTTTGGTGTTGTTGGGCATAAAACTGTTTATCCTGAAGTTGAGTTTGAGCTGTTGGTATATGGAGAAGGGGCAGATTCTGAAGATTCTAGTAGTTTGGAAGAAAGTGAAGAGGAGGAAGATGATAGTAGTGATTCTGGAGAAGAAGTTGTTGAAGATGTTGGAGGGGCAGGAGAAGATGTTTTTGAGACAACGGAGGGAGAGAGTGAACAACAATCTGGTGTGGTGGAAGAAGAGAGCGGGCCTGTAGTGGAGGAATCGAGCGAATCTGATTCTGAGGAATCTAGTGATGAGTTGGGTTCTGTGACTGGTTTGTCTGTTTCTGAGGGAGGGATGGTCATTTTAGGGAGCGTTAAGTCTGGAGAAGATTTTGTTTATTTGCTTGAAGAAGAGCAAGATGCTGAAGTTGTTTCAGGAAGTGTCAAAGTGAACGGAGAATTAGTGAGTGATAGTGAGATTTCGTTTGATGTTGTTGGAAGCGAGGTAATTGTTTCTACTGATTATTCTGTTGAGGAGAAAGGTTTTGGCAAGGAGTACCTTGGGGATGTTGCTTTGTCTTTGGTTGTTGATATCTCCAAGTTTGATGTGCCTGCCAGTTCTGGGGTGTTGAGTTTTGAGGTTGTTTATGACGAGGAGGTTCTTGTTTTTTATGAGGAGGAGATAATGGTTGAGGGCAAGACAGCCCCTATTGAAGAGCCTCAGAGTGAGATGGAGCAGCAGTCTATTGAGAGTAATGTGATTACAGAAAACGCAACAATGGAAGAAGCATTAAGCAGCAATGTTTCTGTTGATATTAGCACTACGAGGTCTCAAATAAAGATTGGGGAGAAAGTTAGATGGGTAAAAGAAGTTTCTTTGGATGCTTCTGATGATGTTACTATTTTGCTACCGGGGAAGGCAAAAAACGTTGTGGTGAAGAAGAAGGAAGGAGGGAATTTAGAGAGTTTTTCTGCTACTGTTAGGACCGCGGTGAGAAGCAAGATTACGGGCCAGTTGATGTTAGAGGTTGATTTGGAAAAGGAGCCGTGGTTTGTGAAATGGTTTAAGAAATTGTTTGGAATTAGCGGCAGGGCGGTCGACGGTGAAATTGAGAATGATATGGAGAAAGTTATTGAAGTCGTTTTAGACAGGGATTCTGTAGAATATGTTGTTGAGTATGAGACTGATGCGCCAGAAGCTTTTGAAGAAGAAACTGATTTCGGAAAGAGAATTGTTATTTCGGGGCCTGATGAGTTGGACTATACAGATGTTATTAGTTTTACTGATGTTCCTGAAGTATTTGAAGTTGGTCAAGAGAATTTGATTAAGGTTCTTTGGGTTGATGAAGGGGTTTATGTTAGGTTTGATGCTTATGATAAAGATGGAAATGATATGTTGGATTATGTTGAGTGGATCACTCCGCATCTTAGCAATCAAACGTTCGAAATCATTTTTATAACCAAGGCCGAACATTTGAATGAGAACAGGGATTTGATCGGAGATATATATGGGGAGGTTAAGGGAAGAGACGGTGTTTGGAGCGAGGAGATTTTGGATGGACATTATGTCCGTGTTATGTTTGAGAGGAAGCTTGATTTTTCTAAAGATATTACAATTTATGCAAGGAGCAGCAATGGAGGGGGTGTTGAGGTTTATGAGAAGGATGGTATAGAGAAGATTGCTGATTTTGGAGCGATTGGTGCGGATGAGGAGTATAAAGTCTTGTTGGATGGTTTGGTTGGAGAGCAAGATGTGTTTGATTTGAAGATTGTTGGGGGGAGTGTTGAGTTTGATTGGATTGTTGATCCTTTAGAAAGTTTATATTCTGGGAGCAATGCTCAGTCTGGAGGATTAACTATAACTAATTCTGCGAACGCAAACGGGCCTACAACGGGCAATTTTGCGAGCGCTACAGCTGCGGACAACAAATGGGCACAAGATAGTAGATATTGGTATTTTGTTATGGATGATTCTAGTTTGGGAACTGAGACAATCAATTCAGTTACGCTTTATTTGAAGCATTATCAAGGAGGTCATGTTGATGATAACTATAATATAGATGTTTATGATGGCACAACTTGGAATACAGTGCAAAGTTATGATGGTGTTTCTCCTCCAACAACAGACACAACTAACAACTGGGATGTTTCAGCTATATTAAATACTTTAACAAAAATTAATGCAGCTCAGGTAAGGATAGCAGGCGCCGGTAAATCTGGAGGGGGTGATGCTGTGACATGGTATGTTGATACTGTTGAATTGAGAATTGACTATACGGTTTTGGACAACACTTTGCCGTTGGTTCAGTTTGTTGCTCCGACAGATTCGAATGGAAGCTTTTTGAATAGAAACTTTATATTGGCAAATGTTACAGCGAGCGATGACTTTTTGGATACGATTAGTGTAAGATTGTTTAATTTGTCTGGACTTGTGCAACAAAATACATCCTCGACGTCACCATTATATGTTAACTTCAACAATTTAATTGATGGGACTTATTATTTGAACGCTAGCGCAAACGATACAAGCGGAAACGAGAATTATACAGAGACAAGAGAGATATTTTTGGATACTACTGCTCCGAATGTAAACATTAATTCTCCTTTGAATATTGATTATGGTATCAATGTTATAGAGTTCAATGTTAGCTTGAATGAGTATGGTTTTTGTGTTTATTCCTTGGATGGGGGGCCGAATAATAGTATGAGCACAATCGATAATTTGAATTTCTTTGATGTAAATACTAGCGTGACAGAGGGAAGTCATGTGGTGAGATTCTATTGTAACGATACTCTTGGGAACTTGAATGATAGCGAAAGTGTTGTGTTTAATATTGATAATTCGGAGCCTATATTCAATGAAAGTGAGGGGCGGCCCCAACCGGGAAGCCAGTTTAATCAAGCAGATGCTGTGGATTTGGTTGTAAGCTTGAATGAAAATGCATCAGTGCTTGTGAATGTTAGTTGGGATGTGGTGTCGGAGGTGGTTAGTTTAGATTATAATGGTACAACGTGGTATTTTAATGATACATTTGTGAATACTTTCTTTCCGGGAGATTATTTTATTGTTGCCAATGCTACAGATAACGTAGGGAATTCTAATGTGAGTTATAGTAACTTTAGTGTGAATGATGTTACAAACCCAAGTGTGAGGAACATTACTCCTACTAGGGGCAGTGTCTTTGGTATTGGGCAGGAAGTGAATATAACGGTAAATGTGACTGATGCTTATTATGATTCTGTTGATAGTGTTATTGTTGATGTGAGGTCTCCTGATGGAGGTTATACCAATCATAGTTTGACTGAGGTAGGAAATACACAGAGATTTGAATTTTTGTTTGGTAATACTGTACTTTTAGGAATATACAATTTGACAATTTTTGCTAACGATACGAGCGGGAATGTCAATAACACGGAAACAAGCTGGTTTGAGGTGTTGTTTATAGATGCTGTTGCACCTTCTGTAACGTTGAATTATCCTGAAGAAGGGTTTAATCTGAGCTTTGGAAATATTAATTTCAATTGGACTGCTATCGACAGTTTTGATGTTGTTTTGGAATGTAATTTAACTATTGATGGTGCTATCAATGTTAGCGGTGTTGTGAGCGCGAATGGGAGTGCAATTAATTATAGTATAGGAGGGTTTGCGGAAGGGACACATTATTGGAATGTGACCTGTGTTGATGATGCAAACAATACTGGAGTGAGTGAAACTAGAACGTTTAATGTGGATAGGACATCTCCCGTGATAGTCATTGATTCTCCTTTGAACAAAACATATAAGATTAAGAGCATCGATCTGAATGTTTCGGCAGATGAGTATATTGAAGAATGGAAGTATTCTCTCAATGGCGGAGACAACGTTAGTTTTGTGCCTAATTTGAGTATTATTGGTATAGAGGGCACGAATACGATTGTTGTTTATGCGAGAGATATAGTTGGGAACATTAATTCAAGCAGCGTTGTGTTTAGTGTTGATACAATAAGCCCGAACATAACTTCTACTACCATTGATCCTTATGATCCTTATGTTGGTCAGAATGTGTTTTTGAATATGAGTGCCGTGCCTAATGCCGGCGCTTTAAGTGGAAAATTTGCGGAGATAGTTCTTCCTAATGGCAGTGCTGTTGTGTTGCCTTTGTCTGCCGAGTATAATGCTGGTTTGACAGGAAGGCATAACGTGACATTTTTTGCTAACGATACCGCAGGAAATGTGGCTGCGCTTGAGGATTATTTTGTGGCGGGCTCTACAAGAGAAGAAGTACAGTTTAATGCTGTCGATAAGAACCTTGCTGGAATACCTGTTAACTTAACTTTGTACTTTAGTGGTAGCGATAAAGAGATTCATTTACACAAGTTTAATGGAATCTATTTGGATAACTATACCAATATTCTTTATGACCTGCTGTTTGAGGGTCTTGGGGGCAACATTAGTGTGAGACTGAACGATGTTAATTTAAGTATTGATAACAATGGAACGATAGGGTTTGACAGAACGAAGTTGTCTGGGTTTTTGGTTGTTTATGCTGTAAATAGCAGCTATGGTATTTCAAATGCTAATTTGATTATCGATTACAGCAGAACTGGGTTTAGCGATGAGGATTTGTTGAGAGTTTATGTTTGTGATAATTGGGATTTTATCGGAAGGAGTTGTTTGGGAAGCTTTGCGTTAACTAGTGCGGTGCAGAATGTGAATAATGATAAATTTGAGCTAAATGTTTCTGGATTTAGTGCTTTTGCTATTAGACAAGAGGATGAGGAAGTAATTGAGGAGGAAGAAGAGGTAAGAAGGAGAGGAGGGGGCGGAGAGTTTGTGGAAAAGTTGGTTGTGGTAAGAGATACGTTTTTATGGGATGTTTTGGATATTGGCAAAGAGATTAATATTAGTATAGGAAGATCTGGATGTTTTGATATGGTTTCTTTTGTCCAAAGTGAAAAAACAGTTGGAGGAAGGTTGAGCTTGATCCAGAAGGCCATGGCTGATATTCTTGGAGGAAAAGTGTATTATGGATGTGATGTTAATTCGGAAGGTTTGATTTTTGATGAAGCAACAATAAGATTTAGTGTAGATAGAGTATGGATAGAGACAAATGAGATAGACGAGAGAGCAGTTTATTTGTATAAGTTTGATGAGGAGTGGAAGAGACTGCCTACTTTTGTTGAATCAGAAGAAGAAAATATAATAAAGTATTATGCGGTGACTGATGGATTTTCTGATTTTGTCATAGTTGGTTTTAAGAAAGTAGCGTTTGGGGAAAGAATAAGAAGAATGAGTGTTACAAATCTTATTTTAATAATCATTTCTATTGTGTTGCTTTTGATATTATGGTATATTTGTGTTAGGGAGAAGAAGCAGGAAAGAAAAGGGAAAGGAAAGAGTAAACTTGAGGAACAAGGAATACAAAAGTATTTAAACAAAATTGGGGTAGATAAAATATGGTGATTAGCATCGGCCAGATACTTGCGCAATGGGAAGCAATAGGCGTGTTTGATTTTTTGCTGCCCTTCTTGTTTATATTTGCTGTTGTCTTTGGCATATTGTCTTCTACTAACATTATTGGAGGAAAGAAAGGGGTTCATATCGTTGTTGCTTTTGTTATAGCAGCTTTAGCTTTAAGATCTGGTTATGTGCAAAGTTTCTTTGCCCAGATTGTTCCTGATTTGGGAATTGCCTTGATTGCCATTGTTTCTTTGGTAATCCTGATTGGGTTGTTTGTGCATAAGAAAGAGGCAAGATATTGGGCGTGGGGAATTTCTGCTGTTGCGTTTGTTATATGGCTGTTCATTGTTTTAGGAGACACTTGGGGCGGAGGAGTTTGGATATGGGCTGAAAGTTATGCCAGTTTTATTATAGGAGCGATAATTCTTGTTGGGCTAATTATTGCTATATCTGTTTCAACAAGACCAAAGACGCCAAAACCTAATTTTGGTGAGTTTGTAAGGCAGATGTGGTCTCCTCAGCCAGAGGGGGCGGAGTAAAATGACTGTTGATGTGTCTGGGATAGTGTATTTTGGTCCTATCTTTGCTTTCTTGTTAGTATGGGTTGTTTTGTTTGCTGTTTTGAATAAAACAAAGTTGCTAGGGGATGGCAAGTTTGTTCAGATATTTGTTTCGTTTTTGATCGCTACTATTTTTATTGCTTTAGGGGGCGTTAAGGAATATGTTTTAACTATCGCTCCCTGGTTTGCTGTTTTGTTGATTAGTTTGTTCTTTATTTTAGCCATGCTGGGGCTTGCGGGAAAGGTTTCGGCTGGGTTGACTAAAGGACTTGGTGTCACGTTTTTGATATTGCTGGTTTTGGTCTTTTTGATTTCAGGAATTGTTGTTTTCTCTAATGTTTTAGCTCCTTATTTGCCTGGGAGCAGTGTTGCAGGGGGCAGTGAGGATATTCTACAGTTTACGGATTGGTTGTATTCGGATAGAGTTGTCGGTGCTATTGTGTTAGTAATTGCCAGCGCGTTTGTCAGTTGGATCTTGGTTAAGTCTGGCAGTTAAGATTTTTTGTGTTTGGGTTTTTTGGCCGGATGTTCTGCTTTTTTGTGTCTTGGGAGAAGGGTTTTGAAGGATTTTTGTGTTTCTACCATTTCTCTTTTGATGTCTTCTACGTTTGTAACGTATTCACCGACTTTTTGAAGAAGAGAGAGCTGGAGCCTGTCTATTGTTTTTTCAATTCTCTTTAGTCTTTCGCTGAGGGATTCTACTTTTGATTCTATTGTTGTTCTAAGGTCGAGTATGCTTTCTAGTTGGTCTCTTATTGGAGTTAGTCTTTCTGTTATGACCTGTTCTGCTATCTCTGTTATTGTATCTGTGCTTAGTCCGCCCGTTGGCGGTGCGTATGCGTATTCTGTTGCTCCGCCTGGTGCTGCTGCGTATATGTCTGCCGGCGCTTCTGTTGGAGGCGCTCCCGCTTCTGGCGGGGCTGTGGGTGGTGCTCCCGCTGGTGCTCCTGGGGGCATTCCAGCTTCTTGTGTGACTGGTCCTTCTGGAGGAAGTCCTGTGGGTGGTGCTCCCGCTGTTTCTGGAGTGGGCGTGGGGGGTGCGGGAGGCAGGCCTTTTGGTTCTTGGTCTGTAACGGCTTCTTTAATTTTTGCTTGGGCCATGGAATTATAGATTTCGTCTTGGGGGACGCCCCTTGTTTGCAGCTCTGCTACGATGTCTTGTTCTGACATTCCTTGCTGCTGCATTGTTTTTATGTCTTCCAGTGTTCCCATTTTTCACCCTTTTCTGAATAAATCAAATTGTCTTTGGAGTATCAACAGTTCTTCTTTTCTTGATGTGTTGGACAGTTGTTCTGTTATTCTTTGTAATAATTCCTGCATTCTTTGGTTTTCTTCTTTTAGTTTGATAAATTCTTTCTTCATGTCTTGCACATCTGTGAATATTTTGTCTCTTTCTTCAACTAGGCTCTCTCCTAATAATAACAATCTGTCTTTAAGAAGCCTTTGTTTTTCTTCTATGTCCCTAATTCTTGTGCCTGATTCTGCTGGTATAGGTCTGGCTTCTGCCGGAATTCCGTTAACCATTATTTTTTAAGGCTATTGGGGTTTAAAATAGTTTGTATGTAATGTATAGAAATTTATTTAATAAGGTGTTTGTTGTTTGTTTATAGAAAAAGAAAATGGTGACGTTCAAAGAAGACAGCCCCTTGTATTCAACGGAGATTGAAAGGGTTCATGGAGAGAATGTTATGTATGTTAATTATCTTAAGGCTCCTTTTGTCCCTTCGATAGCTGATGATGCTAGCGTTATGGCAAGAACTGTTGATTCTTTACTGGAGAATCCAAATATTTCAAGAATAATTTTTGTTCAACAGAGGAATTATAATTATCCTTCTGAGCAGATTATGATGTTGGTTGAGATAGGGACTGTTTATAATTATTTGGTTAAGCAAGAAGCGATTTTGTCTCCTGAGAAGCTGAGTTTGTTTGGGAACGTGCCAGAAGTCCATGGAGAGATAAGATATTTGTTGACCTTGTTGAAGCAGGATCCTGTTAGTTGTTATCTTGAGCTGAAGAAGAGGTTGAAAACATTGCGGATGCAGCTTGAGTCGGGACAGGTGACAAATAGGTCTGCTGCTTCAAGCTATATTATGGTTCTTGACAGGTTTTATAATATGCTTGAGAAGACGAAGCTGATTAAAGAAGTTATGCCTTTATTGTCTGAGTATGGGGCGGGGGACAGGGAAGTTTATTCTTCTATTTTTAGGCCGGATGTTCTGCCTAATTTTACGTTTACCCGGCTGGTTTCACAGTTTCCGAAAGATTCTGATTTTGTTGATCAGTACGATATAGAAGGAGAGTTTGAGACAGTAACGATAACTATACTTAGTAGAGAAGGAGATCCAAAGTATTTTTATCATGTTATGCCTCCTGAGTATACCTTAAGTGAAGAGCACCATGTTTTGCTTAATCTTGCCCGGAATGTTTTGGTTGAACATAGGCCTCAGACAGAGGAATTTTTGGATCCTGAGAGGACAAGGCAGGTTTTTTTCAACGTTTCGAAGGGTTTGTTGTCTGAGCTGTCAAAGAGTAAAGGAATACCTTTGAATCATAGGGACTTGAGCAAGTTGTCGAGGATTCTTGTTAGATATACTATTGGGTTTGGCTTGATTGAGATATTGTTAATGGACAATAAACTGCAGGATGTTGTTTTGAACGCCCCTATAGCGCAGAACCCTATTTTTGTCAGGCACCAGAAGTATGATGAATGTGTTACAAATATAATTCCGAGCAGTGAGGATGCCAGTTCGTGGGCTGCCAAGTTGAGACTTCAGAGTGGAAGGCCACTTGATGAGGCCAATCCTATTTTGGATACTGATTTGGTTTTTGGGGAAATTAGAGCGAGAGTTGCTGCTATTCAGGAGCCGTTGAGTCCTTATGGGTTATCGTATGCTTTGAGAAGACATAGGGATAGGCCTTGGACTTTGCCTTTGTTTGTCGAGAATAAAATGCTGAATTCTTTTGCTGCTGGCTTGCTGAGTTTTTTGATTGATGGAAACAGGACTTTGTTGGTTGCTGGGACGAGAAGTTCTGGTAAAACTTCTTTGCTGGGGAGTTTGATGCTGGAGATCATGCCAAAGTTTAGGGTGGTTACGGTAGAGGATACTTTGGAATTACCTGTCGATGCTTTGAGGAGAATAGGGTATGATATTTTAAGGATGAAGGTTAGGAGCGCGCTGACTGCTGGGACGACGGAAGTTGAGGCCTCAGAGGGTATAAGGACAAGTTTGAGATTGGGGGATAGTGCTTTGATTGTTGGGGAAGTTAGAAGTGAGGAAGCAAAGGCTCTTTATGAAGCTATGAGGGTTGGTGCTTTGGCAAATGTTGTTGCTGGTACTATTCATGGTGACAGCCCTTATGGTGTTTTTGACAGGGTTGTTAATGATCTTGGAGTGCCTGCTACGAGTTTTAAGGCTACTGATGTGGTTTTGATTGCGAATCCTGTGAAGAGCGCTGATGGTTTGAAGTCTATGAAGAGGCTTGTGGGCTTGACCGAAGTTAGGAAGCATTGGACTAAAGATCCTTTGGTTGAGGGAGGGTTTGTTGATTTGTTGCAGTATAATGTTGAAAAAGATCTTTTAGAACCTACTCCTGAGTTGATTAATGGAGAGTCACAGGTTATAAAGAATATTGCTGGGAGTGTTAAAGGATGGGCAGGAAATTGGGACGCTGTTTATGATAATATTATTTTGAGAGGGAAGATGAAGCAAGAAGTTGTTGAGGTTGCGAAGAAGATGAATAAGCCTCAGTTGATGGAGGCGGAATTTAACGCTTTAGTTAACGCTGCTTTTCATAAAATAGGGAATAAAGTGACAGCCGAAGTAGGAATTCCTTCGAGTGATAGGGTATTTCCTGAATGGAAAGAGTGGTTGATTAAGAAGGCAAAGATTTTTTAGGATGTAGATGCTTCTACTATAGCTTTTTGTAAACCTGGAATTTCTATATCTGGGGTTTCGTCCGCTATTCTTTTTGCTTCGTCAATGAAATCGTTAACGCTTTGTCTTCTTCCAGGATCCCATCTTCTCCATAATATCACCTTTTGAATTACTTCTTTAGCCTTAATCTTATCTCCTTCAAGTTCAACGCTTCCAGAAGGAACTCTTACTCTTTCTAAATCGCCTTGCTCATCTGTTGTTGCAAAAACGTACCAATCACTGCTTCGTATTTTTTCTCTTCTAACAAACATTGCTTCTCCTGAGTAATCTCCTCCTCTAGGAGGGTTTTGACTTAATGATTTATTTGGGCCAGTAATTTCGTAAACTCTTCCTGGTGTGAGGACTATCATGGTTCTTTATTGGAAGAAATGGTTTTTAAGAATTATTGTGATTATGTGAGGCCGCCGATGGCGACTCCTGCTAGTATTGTTAATGCGAGTGTTGCGATGAGAGCGGTGGCGATGTAGAGTGTTATTCCTCTTCTTAGGTTCTTTGCGAGCTCGCTCTTTTCTTTTAGGTCGTCTTTTCCTGAGTCTACTGTTATTAGGGCAGAGGTGAGGATAAATGAAACCTCTATGATATAGATTCCTATTATAATTTGTAGGAAGTATGGGGGTATCATTTGGCTAACGTTGAATATTTCTAGTATGTTTGCTAAGTTGCCAAGGCCTAGCGCTTCTCCTCCGCCTGGTGCTGCGACTTGAATTGCCTGGAGTTTGTTTAAGATTGTTGTTATCATTCCTGAAAGGCCGACAACAATTCCTGCGAGAAGAGGAGCAAGGAAGGTCATGTTTGATTTCATGTCTGAGACAACTTCTGCAAGGAGGTCACGAAGTCTTTGATTTATTTTGTCTATGTTTTTGATGTACTCTGAAATGGACATTAAGGATTTAGCTGCTACTTCAAGTCCTTTTTTGACTGATTCAACAAGTATTCTCATTGATGTTGAGATTAGGGCTGATGGGAAGTAAATTATTGCTCCTCTTTTTTTATCGAATACTGCTTTTTCTAGAGACATTCCCGACTGCTGGATGTTTTGGTTGACGGTGGAGAAGAAATCGTGAGTTATTTGTCCCTTGGTTGATTCAGCTACTTTTCCGAATGCTATTTCTGCAGGGGTGCCGTCTCCTAGTCTGTTTCCCAGTTGGAATAAGGAGTTGGTGAATTCTTCTTCAAGTTGTTTTGTTTTGTCTCTTGATTTTACCAGGTCTGAGGTTTTTTGTTTGTATGCTGTTGAGAAGAGCATTGCTATTGCTAATGGTACAAATAAGCTTAGAATTATTGCTAATGGGCCAAATGGACCGACAGTGCCGGTTGCTATTGTTTTGAAGTCGAATATGTCAATTTCTCCTATGAATCCAAGTCCTATCTCTGAGAAAGTGTAATCTGTTTGGAATCCAAATATTGAGAATAGGCCTGCGTTGAAGAGGAACGGAAGCAGGCCGATGATTAGAAGAGGGATTGCGATTATTGAGGCAGTTATCCATGGCTTTCTTGATGTGAATTTATGATATTCTGGGTTTAGCTCTAGGACGGAGGTTTCTCCGTATCCTCCTGGCCTTTTTAGAAGGACTTCTGATGTTAAGTAGTAGACAAGGAAGGGCATTATGAGATTGAATATTATCAGTACGTGCTGCCATCTTAGTATTCCTCCAAGCAGTGTGGATGCAAGAGGGAGAAGAGCAAGAGCAAGTGTTGGGAGGATTATGCCAAGCATGTAAATGTTTGTTAAAGGCGAACGGATTTCTCTTGAGTATTTTAACATTTTTTCGTAAACGCCGTCGAGGATTACCTGGAGTGATTTTTCAAGGATCTGGACTCTTCTTGATTCTGATGGTTCGTAAAGTGAGGATTCAACCAAGTGAATGGATTCTACAAATTCGGGCGCGTAATCGCGCCATTGTTCTAGATAGTTGTCAAGGGATTGTTTTATTGTTGAGAATTTTCCTATCTGAACGTCGTAGAATATTTTTTTGAAGTCGAGTGCGAGTGGTCCTTCGAGATGCTGTGATGCAAATTCTACTGCTTTTTCTAGGTTTGAGGTGTGTTTCATGTAAACTACTATGTAAAGAACAGCGGGAACCATTTGAGATGACGCTCTCAATCTCCATATGTTTGCGAGTCTTTGAGGCATTCCGTATGCGTAGTAGAATATGAACATACTGAGGATGACGCCGAGGAATATGAATAGTAGGGGAAAAGATTCTGTAATCAAAAAGACGGCTATTGCTATTAGTATTGTTGCGAAGAAAGTTGTTAGGAGGGCCATTATTGCAAGAGTTAGTGCTTGGCTGGGTGTTGTGTCAAGGTGTGCGGTATCAAGGTATTTTTTAATTCTTACCTCGTCTTTTGGTGATACTTTTATTTTTAGGATGTTTCCCAAGGATTTTGCCCATCTTTCATATCTGCCTATTTCTGGAACCATTTCTTTTTTGAATTCTGCATATTCACGTGAAACTGCGGCTACGCCTGATGCTCCTGCTGTTGTAGTTCCGCCTAGTTCGGTTTCTATTTTTTTGCTGTATTTTTCCAGAATTTCTTTTGTTGTTGGTGCTGGCATTTGTTCCTCTTTTGATTATTTTTGCTACTTAATTTTAAGGAAGGATTATGTTATAAAGATTCGCCTTGCGAATCTTTAACCTTCGATTGAAGTATAAAGATTATTTCATAATCTTTAACTCTCGTTTAAAGTATAAAACTTCGAGTATAAATCTTCAGGTATAAAGATTTACTTTGCTTATAGAAGAAGTTTTTTATAGTCTGTTTAGTTTTAGAAGTCATGGATAAAAGAGGGCAGGTTTGGGAGAGGTTGGCGCCGTGGTTGATTGGAATTGCGGTTTTAGCAATCATAGGTGTTTCGGCGTTTTTGTTAAGAGATAAATTGTTTAGTTTTGGCGATTATATCAAGCAGTTGTTGAGAGGATAAAATGACAAATAAACTTTTGGAGAGTTTAATAAAGAGGAGGGTTTATTATAAATAAACATGGCGGAGTTAACGATAAGTCAGTTGATAAAAATGCTTCTTTTTGTTGCAGTGATTGTTGTAGTGATCACTGGTGCTTATTTGGGTTTTAGGAACTATGTAATTCCTTATTTTGAGGATTTAGGCCCTTCTGAGAGAGAGCTTGACTTGTCAACACCTTATTATCAGGATTTAATGCGGGAGGAGAATTTGGCAGGGGTCACGGTTTTAAAGGAAGGCTATCTTTACTTTAGTGTAAAGGAGGGAGGGGCTACTTTTGGAACAAGTTATTATCTGGACGATGGAAGTATTTATATTGCGGAGGGCGAGTATTTTGGGTTTGATGAGGAGATAGGAGAAATTGATAAAAGTAGCGGAAAGATAAAAATCTTTGATGAATGGTTGGATAAAGACATGTTGTTGAAGAATATTGATGGGGGAGAGAAGATAGGTAATGAAATATATAAGATAAGAGCAAGGGCATGAAATGGTGAAAAATAAAAAAGGGTTTTTGTTGGCGGAATTTACGTTGAAAGTAGTTGTTGCTGTCGTTTCTATTGTTATTTTGGCGGGATTGCTTTGGCTTTTGTATAGTTCTTTCGTCGAGTCTGATGAGAAGAGGCAGGCAGAGGCGAGCTTGAATAGGATTGTGGAGAATCTTAACGCTGTTGTTTCTTCTGGGGAAAATATTGTTTTTGATATAAATAGCCCAGAGAATTGGTTTGTTACGTATTATTCCGTTGGTCCTGGTTCTTGTGCTGGGAAAAAGTGTTTATGTATCTGCGTTGATCCTGGTGAGAGGGAAGAGTGTGATTTGAAAGGAAAGTGTGAAGTTGTTAATCAGAATATTCAGTTAAATGAGGTAAAGGAAGTTGATGGAATGGCTGGGGGGGTTGATACTGATAAATTTGAGATTGATGGGCCTATCAATATAGAGATAATCAAAGAGGAGGAAAGATATCTTTTAGTTAAACTATGAATAGAAAAGCAGATATGGAGGAGTTAGTGAAAATAATAGGGTGGATCGCTTTTCTTGCGATTATATTGATAGCGTTAATTTTTTTAATCAGGAGGTTTACTGGGTAGTATGAACAAAAGAGGTGTGGAAGCTAAAACGTTGATAACGATTATAATTTTGGTTCTTAGCTTTAGCATTATTTTGATGTTTTATTTTTATTTGAGTCCTAAGGCGGAGACGGCGAGGGAGGCGTGCAGAAATTCTGTTGTGTTGAGAGGAAGTACTCTTGGGAAGCAGGTTGTAAGGTTGAACTGTGAAACCCAGGATGTTTGCATAGCAAAAGGAGATGATTGCGGTGCCAGGCCGATTGATGAAACCATAAAGATTCAGAATAAAGAGGAATTTTTGGATGAGCTGACTGATTTAATGTATGGCTGCTGGTGGCAGATGGGAGAAGGGGAAATAGATTATCTTCCTCGTGCTGATTTTACAGATAAGTATTGTGCTATTTGTGACAGAATTTATTTCAGTGATAATTTTAAGGAAGATACAGAGTTGTCTGTCTTGCCTTTTAGGGATCTTTATGGGTATATGAGGGGCAAGAGTACGCCTGATGGTGAAAATAATCTTTTGTTTGAGTTTTATAAAACAAATACTTTAGAGGGAGTAAGAGATTCGTTTTTAGAGAATACTGAAGGAGTTGTTGATATTTATGGTTTGAATTATAATTTTGCTCGTGGTGATAATGGGTACGCTCTTGTGACTTCTATAACCAAAAAAGGATGGGGTGGAACTATTGTTGGTGCTCTTGTTGGTGGCGTGGCCGGTGTGGCCATAGTGGGTTTTGTTGGAGTTACTGGTGGAGCAGGTATTTTGGTTATAGGTGCTGTTGAGGCTGCTGGTGCAGTAGCAGGTTATGGTGTTCAAGAGCTTTTTGGGGGCTCTGAACAGGCCACAGGCGGAACAGGAATTATTGTTGAGGGTCCTGATGATACAAAACTTATGCCTCCCGCGATTATGATTAATGATGCGGATGTGATGAAAGATCTGGAGTGCAGTGATTTTAGTTCATTAGCTTAAAATGGGTCTTATGAAAAGAAAGGGAAATATTCTGACAGGGAACGTGATTTACATAGTTATTGTTATTTTATTTATGGCGGTACTTTTTATTTTTGTGGGGAGGTTGAGTTCTGGAGGAGCATTGTTAGAAGAGAAGACGGCGAAGAAAGTTGCTTTGGTTATTGATTCTGCGAGACCGCAGACGCAGGTTTTTCTTTATGTTGGGGATATTTTGGAAAATAGAGAAGATGTGGAGATAAAGGAAGTGATAGATATTGAAGGAAATATAGTGACTGTGAGACTGAGCGAGAAGGGAGGATATTCGTATGGTTTCTTTAACGATGTTGAGGTAGAGGAGGAAATAGTTGAGTTAGAAGAAGGAAGGAATTATTTGAAGTTAGTGATAAGATGAATAGGAAAGGAGATGAGAGGGTTTTGAGTTTGTATTGGTTTGTTATATTCATAATTATTGCTGCGGCAGTCACGGGGGGAACGTATTTGTTTTTTTCACATCCTATAGATGTTAGAGAGGTAGAAGTTAGCATGTTGGCAGACAGAGTTATAGATTGTTTTGTTGAAAGAGGAAGACTAAATGAGGAGCTGTTGGGGGAGATAAGCTCAGAGAATTTTGAGGAGAGATGTGGTTTGGTGTTTGGTGATAGTTTTGAAGGTTATAAAGGAGATGTTCAGTATTATGTTGAAGTTAGTTCTTTAGGGAATGTAGTTGGGGCTGGAGATGATAGATGGAAGAGTATTTGTACGGAGGAAGCAGAACCGAATGTTCCTACTTGTGCTAGGAGGAGGTTGATGGTGTTGAACGAAGCAGGGGATTTTGCGGTTTTTGATGTTTTATCATCTGTAAGGAAGGTGGAGCAAAATGCTTAGGAAGGGGCAGGTTGGACAGACGATGACTTGGATGGTTGCTACTGTGATAATCATTGTTATTTCTGTGGTGTTTCTTGTGTTTACTAATTCGTTGGCTGCGATCAAGGGGGTTGGTTTCAAGATTGATTTTATTTCGGCGAGAGATTCGGGGGCGGGGACTCAGCAAATGTTGTTTGCTGTTTTGGATGAAGGTGTTGGTGATTTGGTGAAGGCGGGAGATTATAGCGGTGTGAATCCTTTGGTAGATTCGATTTTGGAAGAGTTTAGGGGTAATGGGATTGAATGTGAGTTTTGGGTATATGATGAGAATGGAGATAAGCGGAATAATCTTGGGAGTGCTTCCGGGGGAAAAGAGGTTTTGATAGAGATAGAAGGCAAAGAGGTGTGGCTGCAGTGTTGAGTGGAAGAAG
>Ga0180438_10003108_pt1 | contig 25664 bp, 41 predicted proteins | sample SS_ome_12_FD_132455 | JGI IMG/M metagenome (GOLD analysis project Ga0180438, IMG submission 132455) | Hypersaline lake sediment archaeal communities from the Salton Sea, California, USA - SS_3_D_2 metaG | ecosystem: Environmental > Aquatic > Non-marine Saline and Alkaline > Hypersaline >... | reverse complement strand
TGAAGAAACGCAAGGAAAAGTAGAGCAATGAGATCGCCTATATATTCTTATTCTTATATAGAATTGCTTAAGCAATTCTTACTAGCATTATGTAGTATTAAAAGCAATAACCTAGATATGGTATTGCTAAAGCATAGAATTGCTTTTATGCTTTACGGAGTAATAGGTAGCATTGCTAAAGAGCAATAACCTAGTTCTAATAGTTTTTATTTACGTATGTATAAGTATCGCAATTATAGTAGGGAGGCAGAAAATGAGTCAAAGTGGTAAAACAGAAGCTAAGGTCAACATTGGATTCCCCGGTTTACTGGCCTTGGTATTCATCACCCTCAAGTTAATTGGTAAGATTAGCTGGTCATGGTGGTGGGTTCTGAGTCCTATCTGGATTCCATTGGCGCTATTTGTTCTTATCCTCGGGGCTGTAATAGGCCTGAAAGTGATTTTAAAGTAATGGGTTGGACGGAAGCAGCATTAGGCTTAGGATTCATGATCTGTGGTAGTTTTGTAATTTGGTGCTTATGTTACTATTCCGGGAAAAATGAACATGGCTATTATCCTGGGAGAGGGTATACACCCACCTATCAACCTAAGAATCCGATACCTCCAAGCGGAGATAAGGAGACAGTCGATTGAGTATTTTACGTAAAAAGACTTGGTGCCCAAGGTGTGGTGGATCTCTAGAGCGTAGTAACCATTTAAAATGTAGCGGTCCTTGGCCTAAATATGTAATCATTAGGTATTCCTGTAAAGGCAAGATGGATTGCCGATTTGAGAGCAATATAGTAGTTAAGCTGAGTAAAAAACTAAGGAAAAGAATCCTTAAAGGGGAGACTAAACTTTGAAGGATCGTTACCTATACTTTTCTTCTCGTTATACTTTGATAAATGTACACTGTGGATGTGAATACAAATTACAAGAGAACTGTTTAGATAAAACCACTTTATGCATAATAGGAACAAAGGATACTTCTCTTTGCCCCAGATGGCATACTGAAAAATATGTAACATTAGAATTATTAGAATTACTGAGATATCAACATAAGAGTAACTCGGTAAATCCCAGTGGTTGGTGGAGATTAAGATTAAAAACAATTCCTTATATGAAAAAACAAAGGAGTAAAAATGCCACCTAGACAAGGAAGAATATATGTGCTTTACCATGCCTCTTGCGCGGACGGTTTTGGGGCTGCCTACGCAGCATGGAAGAAATTAGGAAGTCAGGCCAAGTACATTCCTGTTTCGTATCATGAATATCTACCGGACATGAGAGAAAATTCGGAAGTTTATATTCTCGATCTTTCTTATCCCCGAGATGTATTAATAGATTTAAATGCCAGAATGAAAAAAGTAATAGTGTTAGATCACCATAAGACGGCACAAGAGAATTTACGGGGGCTAGTTTTTGCTAAATTTGATATGGAGAAATCTGGGGCAGTTTTAGCTTGGGAATACTTTCACCCAGACAAAGAAGTCCCCATATTATTAGAATATGTGCAGGATAGAGATTTATGGCAATGGAATCTCTTAAATTCTCAAGAAGTAAATGATCTAATTTGGAGTTATGATAGAACTTTTGAAGAATGGCAAAAATTAGAAGAAGAGATTCACTATGCATGTGGTCCAGATTTCTATAGCGTAGTACTTCGAGGGGAGGCTATCATGAAATTTAGGAAACAACAAACTAAGTCCATTGTAGCTAGTGCCTATCTAACAGAGATTGATGGTCATAAAGTGCCGGTGGTAAACACTAACCAGAATGTATCTGAAGTATGCCACCTGCTGCTGGACGAATTTCCCAACTCTCCTTTTTCCGCCGCTTTCTTCGAGTTAGAGAAAGGAACCTGGGTAGTATCTTTACGGTCTAGGGGAGATTTTGATGTAAGCGAGGTCGCTAAAGCTAATGGAGGAGGGGGGCATAAAGCAGCTTCGGGATTCCACATCAAAGGAAAGAATGTTTTGGAGGATAAAGAATGATTTCGAAAGAGGGTTTTTGGGGATTTGGTACTGGATTAGTATTTGTCCTGGGCAGACATTCCACCACAGAGTTGATTACTTGGGCTAACTTAGGTTTAGTCGTTTTAGCAAGCATTATCATGATGTCATTCACCAAGTTGGGGGATAAGTACGGCAAATGAAGTGTCCGAAATTTCAAATAGGAGATAAAGTAAATTTTATCTGCCACATGGGAGACAGGTACAGGGGGCGAATAGTTGGAATAGAAATAGCCTATTCAGAAGATTACTTATCCAATGATCCTCAGTATGGGTATAGAATTGCTATCGGGTATACAGACGTAATCGACGTAATCTATGCTTCAGAAGAAAATATGCGATTAGAAGCTTTAGATTATATGAAAGCCAGAAAGAATGAAACAGTTTAACTTGCAGCCAGGGGATAGAGTAGTAGTCGATACCATTCCTAAACCAAAACACAAGGCTACAGTACTTGAAGTAGACAATGATAGGCTAGTGTGGGTAATCTTTGATGGTAATAAATACCCGGAGATTGCTTATAAAGAGTATCTAAGATTGGATATCTGTAGTACCATGAGAAAGAAGAAAAATGAAACAACCTAAGTTTAGAATAGGTGATTATGTAATGGCCAGTGGTAATACCTACTGGTATGAAGGAATACGGGAGTGAGAAATAACTACGATTTTACAAAAGGTACTCAGAGAGATATCTGGTTCATAGCGGATACTCACTTTTATCATACTAATATTCTAAAGTATGAGAATCGGCCCTTTGAGAATACTCATAGAATGAATGAGGCTATGATAGAAAATTGGAACAGAGTCGTAAAGCCTGGAGATATAGTCTATCATTTAGGTGATTTTGCTATGTGCGGGAAGAATTGGGAGAAGATACTGCTGAAAAGGCTGAATGGCGGAGTAAAGATACTTCTTAGAGGAAATCACGACGGCAGTGCTACCCGTATGAAGGATATCGGCTTTACGGAAGTCTATGATCGGCTAGAACTAACTATCGCGGGGCAGAGGGTTTTACTCTGCCACTATCCTTACCTAGTAACTGAAAACCTAGAGCATATTAAGAATAGAGGAGAAGCCTACGTTAATAAGTTTATTGCCTCTAGACCTAAAAATGAGGGCCTTTGGCTGTTGCATGGACATAATCACTCAACCTGGAAAATACACGAAAAAATGATTAATGTATCTGTGGAGAATTGGGATTACACTCCTGTGCATATATCAGAGGTAGAAAGGATTATCAATGGGCAAGGTAACTAGACTAAAAGACGGAGAAGGACCGGCACATATTCTCACTAAACTACATGAGAAGAGGGATGAGATCAAGGGCCTATGGGTAATCTACCAGAATGAAGAAGATGATTTAAAGTTTTGGATGGGCAGTAAGAAGGATTTCACCGCCTCGGAGATGCTGTGGCTTCTGGAAGTAGTATACCCCCAACTAAAGGATTACTTGTTCTATGATAAATGAGATTGAAAATTGTACTAATTGTGGCTTATCGGCGGGTTGTAAGCAGCCTATAGAGGGCGAGGGTAATCCCAAAGCCAAGGTAATGGTTGTTGGGGAGGCTCCGGGCAAGAGTGAGGACCAGCACGGTAGGTCCTTTATAGGAAAGTCGGGAAAGCTTCTCAATGAGATTCTGGAGGAAGTGGGTCTCGGTAGGGAGGAAGTCTACATAACCAATATAGTTAAGTGTAGGCCTCCAGGTAATAGAAATCCCGAAGCAGAAGAAGTAGATTCGTGCTTTCCCCACCTACGCACTCAAATAGAACTTATACAGCCCCGGGTGATTATTGCTTTGGGTGCATTTGCGGCACGGGTATTAACGGATAAAGAGGAATCTATATCTAAACTAAGAGGGAAGGCATACGGATTTTCTGACTTTGTGGTTGTTCCCACTTTTCATCCAGCCTACATATTACGCAACCGTAACAAAAGAGACTTGTTACTAAATGACATAAAGTTTGCAAAGAAAGTATTAGATTATGATGGAGGATTATTATGAAAGTGTACATCCCTGTGATTGATGTTGAATTCGGACCCGTAGCATTCTCTAGCCGCGAAGCAGCAGAAGAGGCAGCTACAGAGTTACTGAACAAAGAGATTGAGAGCCGCCCATATCTCGCTGACTACAAGAGAGAAGAGTTGGTGGATATTCTCGAATTTTACTTGGTAGAAACCACAAACGCCCACGACTTTCCTCCGAGCAAGTTATGAAATGCACGAACTGTGGTCGTAAACCATCAAGAGTAAGCAGAGCAACTTATACCTGCACCTGCGGAGCTAGAATTGTTATCACTGGTAAGGGACCAAAGCAAATATGGATAGGGGCAAGTCCGACTGAAACTTGGTATAGAAAAGCGTTTTGAACTTGAAGAGGGCTGTTATATCTCTGCTGGCCCGGAGGGAATATTTTGGTTATTGAGCTAAAAGTAGAAGTACAATGGAGAGGGGATGGTAGAGTCGATGGGTTTAAAATCCCCCGTGGTACTCGTATAAATGTGATTGACTGGAGCTACCTTCCTGATGAAACAAAAGAACGAATGCTGATAACTAGAGATGAGAAGCATCTACGGGAAAAAGTTTTTATTATCTACTATCGGGGGCAATTCCTTACGGTAAATAAGGAAGATGCACATGTACCAACAATTGAAAAAGGTTGGATGAACATCTAGGAGACAAAATGAAGTATATACTTTTCTTTATTACGTTGGTATTATTTATACTTTCCTGCGGAGTAGAAAGTTCCATTCGTGGAGATTCCCCCAGGGCGGTTGTGCTCCCCTGTTCTGTAGTAAATGGGGGCAATGGGCTCATGGTAATCTGCCCAGATGGCACTCAAGCGCTAATTCCTCCGGAAACTAGCAATAATTCCATGCACGACATTGTGGATACGGAGAGGGAACTGGACACCGAATCAGAAGAGGAAGCGACAAGTCCGCTAAGTATCCTAGTCTGTCATAAACCGGGTACTCCCGCAGAAAAGTCTATGAATATACCCTTAAATGCTTTACAAGGACACCTCGCACATGGGGATTATATAGGAGATTGTGATAATGGATAAGCTAACACTTAAAAAAGGGGGGAAACTGGTTAAGACTTTTTATGATGAAAAATCTGAAAAGTGGGCCGAGGAAGATATGTCTCAGGCTATGTTTGTATCTCCCCGATGGTTGTACGAGATAGGCTTTTATGTAGACAACGATGTAACCCTACGGGATGTTTTTCAGTATATGAATAACAACCCTACATATTGGGAAATGCTCTTGGGCAATTGGGCGGAAGAATTCATTGCAGAGGGATTAGAGCCACCCAAAGAATCTAAAAACCCCCACATACATTATGTGGAAATGTATTGGTCTTGTGAAACATCCCATGAGGATGACGTAGTGCATGTTGTGTGGTCTAAGTTTATGGATATGCACATGCCCGGAGTATGGGGTAAGGATGAACCGGAAATCGGAGCTAAAAAAGACGACCCGACCAATTGGAGCGTTATGTTTTCCTCAGCCAGCGATCTTGCCCAATACCCCATAAGAATTAATACCGAATTCAAGATTTATAAGGATATTTGTGAGTGCAAGGATCTCAAGAAAGAGCAAGACGTGCTTTTCCATGCGGATGTTCGCCAACCGTCGCTTTTTGAATTTCTCTACGGTATTATTTGGGAGCTGTCGTTCTGTGGTCCTCCGGCTGATAGGGACAAAGAAAGTGAACAACTACACCAGACATACCAAGATCTTAAGGATGGAAAGCTAGAAACTATCCCCTTCGACGAGGTGTTTAATGAGACCGAAGAATCTGACAAAACTAAGTAATTCTGAGCTATTAGGAGAATTTTATGAATGTGTCAAGTATATACGTGACTTAGAGACACGCATAGACAAGCATATCAGGGTAAAAAATATAGAATTGGCAGATAAAGACTGGACAACGCGGCAAAAGTATGTTAGGATAAGAGATAGGATGGTAGAAGAAGCAGAAACCAGGGATGATGAAAATTTGGTAAGGGAGATGAAAGTATATATAGTATGAGACATAGTAAAGATGGGATTTTTTATTCTATTATTAATCTTAGGCTTTGGGAGCCATATACGCCATGATCTCTGATGAAAAGAAAGTTTGGTATAAATATCCTCACATAGAGCGGGTGGACACTACAGAGGTCGATGGACTTCTGCATCTTCCACAGATTTGGGTAGAGCCCAAGATAGATGGGGCTAACGCTAGTGTACTTATAGATAAAGACGGTGTACTACGGGCTGCTAAGCGGAGCCAAGTTCTTGGGCAAGGAGATGACTTTAGGGGCCTAACTACCCATGTATATGAGAATCAACAAAAGTTCTTAGACTTCTTTGCTAAATACCCCAACCACATTATCTATGGAGAGTGGTTAGTTAAGCATAGTATCAGTTGGTACCGTCTATCTGCCTGGAATCAGTTTTATGCGTTTGATATCCTAAGTCTGGATACAGGCAAGTTTTATCCTCCCGATCAAAGAGTGGATATGCTTAAAGAATTTGAAATTAATGCTGTACCGCCCCTGTGTAAACTCAAGGGACCATTGGTTACAGACGCCCATCTGGAGCAGCTTCAATGGTACGCAGACAATAATAAATATCTTATTGATGATACCAACAAGGTGGGGGAGGGGGTAGTTATCAAAGCTTTTCATGACAATGGAGAGCCATTTGTTAATCGTTATGGACGTACCACTTGGGCCAAGATAGTCCGACAAGAGTTTAAAGAGAAAAACTATATTGCCATGGGCTGTCCCGAAAAGAATCTTAAGGTAGAGCCCGAGGAGCTATTTGCCAATGAGTACGTGACTCCGGGGCGTATTGAGAAAATCAAGCAAAAAATTATGACAGAGAAGAATACCGGCTGGAAGTCTCAGTATATCGGAGAGCTTTTAGGCCGCACTTACCATGATGTATTCACAGAGGAATTGTGGCGATTTGTCCAGAAGAACAAGGTAAAAAGCATTAATTTTAAGGTATTGAACCAACTTTGTATTATAAAAACCAAGCAAATAGTGGGGTTGTAATGGATATTCTGACTGGTTATCAAAAAAAATTACTGAATAGGTTGGTAAATAACGTCCGAGTACAGGAGCAACGACAATTATATGAGCTGAAAGATCCCCCTAGCTATAAAGTTGGAGACAAAGTACAGTTTGACCCCCATTTTGAACCAGACCCCGATTACACCCCAGAAGATATAAAGTACCTGCAAAAAGGTAAGGGTACCGGGGGTACTGTTCTGGCCGTTTATGTTCGACCTAGTGCCGGTTCTCTTGTTTACAAAGTGGATTTTGGTAAGAATGCCTTAAATATACCACATGATTATAGAGGCAATCAAAGGCGGTACCTTTATATAAAACAGCATGATCTGGGGGAGGACTCCGTATGCTATATGCAGAATAAAAAGTGTAAAAAAGGAGACAGTGCCAAATGAAAAAGTTAGCAGTTATTCTATTTACTTCTATGTTTCTCTTTGGATGTATGTCCAGAATACCTGCCCGGCTAAACATTCATATCGAGACCCAGGCTACCGAGTATGAGGCACAAGCAATTGTGGATGGGCTTTATCGAGGATTTGACAACCTACTCAACTGTGATTATCTTCAAGAGGAGTACCCAGACGCTTACCGTAAATTGGTATTACTACAACAAGATATTAGGGTACGGCATATTCAACGGATAATGACTTTTAGGGTATGCGGACAAGCAAAGTTAAATGATAATGTGCTCTGGCTGGACAAATATGTGTACTACAATGAGGGGTGCAAGGTATATGAGACTATACCGCATGAGATCCTGCACCTTATAGGATTCAGCCATGACGAATCTGAAGCCGACTGCGATGAATTTTACAAAATCTTTTGGAAGTGTAAGTTCTGATGAATAGCCCGTATAGGTTCAAAATAGGAGATGTGGTAAAAGTTGTTGGCGGTCCCACTTGGGATTATTGTGTAGATTCTGTTCAGAAAGCATATAAAGCTTGCATTGGACTTAGGGGTGTAGTAAAGAGGCGCTGCTGCTGGTCGGGAGGGACTATTTATTTTGAACCGTTTCCCGGACAATATATCCATCCATACGTACAAAAAACCAGAGGGAAGTGGATTAGCTTTAATCACTCGGTTTTGGCTAGAGATATAATAGGCGAAATAAAGGAACGAAAGAATGAAATTGATAAGAAAACTAAAAAGGCTTCTAGGAATACGGCTGAGCATGGAAGAGGCTGTGGAGGAAGCAACTAATACTTTGCTGGCTATGTCAGAAACAGAGTTCCAATCTCTTTTACAGCAGTATAAGGTAGATCCAGATGGTGCTATGGGAAGATTAGCGGGATTAAAGAATATAGAAATGCTTAGAGGGTATATTAGGAATGAACATGCAGAAGATAACTAGATCAGTCAGGGATTACCATGGCCTAACAGTCGATCAGGCTGTAGCAGACTTGGAGAATGCCTTGGCTATAGAAGATGCCATGGTCCTGGAGCTAATAGTGGGCCACGGAAAGATTAAAGACGCTGTATTAGCCTATTTAGACCGAAATGAAGTCGAATGGGAATTTAAAGACTCCTGGAATGATGGTTGTGTGCGAGTCTGGTTGGAGTTTATGTAATGGGATTGGGGCAGATAGAAGTAGAACTACAGGGCTGTTTTGGTAGTGATCGGGCTATAGCTGAGTCTGCCTGGACATCTTCATATAGTAGGAGTAAGAAGGAGAAGAAGTCAGAGACAGAGGTAGAGCGGTTGGTTAGGCGATTAGCGAGAGAAGGTCACAGCGTGCCTTTTGAGTCTGTAGTATTTCGATTCTGGTTTCGGTGGCCTATCTTTGTGGACCGCCAGCATATGACCCACCGGATAGCTTCCCACTCCGGGCTGAGCGGAAGATATCGAACATTGCCAGAAGATTTCTATACCACCCCCACGGAAGTTGATTTGATTTTGTCGAGGGCTAACATATCTCCTAGTCGTTACCATACACGTATTAACCAGTGCGTAGAGGAATACCGGGAATATTTGGGTGAGCTGAAGGTAGCTAAAAAGAGTCGGATAATAACCCCCGAAGAATATAAGAGGGCCAGAGAAGTCTTGAGGGGCATGGTACCTACCGCAAGTATGGTGGAGCGTACAACTATTATGAACTTACGTTCTTTCGCCAACTACCAGAAGTTACGTAATTCTGACCATGCTCAGCCAGAGATTAGATGCGCGGCAGAAAAGATGCTAGAGCAGGTAAAAGCTGCTAAGGTGTGTCCGGTAGCTATAGAGGAATTAGAGATCCTGAAATGGAGGATTTAGAATGAAACGTAAAAAACAGTGGCAAGAAAAGAGGAATGCGTAAAAAATAAAAAGGGCTTATTTCGTGGCAAAAACTAAGAAAGAAATTCGGGCATTTAAAGCTAGGAAAAGATCAGACGTGTGCTCTAGTTGTCCAAAGCGTTTGCCTTGTTTTCACGTAGACTCGATTTGCGACCTAGTAACTCCTTGCATTGCCTGTGAAATACGTAATCAATGTACTAGTCTATGCTTGCAAATGAAAAGTTATCTGACTAGAGGTAAAAGCACTTCCCCGCAAACTACCCAATACCACGATATTTTTGACTATAGTGAGGAAGAGGGAAGTACCTCTAGTAGGAAAAAGCCCAAGTTATCGGATCTTCCGTGGCAAGCCATACCCAAAAGAAACAGGGAGATAATTCTAGACCACTTCCATAAGAGTATGTCCTACAAGGATATAGCTGCTAAGTATAAGATTAGTAAGGGCCGAGCCTATCACATAGTACACGGTTATGGTAAGCGCAAGGGAGCCCTGGATATTCTTCAGAGCTACAAAAAGTATCAAGATCTCTACAAAGCTTACGGACATTATATCCCCAAACTATACTCAGAAACACTGAAACAGTACTATATGGAGTATAAGAGCGTAGAGCAGATATCCAAGAAGAAGGGTGAGACCAAACATGCTGTTTGGTATCGACTTCGTAAGGCTAGAGAATTAATCGGAAAATTCATAAAGGGATAAAAAACTATAATTTTTATTTACCAATGTATAAGTATTCTAGCATTAGTAGAAGGGGCAAAAACTATTCTAATTATAAGGAGCAAAAGAGAGGTATGAACAAGATAGAGTTGCTAGAAGAAGTTCTGGAAGAATTGGAGTGTGTAAACACCCTAGAAGAGGCTAAGGCACTAGTAGAAGAAATGATAGAGACAGAGTATAAGAATCAAGAATTGGCTGATTGGCCCGACCCCTATACAGAGGATGATCCAGAAGGCAGCGATTTCTTTAATTAGAGGTGAGTGTGTACCCATTCCGCAATGAGTTGAGCGAATTTGTGTTTTACCGCACCTACTCTCGTTGGTTAGAGTCCGAGGGACGCCGCGAGACTTGGGAAGAATCCATAAACAGATACTTCATAAATGTTATAGAACCACACTCCGAGAAACTGCCCAAAAAGATCGTTAAAGAGATTAAATGGCAGATTGGTCGTATGGGGGTAATGCCCTCGATGCGAACCTTGTGGAGTGCTGGCCACTCATTTAAGCACACAAATGTGGCCGGGTACAACTGTGGATATCTCCCCATTGTAGACATCTTTTCTTTTTGTGAGCTACTCTATATTCTTATGTGTGGAACTGGCGTAGGATTTAGTGTGGAGCAAGAGGAAATATCTAAAATGCCTGAAGTTCCTCATCAGACGGCGCAAGGGTCTGGAACACATATAGTAGAGGACTCAAAGGAAGGGTGGGCAGAGTCTCTGAGGGTAGGCTTAGAAAGCTGGTTCTCCGGACGTGATCTAGAGTTTGACTACTCTTCGGTAAGGCCCAGGGGAAGCCGCTTAATTACTATGGGGGGTAGAGCTTCTGGTCCGGAGCCACTAAAAAGACTACATGACTTTGTGCGTAGAGTTATACTAGGAGCCCAGGGCAGACAATTAACAAGCCTAGAGTGCCATGACATAGCATGCAAGGTTGCAGAAATAGTTGTTGTGGGGGGCGTAAGGAGAAGTAGTCTAATTTCTTTTAGTGATCTAAACGATGAGGAGATGAGAAAGGCTAAAAGGTTTCCTATTCCGCCACATAGATTTATGGCTAATAATTCGGCTGTATATACTGAAAAGCCTGACAGCGTAGTATTCTTACGGGAATGGTTTAATCTAGCCGCATCTGGAAGTGGGGAAAGAGGCATCTATAATGTCACTAACCTGGGAAAGTACGCTCCTAGAAGAGAGTTTCAGGGGCGGGAGCGAAGCAACCCTTGTGGGGAGATACTTTTGCGCCCCTATGAGTTTTGTAATCTATCAGAGGTAGTTATAAGACCCTCTGATACTTTTGACGACTTGGTAGATAAAGTACGTGTGGGTGTTTGGCTAGGAGCAATCCAATCTACCTATACTAACTTTAAGTATATACGTAAAGAGTGGAAAAAGAATTGTGAAGAAGAGAGGCTTTTGGGGGTTTCTCTCACGGGGCAAATGGATAATCCTAGACTCCTAACTCCCGAGAAACTGCAAATATTGGAGGAATATGCTGTTAAAACTGCCAAAAAGGCTGCGAAAGCTTTGGGAATCAATACAAGTGCTGCTATTACTACTGGTAAACCTTCCGGTACTGTTAGTCAGCTTGTTGATTCTGCTAGCGGCTGTCACCCTCGGTTTGCTAGGTTCTATTATCGTCGCGTTCGGATCTCTGCTACTGATCCTTTATTCCAAATGCTCAGAGATCAAGGAGTACCTTGCGCACCGGAAGTAGGACAAGACCCCAAGAATCCTGATACTTGGGTACTAACTTTTCCTGTCAAAGCACCAAAGAATGCGGTATTCAGGGAAGATATGGGAGCCATAGAGCAGTTGGAATGGTATATGAAAGTACAGAATAACTGGTGTGAACACAACCAGAGTTGCACAATCTACGTAAGAAACAATGAATGGGCAGAGGTGGGAGCCTATGTCTACAAACATTTTGATAGTATTGTTGGAGTTTCCTTTCTCCCCTATGACGGGGGTCACTATGAATTAGCTCCTTACGAAGAGATTTCGGAAGAAGAATACCAGAAGGCTAGGGAGTCATTTCCCAAGATTGATTATTCTAAGTTAACTGAGTATGAAACGGAGGATAATACGGAAGGAGCCAAGTCATATGCCTGTGTGGGAGATAAGTGCGAGATTTAAACATAAGGAACATCAGGATGAGGGATAAACTTTCCAATATATTTATTATGGTAGGTGCAATTTTACTGGCCGGTGGAGTGTATATAGGCACCATACTGTTGCTCTTGTATCTTTTTCTTCTGGCAATAGGAGCCCCATGAATCTTACCCTGGAACAAGCCATAATTATTAAGATATGGCGGTGTGGTAAATTGCCCCACAGTTGGAGAAGGATAGCTGAAAAAGCCTACCAAGAGTGGGGCGAACAGGTTGGTTCTAAAGATGGGAATCAGATGGTAGGATACGAACTTTGTGAGAAGGCAGCGGAATTACTAGGGGAAAATCAGTTTGAGGGATCTTGGGAACTATGAAAGAGCAAGAACTAGCAGAAAACAACTTAATCCTAAAAGTAGAAACAGGATCACATCTTTATGGTACTGAGGTACCAGAGTCGGACCGAGACTATCAGGGGATTTTCATTCCCCCAAAGGAGTACGTTTACGGTCTACATAGATGTGATCATGTTAAGGTAGATTCAGAGGATGATTACACTTGTTATACTCTACCTAAGTATATCCATCTAGCTATTCAGAACAATCCTAATATCATAAGTTTGCTGTATACCCCCGAGAAGAATATTATTTTTAGTAATAGGTATGGGAAAAAACTGATTGAAAGTAGGGATTTGTTTCTCTCTAAGAAGTCTTACCATACTTTTCGTGGATACGCCCATTCGCAGAAACGAAAAATTCTAACAAAGGTAGCGGAGGGAAAGAGAGTCGCTATCATCGAGAAACATGGATATGATACCAAGTTTGCCATGCACCTGATGCGTCTACTATATGAGGGATTAGATATTATGGTTTCTAGGGAAATTATCTATCCCTGCCCCCACAGGAAGCAACTCCGAGCTATTCGTCATGGGGAATGGAAATTAGAGAAAGTACTCTCAGAGGCAGAACGTATAGAGCACCTGATAGACGAAGCTTATGTAAGATCTGACCTCCAACACAGTGCGAATCAGAAAGAGATTGAGGAGCTACAGATGTCTTTGTTGGAGGAGTATTGGGAAAAGGATAAGGAGGTTAGTTAAAAAATGGGTGTAAAATTTATTTGTATGTCTGACACTCATAGCCGCCACGAACAAATGACTGTTCCTTCGGGCGATGTCATCCTTCACGCAGGGGATTTCTCAATGATGGGAAGGGTAGCGGAAGTGCAACCTTTCCTAGATTGGTTGTCAGCTCTCCCCCATAAATATAAAGTACTTATTTGTGGTAATCACGATTGGTTGGGGGAAAAAGACCCCGGACTCATGGAACAGATGTGTAAGGACAGAGGTATTATCTATCTCAACGATTCTGGGGCAACCGTGGAAGGTTTCAAGATTTGGGGCTCTCCGGTGCAGCCTTGGTTCTGTAATTGGGCCTTCAATCGTGTTCGAGGAGAGGAAATTAATAAACATTGGGTGCTGATTCCCGAGGATACCGATATTCTAATAACCCATGGCCCTCCACACAAAATTCTGGATAGAGTTTGGCACAAATGGGATATAGCAACCAACAGACCGATCAAAAGCCACGGATATAGACACACAGGTTGCGAGATGTTGGCGAAAAGGATCGAAGTAGTTAAGCCCCAGATGCACGTTTGTGGGCATATTCACTGTGACCGAGGAATAAAAATAAAGGACGGAATAACCTATGTGAATGCTGCCATCGTAGATGAGACATATATGGTAGCCCACAAGTGCATCGAGGTTAATTTATGAAGGTAATAAAAGGACGATATACATTATTTTGTGATGTAGATGATACTTTGGTTCTGTACCGAGCCCCGGAGGATTATCCCGGAACCAAAGTTACCATTAAATTCGAAAATAACCTGTATGGGGGTTTTAGTTCTGAGTCTACTTTGGCTGTAAATGAGGCAGCTATAGAGGCTCTTAAGGACCACAAGAGAAAGGGAGCTATTATAGTCGTTTGGAGTCAGGGAGGTTGGGATTGGGCTGAATCTGTGGTGAAAGCCCTAAAGATCGATAAGCTAGTAGATTATGTGGTTGAGAAGCCCTCAGTCGTCTTTGACGACCTTTCTATGGGTGTCTGGTCTCCGAGACGCCAGTTGCCTCTACCAAAGGGTTGGGAAGAGAGACTGGAAGGATTAGTTTATATTGGAGAGGATGGAGATGTTTAAAGTTAGTGAAGATCATTACAGACTGCCATGTAAATGTGGTACAACCGAGCATAATCTGGATTTGATTATTTTCGATGATGAAGATCCATTTGTAGATTTCTTTGTATCTATTGGGGCTTCTCAGAAAGATACCTCTCTGTGGAAACGTATTAAGCTAGCGTGGAAAGTTTTGACCAAAGGAGAGACTTGTTTTGCAGAGGTTGTGCTCAGCCCCTCCCAGGCGACAGCTCTTGGGACGTATCTGCAAGAACGTGGAATTAAAGCCGAAATTAAGAACGCTCGAAAGGCAGATGGGGTTCTAGACGGACCCGCAGAGTTTTTGGAGCACAAATGAGTTCGAAAGTCTTTTTAGAGGAGATTAATCAGGTAAAGCTAAATAGGGTTTTTGAAAAGCCAGTATTTATAGTGAATTGTGAGCGTGTGTTCCTTAAGGATTGCCTCTTTCTATCAGATGTGGTAGTTTGGGAGGGACACGGCGTAGAGTTGTTGGGATGCAGGGTACAGGGATCTCTATTTATGGTGGGTGGAAAAGGCTATAATATAGCTAGCAGCCATATTGGTAAGGGTTTTTTGATCAGGAACTGCGAGCACATAGCGGTTATAGCAAGCACAGTGGATGGAGTAGGAGATTTCCAGAATATCCGAGGTGGCTACATAGTCTCCAATGTTTTTTGTGGGGATGAACGTCTTGGTAAAATATCCCACCGTCTGCCAGTAATAGAAATAATGAAGATTCTCAGGAAAAGATTGCAAAATCAATAAAAACTATTTACGAATGTATAAGTACTCCTCTATTAGTAGAGGGAGGATATTGTGAAAAAAATTAAAGCCGAAAATGCTAAAGAAAAAACAATGGAGCAAAAAAAATGGGAAGCCATGAGGCGGTGGTTTCAGGTGGAAGATGTGCTTTGGCTACCTGAAGATAAGCAGCGGAATGTTCTTCTAAATCCAGGCTCCCAACAAGAATTTTTTAGTAAAACATATCCCTCACTTGGGCATATCAGGCTAACCCAAGCACAATACTCTGAGGATAGATATCTACCACAAGAGTGTGTAGGAAAAATTATTGCCGTGACGGCTATTCAGCCAAAAGACCGTGAGGGCAATCCAAAAGGTCCCTTGAAGGCTAAGCCAATCACTAAGTACTGGGAATTATTTCAGAGTAACAACGGCTGGAGAACGTGGGTGAATCCGAATGAGTACAAAAATCTCGATTCAAGGAAAAATAGAAGAAAAAATCGCGGAGTACAAAGGAATTTTAGATGCACTCCGAATAGACTTGGAGATGATGAAGCTCTCAAGCAAGTCCTCTCCGGACTTAAAGGCAGAGTTGGTTCGAAAAATGGCCAAGCTCCCGGAAATAAAAGCAAAAACAGAAGCTTACCGAAAAATAGTAAGTGATTTAGAGTCTTTATTAAAATGAGTGATAGAAAAAAATTACCTTTAATGTCCTTTTCAGCCGCAACTTGTTGGAAGTCATGCGGAGAGAGATATTATAGACAATATATAGAGAGAGTAAGGCCCAAGGAAGTAGGAGCAAGCCTAGCGTTTGGCACAGCCATAGATGTAGCTATTTCCTTCCTTTGTTCCAAAAAGAAAGAGGGAAAGGTAGAAGAGGGTGTACGGGACTGTAAGGATGTATTTCTTTTAGATGGTGATACAGGTTGGGAGCACTATTTCGACGACCTCACACAAAAGTATTCCAAGACAGACTATGATCCCGATGTTCTTACTAAAGACTCTCATCTTATATCAAAGTGGGAAAAAGAACTTCAAGCGAAAGTTGAGCATGTTACTCAAGAGGAAAAAGTAAGGAAGAATCCCCTAAACGCAAATGAGGAAAAACTATATTCCCGCGTTTGTTGGCTATCTCTTAAAAGAAAAGGTTTGATGATGCTAGATGCCTTTGTCTTAGAGATATTACCCCTAATCAAAAAGGTTATTGCGATCCAACATAAAATTCGGGGTAAAGTAGGTGACATAGCTCGCATTGGCGGGTATATCGACTTGATTTGTGAGTTCGAGGGATATAATAAGCCGGTAGTATTCGACATTAAAACTTCGGCTTCCTATTATGATAAAGACAAGATAATGTTCTCAGAACAACTCCTTCTATATTTAAATGCAGTGGGAGGGGACTTAGATACCAACCTAGTGGGGTATTTGGTACTCCTAAAATTTATGAAGAAATCTTCCAAATGCTCAGTGTGCGGAAAGAAGAAGAAAAAGGGCTCCAGATACCGAACATGCCCTGCTGAGAAGAAAGGCAAACGGTGCGGCGGAACCTGGGAAGTGGATTGTAAAGGTCATTCTCAAATAATGGTAGAGGAGATAAGCGAAGAAAGAAAAAAACAGGGGCTTAACAGTTTTGCCAACACGGCAAAATTAGCTACCCAAGGCATTCGCTATAAAGATTTTAGTCGATGCTTTGATTATGGTCTCTGCCCCTATTTCCATTTGTGTCACTATAATGACGAAAGTAAGTATATCTTTCCTAAGATAAAGGAGGAAGCAAGCCATGACGTTCAGTTTGAGGGAAAAAGCCCAAAGGGCGAATGAGATTCTGAAAGCTTTTGGTAAGAATGCTGTTCAGATCAAAAAGATGGGAAATGATGATGGTAAGAGTCGTTTCACGCCCATCGGCTATAAGTCTCAGTATCTTATCGACGCAATGAATGAAGCTTTCGGGACTGGTAAGTGGAAACATCTTCTTCATGACTATAAGATCGACACCATGGAGTATGAGGTGGGTGGTAGTAGTAAGTCAAGGACGGCAGTTACAGCATTAGTTTCTTTACAGTTTTTCGATGATCAGAATACTATGGTTTTTGAGACAGGAACTCACGCTGGCGGATCATTTGTGGTTCATGGAGCTTTGGCAGACGGAATTAAGGGAGCAATTACAGATGCTATCGGGAAATCACTGTCATTACTATCTATCGGCAATGAAGCATATAGGGGAACATTAGAGTGTGATGGGGCAGATACAGTAGTTGAGCCGGTATCTAATTCTCGGTTCAAGACTAAACCAAAAACATCTGGAGGCGGCTTTAAAAAACCTGGTAACAGCGGCTTTACGCCCAAAGTAGCTACAACTACCACACCTCCGGCAACCCCAAAGCAGGAAACAAAACCCACTGGGGGCAATGGATCAGATAGATTTAGTAGTTTCTCTGAGAAAGATGAATCAACCGCATCATTTGCAGAAAGCGGATTAAGCAAAGATTTTGATGAGGTATCCTTTAATGGCCAAGGATAAAAAAGAAGATAAAAAGGTTAAAGAGAAAAAAACTGCGGAGAAAGTAACAGATGTTACATCCCTAGCTCAGGAAAAGGAAAAAGGAGCAGAAGTTCCTGCTATTTCTAAGGAGGAGATGAAACAAATCTCTTTGCGGGACTATCATGCAGGAATCCTAACCTTGGATAGAGATTTAAAGGCAGCTATTAAGGGTACTGGCCAAGGAAAGATTAGTGCTAGGGGCATGTTACGTATATTGATTGCTACTCTGCAATTTCCAGAACCCGACTTAAAAGTAGATGTAAAACCAGGAGCGGAGACTCACGCCTTTGCTGTTGCCCAAAGGGTACAGATGGCTAGATTTTTTCTTATGTTAGACGCCGTACATGAGAAAAATAAGCAACAAAAAGAAAAACAAACAGATAAAAAACCTAAGAAAAAAGAAAGCAAGAAAGAGGAGAAGAAGAATGGCTGATAAAAGTATCGTTCTGGCCGCAGGGTGGTCAAAAGTTAATGACTCGGGGTTTTCCTACACCTCATGCAGGTTTTCGGGCAGCCGCGAAGAGGACAAGTATGAGGTCGTTCTTCGACGCAAAGAGGACCAAGCAGAGATGTTATTGAGTGATAATAACTGTATTTTGGTGGAAAACTCTTTTAAGACAGACTCTAAAGAGGATAAGAATAAGCCAGATGTTCTCTTGAAAGTTTTCATGCCAGAGGAATAAATGAAGTATATAGAGTTCAGAAAGGGTCTGTCACACAAGCATGAGAAGAGAAATACTGTTATTCCTCTTTCCGAGTTACCTCAACACCTAGATCCACAGGAGGATTGTTACAGAAGTCTATTCTTCTACGACCAAAAGTTTGCGGATTATGTCAAGGAGAAAGGTACTGTTTCGGGGTATAGAGGAAAGGCGGGCATTGATCGTCTCGTTTTTGATTTTGATAACAATGACTTGGAGGTTGCTCGTCAGGACTCTCTGAAACTCATTAACAAATTGAAGAAGGAGTATAATGTCCAGGAATCTGAGATAGGAATATTTTTTAGTGGTCGGAAAGGATTTGCCCTGGAGCTAAGAACTGACAACATTGAGGGGATACATAATGAGTTTAACGAAAATATACCCTACGTTGTTAAGAGGTTATGCTTAAAATTAGCACAAGAACTTGAGAGTTTTGACAGAGTAATCTATAATCACAATAGGTTGTATCGAATTGTGGGATCTATCCACCAAAAGGCTTCTACGGTAGATAATCATGAGATTCATCTGTTCAAGACTAGTCTTCCTCTCAAAATGCTACAGGATTCTTCTATAAAAGAAATCCAAAAGTACTGCATACAAATGAGAGTACCCGTAGAATTCAATTCTATTGCGGATACCACGAAACTGTCTGAACTGGCAAAGAAGGTAATTAAGGACATAAAAAACGCAGTGCGTCAGTCTACTGTTACTGGTATAGCTATGAACTCAGAAGGATTGCCGGATTCAGCTAAATGTCCGCGTGGCCAGAAAGTTTGTATGTGGAGGCTGTGTCAAGGCACAGTTACCCAGTATAGGGATAGCTCGCTGCTCAGAATTGCAGTGCATGAGAAAAAGCAGGGTATGCCTCTAGAGGTTATTGTAGGTAAGCTCAGAGGCGTCCTGGATAAGATGGATGCGGCTGATCCAGAGAAAGCTAAGCTAGACCCTATGAATGATTATGACCTGGAGAGGATTGCTAAACAGGCTCTAAGCAATGATTATGATTTTGGGTGCAATGACTCTATTTTATCAGAGATATGTGATAATAGTTGCTATCTCTCCAGAAGTAAGACTAGAGATAAGCGGGTGGTTTCTATAGCAGATTCCTATAGAAGATCAAAACCATTCTACAGAGAATACTTTAGTAATATAGTTCCGACTGGACTGAAAGGCTTAGATACAGAGATGCCTTTATTTAAGGGCACGTTCAATCTGATTGTGGGTAAACCTGGATGTCATCCAAAAGGGACCAAGGTCATAATGCACAATGGTTCCCTAAAAAATGTAGAGGATGTACAAGTAGGCGACCAATTAATGGGACCAGACAGTTCTATCCGCACCGTGAAGCAGTTGTGCCGAAACCATCAGGAAATGGTTGAGATTTTGCCCAATAAGGGAACATCTTTTGTTGTTAATTTGGACCATGAACTATCTTTAGTTAATACTGATACGGGAGCAACTACCTTAATTTCTTTACGCAACTATTTTTTGAAAAGCAAAACCTTTAAACAGAGGCATAAGTTATACCGTGTAGGGGTAGAATTTGATAGTACCTATTATAAAGATTTGTCTATTGATCCGTATGTGCTAGGATGCTGGTTAGGCGATGGCGAATCTTCTTCTAACAGAATATGGACCCAAGATGTCGAAGTTCTAGAGGAACTACAGAACTACTCAAAGAAGGTAGGACTGGAAGTTAGAAAAAGCGAGAGTGGGAGTAAATCCAGCGGAAAGGCGTCATGTTATGTAGTAGCTTCAAAAACCTCAAAGAAGAATACTAATTGTTTTTTACAAGAGCTAAGACATTTAGACTTAATTAGAAACAAACATATACCTGAGAAGTATCTCATATCTTCTAAAGAGAATCGTTTACAACTACTGGCAGGATTGATCGATACAGATGGATATTTAGCCAAGTCTAAAAAAGGTAAAAAGCATTATGGATCTTTCTATGAATATGTAACTAAGTCAGATCAGTTAGCCCAAGGGGTTCTATTTTTAGCTCGAAGTTTAGGATTGGCCGCCTATGACTATAAGACTTTAAAGTATGCACGTTTTGCTGATGGTACCAAATCAAAAACTGGAGCATATCATAGAATCTCTATAAGTGGGGATACCCATCTTATTCCAGTGAAAATTCCCCGAAAAAAAGCTAATCCTAGATTGCAAAAAAAGAATGTTTTGCGAACTGGTTTTACAGCCCGCCTCTTGCCAGTAGATAATTATTATGGTTTTACTTTAGACAAGGACCATTTGTATTTGCTGGAAGATTTTACAGTTACCAAAAATACGGGCAAGACTTCTCTTATGCTTAATATCTTGGATAATGCTAGTAGGGCAGGAACAAAAGCTTTGTTTTTTAGTATGGATATGGCCGAGGAAATGTTAGTACAAAGATTTGCTCCAATCCTACTAAGGGATGATAAAGGTAGACCTAAGTGGAGTGGTAAGGATTTTATGATTGCTCATGCCCGACACAATGAGGAATTAATGCGGGAAGCTGAAGCAATCTTTGATTCTCTCTCCGACAATGTACTTATTGACTATAATACACAAGTCTCTGTAGAGAGCATACGAGATGAGATTAAGGCTCAGGAAGTCTTAGAAGGCCGAAAGCCCCAACTGGTGATTGTGGATTACGTACAGTTACTACATTCAGAAAAAGAGGGCTATGCTCGCCACACGGAGAATGCTGTGGCTATCACGAACCTAGCTAAAGAAACAGGCGTCTGTATTTTGGGGTTGTCACAGACCCCCAGAGGAGGGAAGGACGCCGAGGTACTGGCAAAAGGCTCTGGAGCATGGGAAGAAAAGGCGTCAACCCAGATCAACTGCTGGCGGCCTTTCGGCCAAACTCATCCAGACCATGACTTTACAATGTCTATTAAAATGGTTAAGAATAGGCTTGGACCAAGTAAGAGGGTAGATGTGTATTGGCATGGTCCTTCAGGGATTATCAGAAACCTGATGGAAGAAGAAGAAATGCAACTAGAAGCGTTGAGGCATCATTTAGACCATGATTGATTCTAAATATTATATAGCGAACACCAGGGAGAAACGCAGGAAAGTCTTTGACTATCTTGCTCCAATTAGGGGTATCATAGCGGTAGATACTGAGACTACCAGCTTAGATAGCTTCACCTGTAAGTTACTTGGTGTTTCTTTGTGCGTGAGGGCGGGAGAAGCGTTCTACATCACAACCCAGGACCTAAACGATGAAGAATTGTTTGAGTTCCGGACTAAGTTAATAGGCTTACTAGAAAGTCCAGAGAAGAAAATTATCATGCACAACAGCGTGTTTGATATTTCGGTTCTCCGGAATACAGTGGGAGTGGATTGCCTTCCTCGCCTTCACGCAGATACCATTTTAATGAAGCACACCATAGATGAAAAGAAGCCACATGGCTTAAAAGACTGTGCCATCAAATATTTGGGGGAAGGTTGGGATTCCCCTCAACAGGATTTACAGGAATCTGTCAAAGCAAACGGGGGAAAGTGGAATAAAGACGAAAAGGATTTCGGACTGGCCAATCCGGAGATATTGGGAAAGTATGCGGCAGCAGATGCAGACATGACTTTTCAATTATTCCATAAGTTTGAAGATCTTTTACATGCGGAGGGACTGCATAAGTTCTTTTACTCCGAGGAAGTTATGCCATTGGTAGAGATTGTCTTGACCATGCACGCCCGAGGAATGCAGGTAGATTTGGAGTATTATGGAGAGCTACAAGGAGAGCTAGAAGGAGAAGCCCGTAACCTGGAGGATGAAATACACTCTGACTTACAGGCGGAGTTCCCCAAAATGTATGCAAAAATGGAGAAGAAAATTCTTGATAAAGAAGCTCCTTTAAAGAGTGGTGGCATACTCTTTCAACAGATGTTTATGAATGCTGGATATCCAGTAGTCTATAATAAAAAAGGAAATCCTACTTTTGCTAAAAAAATTATTGAGCAAACTTTAGAGGACCATCCTGATAGTATGCTGCTGAAGTGGAAACTAGGCCAAGCCACAGATGAAGAGTTCATGGCTGCTGAGGAGAAAAGTGTAATAGTTGCACGTAGGGAGATGGTTTTAGCCCAAGCCAAAGCTAAAGGTAAGAACAGTAGATATGTAATAAATCTAGAAAGTCCACCACAAATTAGTGAGATGCTATTTACTCATCTCAAAGAGAAACCCATAAAAGTCACTGAGGCAGGAAATGCTCAAGTGGACGAGGATGTGCTGGAAATATTCCAGAATAAATATGGCTTTGTAGGCAAACTTTTACAGATGAGGAAGGTCAACAAGCTCCTCAATACTTATGTCAAGGCTGCTTTAGAGCTGAATGTAGATGGAATCATTCACCCCAACTGGATGCAGTTTGGTACAGAGTCAGGTAGGTTTGCTTGTAAAGATCCTAACTATCAGAATCTTCCAAGAGAAGATACAAGAATAAAAAGGGGCGTAATCGCCAGAAAAAACATGGTTTTAGTTGGAGCAGACTATTCTCAGCTAGAGCCCCGTTGTTTCGCCCACATGAGTCGGGAAAAACGTTTAATAGACGCTTTTATACAAGGCTTAGACTTTTATGGCACGGTTGCCGTAGACTTTTTTGAGCTGGATTGTGCCCCAAATGAGGCTAAAAAGAAGTATTCCCAAAAACGACAGGATGCTAAAGAGATAGGACTGGGTATAGCTTACGGAATGAAGAAATGGAAGCTTTCGAAAATACTAAATTGTAGCGTTCCAGAAGCGGAGAAGAAGCTAAACCACTATTGGAGTAAGTACCCCAATCTAAAGGACTATGTTCTTAGATGCCACGGCTGTGTGTTAAAGAAGGGTGAAATCTCCAATGAGACAGGCCGTAAGAGAAGAATGGACGGGGTAGACAGGCTCAAGTCATCTAGGGCTCGGGTTGATAAGCGCATTCTAAACCAGCTTTTAAATTTAGGGGTTAACTTTCCGATTCAATCTCTAGCCGCCTCCATAGTAAATAGAGCCATGATAGCCATGCACAAGGAGTTTAGAAAGAGAAATTTACAAGCTTTTATCTTAGGCCAAATTCATGATGAAGTAATTACTGAGTGCTTAGAAGAAGAGTCTCAGGAAGTAGCAGCAATCATGAAGGAAGCTATGGAACACACTTATAAACTGAGTGTCCCCTTGGTAGCTGAACCAAAGATTGCCAAGGTATTATCTGAAACTAAGTAAAGGAAAGAAGATGTCCAGAAAAAAAGATAAGAAAGTATTGGTTATTCCAGATGTTCATATACCCTACCATGATAGCAAGGCATTGGACCTGGTGCTAAAAGCAGGTAAAGCATTCAAGCCAGATGCAATCGTTATCTTGGGGGATTTTATCGACAACTATTCGATAAGTCGGTATGATAAAGATCCTCGGAGGGATAGGTTCCTTAAATGGGAGGTTGATGAAGCCAATAAGATACTGGACAAGATTGATAAGATGTTCCCTAGAGCAGACAAGATTTTTATGGAAGGAAATCACGAAGAGAGATTGAATAAGTTTATTACTACTAAGGCTCCGGAATTATTTGGTTTAGTAGATACCCAAGCCTTACTGGGGCTTAAGGACAGAGGATATAAATACTTTCCCTACGGCAAACATCATAAGCTGGGTAAGTTGGTAGTAATTCACGGAACTTTTTCTAGGAAGAACATTGCTAGAGCGATGCTCGATAAGTATGAGCATTCAGTGTGTTTTGGGCATGTACACACTATAGAGGAAGCTCTAAAAGTTAACGAAATGGGAGAAGCCCACGTAGCCTTTACTCCAGGTTGGTTGGGAGATAAGACAAAAGCAGACTATATCAAGGACTTTTCCAACTGGTCTTTAGGTTTTGCCACAGTTATTGTTAAGCCGAGCGGCATATTCTTCCACAATATCCACCGGATAGTTAACTATAAATGCAGACTTAATGATAAAATTATCAGCGGGTAAAGTATGAGAAAAGTTATTGCTATAGCAGGAGAAAAAGAGGCTGGTAAAGATGCGTTTGCGAAGTCCTTAATTCAGAGGGGCTTTCAGCATGGTTCGTTTGCTGAGAATCTTAAGCATATGTGCAAGGAGATATTTAACCTTACCGACTATATGGTAAATACCCCCAATGGTAAGAAAATGCGCTTGTCGGTGCCTCGTAGGTTTACCAGTAAGCACTTCCTACTTATTCGCAGGTGGATGGGGCGCACACACAGCATGGTGGGGCTGGGAGAAGAATGTAAAAAGATAGAGGATGAGTATATCTTACGGCCTATAAAGGAAACGGGCAAGCCCAAGGAACTGTATACCCCAAGGGAGATACTACAGTTCATAGGAACAGATATTTGTAGACGACTAGTAGATACTTACCATGTCGATGTCCTATTCCAGAAAATAGAGAATTCTCCTGAAAGCTGGGTAATTACCGATGCTAGATTTGAAAATGAGAGAAATCAGTTAAGAGAAAAATTTGGTGCTATCCTAGTAAGAATTATTCGACCAAGCAAGCAGGGATCAGATTCCCATCCTTCTGAAAACTCATTAGGAGAGGAATCGGACTACGACTATGTAGTTGAAAATAATGGTACTCTGGAAGAACTGAACGACAAAGCAAGGATGTTTTATGAAACGAGTGTCAAAGAAGTCCCAGAAACCCAAGGGCCTATACACAGGCGTGAAAGTAGTTAAGAATTTCCAGCACATAGGAGAGCTGTATAAGAATAAAAAACTACCTTTGGATAAAGTGGAAACCACTGTTTACCCTAATATGGGGTTAGTACTTAAGGATGGCCAACAGAGTGCTTTGGCAGTGGTTAAGCAAACTGAGCTTAGGCTTATACCCCAAGATATCCAAATGTTTGGTATTAAGGCCAGGAATAAAGAACAGTACATGGCGATGAGCCTTTTGCTGGACCCCGATATAGACCTAATAACTATTACTGGGAGAGCCGGGAGCGGAAAAACATTGCTAGCTATGGCTTTTGCCATGGAGCAACTAAAGAAAGGCAAGATTAATAAGGTAGTACTTTGTAAGAGTTTTGTTCCCGTGGGAAGGGAGATAGGATTCCTACCTGGTGATATGTATAGTAAAGTGAGACCATGGCTAGGGTCTTTTTATGACAACTTTGAAGTTCTGGGGGTTCCAGAGTATGAGTTGGACAAGATGACTAGCTCTTATGAAGATTTAAATTTTAGTAAATATAATAACGGGAGGATAGAGCTGAGTCCTATCACATTTATCCAGGGAAGGAGTATTTCAAACGCAGTAATTATTGTAGATGAAGCTCAAAACCTCGACAGAGAGATTGTCAAACAGGTACTCTCCAGGCCCGCCGAAAACTCGAAGATAATTATGGTTGGG